>Ga0209358_10003764_pt1 | contig 11085 bp, 15 predicted proteins | sample LauGreFa1BDMLBSN_2_FD_187574 | JGI IMG/M metagenome (GOLD analysis project Ga0209358, IMG submission 187574) | Freshwater lake microbial communities from Lake Michigan, USA - Fa13.BD.MLB.SN (SPAdes) (version 2) | ecosystem: Environmental > Aquatic > Freshwater > Lake | place: Lake Michigan, USA...
CAAATATAGTGAATTGAATATAACTACACAAATTTTTTTTAAATGTTCTCTATTTATAGTGAAACAAAATCATGAAACCCTTAAACGAAGAAATATCACGACTCAAAGAAATTATGGGTATTGAAGTGGGGTCAAATGAATTAGATTACAAGGGACTTGAGGGATATGATGATTCATGTGATTGTTATCCTGATGATGAAGATGTTACTGAGGGTGAAATAGAAGAGCAAGATGAGGGTGGTGAGTCCTCATCGTCATCAACAATGAGTAAATGGGACTCAGGAGTTCAAAGAGGTAAAGGTAACCCAATAGAAACTGGTTCAAAGTGGGAGTCAGGACTCCAAAGAGGTAAAGGTAATCCAATATGGTAAGTAATACTAAAATATTAAATAATATTAAATTTAAGATGAGTTATGACCCATCCAAAACTCTTAATGAAAATATTACAGAACAGTCTATGGGTGGTATGATGTCACCTACTTACATGTCCGACCCAAAAAATATAGAAGATTTTGGTAATTTTATTTACGAGTATAGACACGGACTAATTGATATTGCAGCTATCGGTTCTTTATTTATACCTTTTGTCGGACCTGCCATATCTTTGGGATTGGAGTTAGCTAACTCAAGTTTATATTTTTCTGAGGACGACCCTTATATGGGTGGATTTTCTTTAGCCTTCGCATTAATACCTGGTGGTGAAATGATTGCTAAGATACCTGCGGTAAAAAAGTTAGGTAGGGATGGTTTAGCGAAGTTATTAAAGAAGGCAAGAATCCAAGATGCTAAATTTACTAAAACCGAATTAGAGGCTTTAGAACAAATTAATAAAAACAAAAAATGGTTAAAATTAACAGCAGCAAAAGAAGCCTCTAAACTATTAGTTCAGTCCACATTTAAAAAATTAAGTTTACCTCAAATTGTTAGAGGTATGTACAATTTATCATTGAAGCACCCAATTAAATTTAACTTAACAAAAATGGGTTTAATAATTGGTGGTGTGTGGTACTCATATGAAAAATTAGCAGAGATATACGGAATAAAACCAAAAACAACGACCACAAAACCAGGACAAAAACAAAGAAGTATAGTTAAAATAGTTTCCAATTATGATAAGGATTGGGACTATAAAATTGATGGTGATAATGTTTACACCAAAAAGAAAGGTTCTGAAGATTGGATTTTAACTAAAGGTAAAGTATCCGATACAATTAAAACAAAAGTATTTGGTATTGAAAAAACTCCTGAACAAATTAAACTTGAAAGTGAATATAAAGCAAATAAAGATGCTATTGATAAACAAGCAGCTGTACAATTAACAGGTAATTTAACAGATGAACAAAAAAACATTGAATTCCAAAAGGTTTGGGGTGATTTCAAATTTGAGTGAAATTAAACTAAATCCGTAATATTTATATCAAAAACCTTCTATGAAGAAAAAGTTAATCAGTGAAGTTTCTAGAATTCAAGAATTAATGGGTAAATCTATTATTTCTGAACAAGCAACCGTGCCAAAATTTTTGAAGAGTATATTTGCCATGTTAGGTGACGATGCGGTAAAAAAGAGTGTAAAGTTATTAGACGATGAAGTTGATAATGCTATCAATTCACTTAGAAAAGGTGAAACAATTTCAGACGACATATTAGAAAAATTATTAAAAAATTTAGATTGGTCTAATATATCAAAAACGATATTGGACGGTAAATTATTAGGTTCCGCCTTTGATTCAAAGATTGATGAGGCGATTGAGTTTATAAAAAACAATCCGTCAAAATACAATTCAACTGTATTACAATTTAATAATACGTTAGACAAGTTACCATTTTTACAAGATGCTCCTGTGGAATTGATAGATGAGTTAAAAATAGTACTAAAGAGTAAAATTGATGACGGAATCAAAGGCGTGTCTAAAGTTATTGACGTATCTTTGGACGATGCGTTGAGGAATCTTTTTGAGCAAAATATTGAGAGTATTGTTGAGGGTACAAGGTCTGTTGATGATATTATAAAAGAGTTTTTACAACAAAACGGAAAAACTCTATCTAAATTTTACAACCCAAACGAATTAAAGTTGTATGTTGAACAAATGACAGGTGCTCTAAGACAAGTTATAGAGAAGTCGAGTAAGTTAGATTCAGTTTATACTGATTTGTCAAAAGTATGGGGTAAGATGACATTAGTTCAACAAAGAGAATTTGCAAAAAAATCAATTGAGGGTATTACGAAACAAATACCTTTTGGATTTAAAGACCTTTTTGACGTTAAAAAACTTACTGATTATATTGTAAAAGGTGCCGATAATGAATTTTCATTGCCATTATTTTGGAAAAGAATTAGAAATATTTGGGCAATGTCAGTAGCCATTCAGGCGGTTGGATTATTGTACAAAGCGTCGGTTTTGACCGCACAACAAAAGAAGGGATATGAATTAACTTGGGACCAAAAAATTGAAGAGATTTTAAACGGTCGCTCAATGCAAGAATTTGCTTTTGATATATTAGTACCACCAGTAAATTGGGTGGCAACATTAATCTCATCACTTGACCGTGACACTCAATTTGATGAATTAAAGAGTCAATTACCAATCACAGTGAGGGATAACGTATTTAGAAATGAATCAGGTGAGGGTTATTATATTAAACAAGCTGGGGTTGTCTATCCTCTTGAATTAAGAAATAATCAGTGGGTAGTGCAAATTGAAGGCCAGTGGTATAAATTATCAGACGTAGAAGGATTTTAAATTATGAAAGGATTATCAACAGTATTAACGGAACAATTAAAACCTAAACAAGGTGCTCAACCTGTTGAAGGTCAAGGTTCAAAAACAACACCTCAACCTCAACCGGCACCTGAACCTCAACCGGCACCTGAACCTCAACCGGCACCTGAACCATCAAGGGAAACTACAACACCAACACCTCAACCGGCACCTGAACCATCAAAGGACTCTTTGAGATATTTCAATGATTTCACTTTCTATGACCAAGATGAGAAAGAAATTAAATTTTCTGATGATGATAAAAAAGAAGTGATGTCATTATTACCCAAATTTAAAAATATTGGTGGTAAAAAATATGATGACGACGATGCCTTTGTAAGAGCTGCAATTTTCTACAAACAAAACGAAAAAAATGTTATGGTTTACTACGTTGATTTCTTGACTACTCCTGATATCAAGTTAGTTGCCGATAACTACAAAAGAATTGGTTTGGGTTTATCAGTATTGTTAGAACAATCATTCAAATCAAGAATGTATATTAGAAATATTGGAAGTGGTAATTTTGCTTTAACCAGTGAAAGACAACCAAAAATGGGTTCAGGGAAAGTAGAAAGAGTTGCTTCACAACCTACACAAACAGGGTCAACACAAGAAAGACCTGAGCAGGCTATGGGTGTTACACCTAAACCTGAGGCTGTAGTTAAAGTTGCCGAAACTCAAGGTACGGTACCTGTAATGAAGACATTGAATGACGAACAAAAAGGAGTTGTTCAAAGATATGCTAACGAGGGTTACGAAACATCAAAACCCGCAGATGCCGACATGTCAATGTATGAGACAATTGATTTGAAAGGTAAAGAATCGGCATTTGATACTTTTCCAACATTTAAGATGTATAAAATCAAAAGATTAACTTCATCTGGTTTGGAGAATATTGCCAGTGGTTTAACATCACAAGACATTACTGAGGATTTATGTAAACAAAATATCAAACTTTATCACGACGGAGCTATGGATAGAAAGACTATGAGTGACGGAGCAAGAAAAGCATTTGCTGAATTTATCATCGCATGTAGAGCACAATACAGAGATGGTTGGGGAACAAAAGACGCCGGATTCATGAACGGTAAATTAGTTAAGAGTAAGACTAATGTCTATTTAAATGACATTGAGAGTAAGTTTGTCAGTGCAGAATATTGTAAGTATAAAATTAACTTCGCCGAAAAAGCGGTTGGTTGTGGTGCAAACCTTTTAGATATTGAGTAATATGAGTAATACTATTAAAAATTATATCAAAGAGATTGAACAGAAAAGACAGAAGATGATTATTGAAAATTCAATAATCAAGAAAAGATTTGCGTTAGTAGAATCTTTTGATAGTCTGTTCTCTGAAATTAAGTATTTGAACAAACAATCTTTTGACTGTAACAATATTAATGAAAATTTGTTACAAGTTCTTAATTCAATGTTCCAAGATGATGGTAAATCATTTATGGATACTGTTAAATCAAAACTTTCTGATTTCTTAGTAACTAAGTTAGGTTATGAGGGTTTTGAGAAGGAAGTAATCATGAAGGCTATCGGTGATACTGAATATGATGACGTTCCAAAATTATTTACTGACTGTAGATTTTTAGCTTCAAAATTGGCTGAAGTTTATACTGAAGATTTCTCAGGTACATACTTAAACGATTTACCTGACTTTATGAAAAACAAAATGGCTGATTTTGTAAAAGATAACACAACAAAGAAACAATTGGAAGATTCTTTTGTTGATAGACTGTGTCCTATGATGGGAGACATCAATTCCAAGATGGAGTTGAAACTGAAAGATATTAGAGATAATATTCTTTCATAAATCACTAAAAGAAAGGGGGTGATTTCATCTAAGGAAGGTGTACGAAAGTACACCTTTTTTCTTTTGTACCGACGGCCGGACTCGAACCGGCACGGACATCACTGTCCAAGGGATTTTAAGTCCCTCGTGGCTACCTTTACACCACGTCGGCAATTGTTAAACTAATATAACAATTAAATACTATTAAGAAAAGTTGTAATCAAACTCACTCCAAACTTTTTCTACATTTTCATCTACCACTCTTGAGAATAAGTTTGGTACTGTTGGTTTGAAACGTAATTTCATACCCGCTTCTTCAGGAGTTTTGTCTCCTTTGAGGCTATTACAACGACTGCAACAAGTTACCAAGTTATTCCAACCATTACTTCCTCCACGTGATTTAGGAATTACGTGGTCAATCGTTAAATTCTTTTGTGAACTACAATATCCGCATTGGTGATTATCTCGTTTGAATAAACGCTTACGAGAAACACTCAAATTGGTTGGTCTGAATCTAACAAAATTCAGCAATCTGATAATAACTGGTCTTACAAAATTACCAATAGTTGTAACAATATCGTCACCCTTTTTTAGTACTTCGGCACGACCCTTTTGCACCAAGATAAAACCACGTCTAAGTGACGTTACATTTAACGGTGTGAAGTCCGAATTTAATACTAGTACCTTGTCCATGTCCTTTAATTACTATGCAAATATACAAAATGATTTCATCAAATCAAAAAGTATTTATTCATAAATAAATAAACTAAAATTTTAATTATGCACACAAGGGAACAAATTGAAAAGGCCGTAAAGGGCAAAGGGTATGTTTGGTTCGAAGGAACTAAAGACTATGACCTAAACATTGTTGGGGTGAGAAACTCAGCTACAGGAAACAAAGTCACAAATGTATTTGATGACAAAATCACAGTTTCTTATAAACTAAATGGTGAATGGCAATTCCATGAGTGGAATGCAACGACAGACCCAGGTAAAAAAGGCGTAATGGAATACCACAACGCTGCGGGTGTTGCAAGATTAGTTGAGGGTCAATATAGAGGTTCACATTCTATTGGTCTTCACCAAGGTAAGTACAAGGCCCTAAAACAAGCTAAACCTGTGAAAGTTTATCGTGACCCAAACCGTGACCTTACTTATGATGAGACAAAAATTGCTGAGGGTATTTTTGGTATTAACATCCACCGTTCATCGGCAACAGGAACTTCAACATATGTTGAAAACTGGTCCGAGGGTTGTCAGGTTTTTTCAACAGTAACTGACTTTGATAAATTTATGGATTTGTGTGAAAAAGCATCTGCGATTCATGGAAATTCTTTCACATACACATTAATTGAATCTAGTGATTTAGCATAATGTCAAAGTTAAAGAATTTATTTACTGTTAGTGACGGTTACGTAAAAGTAGATGACAAAAATAGATTCTACTACATGTTGCAACAAATGCAATCTAACCGTTGGAGGATTACCTTGGTTGTTTTATTTCTTTTCTTCTTTATCATCTTAGGTATTAACTTAGCAGTTTTCTTTGGAATTGAAATTCAAGAAAATTGGAAAGAGATGTTGTTAATTCTTTTCGGTGCGTTTGTTGGTAATCTTAACAAAGTAGTTGATTATTGGTTTAACTCAGAAGATAGAGATAAAATGTTGATTCAAAAAGTTGATGAGGAAGATGGTCAGAGTCTTTCTAGTACATCAGAGTAATGTTGAAATCAAATTTAAATTTACTATAATCAAAGGGGAGACTACTCCCCTTTTTTTATTATGAAATTTGACCAAGTATACATAATATCTATAGACCATAGACCTGAGTACCATCAAGAACTTATTGACAGGGCAAGACACATCCCATTGAGTGATGACACCCCTATTATGATTATGCCCGGTTTTATTGGTAAAGATTTGTTAGATAATCCTGACAACTTTCCTGAATATAAAATATACCCTAATTGGAACCTTAATGATGGTGGATGGTGGTGGTGGCAAAGACCGGCACTTGCAGGAGAGGCGGGTGGTATGATATCACACACAAAATGTTGGGAACACGCCTACGAAAACAACTTTAGTAGTGTCTTGATACTTGAGGATGATTTTGATGTCCTACAAGGTATTGATTGGTCGATATTTGATGAGTTAGAGGATTATGATTGGGACTTTTGTTTGTTGGCTCACAACTCTCTTCACGATTACTTTGGTGATGTTATTCGTCCATCAAGAATTGGTAAAGAACATTTCATACGTCCTTCTTTCTTCTACAACACCCACTCTTACATCTTACAGAGTGATGGGATAATCAGACTCATTGAGGACCATTTGGATGTCTTAAAACAAAATGTTGTTGTGTCTGATGAGTTTTTATCTGCGGTTATATCTACACACCCAAGAAAAGACATGAGGGACATGTATATTCCTAATATCAGGGCGGTTGCAACAAAAACTAACTACATCGGTCAAACACGGTTTGAATCAGCAGGAAACTCATTAACCGAGACCGATGATGTTAATATTATTCGACAATAACAATCCTCTCGAAATATTTTTCAGAACCAACGATAACAGTCAAATAATACATTGACTCAGAAACCCACGGTAACGGAACCTCAATAGTCTCATCGTAAATCACCAACTCTTTGTATTCTACCAACTGACCAGTCTCACCGTGAATGTAAAATTTCATTGTAGTCAACAAAAACTCTTTTGGAACTTCAATTTTTGTTTTGTAATAACTTGAACGGTTTACCAACGTAGGGTAAATTTTTACCTTATCAAACTTTGGTACGGGAGGTGGTGGGGGAACTACCTTCTTAACTTTGAACAAGAACGGATACTTGTCCCAAGAGTAGTTGGTACCATCATTCCAACTACCCTGATGACCATAACCAAAAAGTGTCCAATCCTCATTTCCTGCAGTAGAATTATTCGGTTCGTTTACATCCCAATACACAAAATCGACAGGTGAACCATCAGTCCACACAAACTCACCTTCGTTTGTTGTATCAGTAAAACCAATCCAATTCATTCCATTTAGAATATTTGAAAAAAGAAACTCCTGTTCTTGTATTGAGTGAATAGACAGTAAATCAAACGAGGTGTCAATTGATTTTACCTTTTCATTGGCTCCCGACCAATTGAAGTGTTCATTTGATTTGTAGTAGTAATATCCATTGTGTTCCCCCACGTATGAGGTTCCGTTGTATGTCGGAACCTGTCCGAGTAGAATTGTTGGTAGAAAAAAAAGTAGGTATTTCATGGTTTAAAAAGTGGGGGGATTTCTCCCCCCGTTTTGTTAGAACTTCAACATCACACCTGCAGTCCCGTTCCACTGTACGATTCCACGTTTTGGAATCCAGAACTCAAACTCGCCGATTTCGTCAATCTTGTTGTCGATTCTCTCACGGTACATCGGAAGGTCAAGTTTGGTTTCGGGGTGTTTAACACCGATGTGTGCTGAACACACGGGTCCGATACCGGTCAGACGAGACATCTCATCGGTGAGGGTTCGTCCGCAACAGCGGCAGATGCCTCCGTTTTCTTTGGTGAGTTTGGCTTTCAGTTTGAATGCCTTGTCGCTCATCACCATCACTTCGGTTACGTCAACCAAGATTGGGAAGAACTCCAAACCTTTAGCGTCTTTGATTTTCTCGGCGATTGAACGACCCAACTTGATGGTGTTACCTACCAATTTAAGGTTAAGGGTGGTTTGAGAGTTTTTAGCTTTCTCACGATTTACCGCCTCGTATCCTTTTTGGATTTGTTTGTCGGTGAGGTTACGGTAGGTCAAGTATTTGGTCTTGAGGTCCACGATGAATGCGGTCTGACCGTTGTATTCAAGGATTGAACGAAGCTCAGCGGGAAGAGATTCCATATTAACTTCCTTGGTGCGGTCTTCGTTGATTACGAGTTTTTCAACAACTGCGTATTGTTTGTCTGTGAGACGACCCCACTTGTGAAGAGACTCGCTCATTTTGCGGATGAAGTCGTTTGAACCGTTGTAGGCTTTTACTTTGTCGAGGATGATGGTTTTGCTTGTTGTCATGGTGTGTGTGGTGGTTTAACAATACAAATATACGGCACAGATTTGTATTTTATCACATTTCTGAAATATTTATTAGAAAATATTTGACTATGTGGATTATTAGAAAACAAGAAGACAAGGTGGTACACTTTGTTACAAAATCAGGAGCGGTTAACTTAACCGAGTGGACTGCAGAATCTGCAGGTTGCGTAGAAATCAGCGAACCAATCGATGGTTGGGGAACAGGACACGGTATGGAATTACTCAACGTTGATGAATCAACATTGACTGTACCTGAGGATTACAGTGGAAGATTCTACAAATTAGTAGAAAACGGTTCAGGGGGATACAATTGGGAAACAAACCCAAACTATAATTCATAAAAAAAGGGGTCATCGACCCCTTTTTCATTTTAGACAGAATTAAAGATTAATTCAATGTGTCTTTCATTTCTTCTGAAGAAAATGTTGTGTCTTTTCCCTCAACAACTGTTGTATCACTAACTGTTGTGTCAGTTGGTGTAGTTTCAGTTGATTGCGAGCAAGATGCCAACATGGCTACTGCGAAGATTGCGAAAATTACGTTTTTCATAATGTAAAAAATTTTGTTTATTAGTTAAATAAATATAGTATAAAGTGTCAAATAGACAAGGGGGTAATAAAAAAATTATTTATTAAATAAATTTCCAACTTTTACGTGAAACAATATTTTTAATGGCTGATTCACTAACCCCAAATTTTAAAGATAATGGTTTTGTACCATAATTTGAATCGTTCCGTTTGTGATTGTTTCGGATAAATATAACATCATCGTAATTTAATTTTTTATTGGAGTTACTTTTGGATTGTTTTATACGAGTTTCTAAAGAGTGTTTTTTACCAGACATACCAACATGGTTATCCTTCAATTTCTGCCTATGCTCGTCCGATAGTTCCACACCTTTATTCCAAGGTTCTTTACCCCACATACCATTACCATCTCCTTTTAATTTTTCACTCAAGATTTGTCGATGTTCTTCGGATGGTGAGTAAGTTTCGCTCATTTTTTTAAATCTGGCTTTAACCGCTTCAGTAATTGGCATTTTTTTTCCTAACATAGGTGTAATCCACTCTCCATTTTTTATTTTATTTTTAATTGTTTCTGAAGTTTTTTTACGATGTTCATCACTAATAATCATACTACTAACACCATCACCACCGCTAGTCATGTTTGCAAGGGTTCCAGTATTCAAATCGATTCTACCAAACTCATGAATATAATGTTTCTCTAGTTTACACGACTCATCCCAAGATACATTCTCATGAACAATTTTTACCAAATAATCACTTCTACTTGTAATACTACGCCATATTTTATTTCTATTACTAGTATCATACGGTCTTTGACCATTACCAATACCAACATAAAAAATAACACCTGTGTCTTTTCTTATGTGAAAGTATACGACTTTATTATTCATACTGCTAAGTTACCAAAAAAATCCATCTCCACAAAACTTTTATCACTTCCACCCATATTTATTATTATGGGAAATAGAAGTAGAAAACTTGGTAAATGTAATTGTGCTAATTGTGGAATTGAATTTGAAAAACCAATCAGCGAAATAAAAAGGAATGAAAAATTTGATAGACCAAATTTCTGTTCAAGAAGTTGTGTTGGGAAAAACAATATTAAGAATTTACCAACAAATAATGGGAGATATGATATATCAAAACATTCAGGTAACGGTAAAGATGAGTTCACTCCATTTAAATATCATTTTAGAAATATTAAAAAAAGAGATAAAGATGTTAGTATCACATTAGAGGATTTAAAACAAATATGGGATAAACAAAATGGTTTATGTCAATATTTAAACATCAAACTTGTTTTAAGTGGTTACTCTAAAATAGAAAAAAACCCAATTTATTCGGCATCGATAGATAGAATTGATTCAACAAAGGGATATACTAAAGACAATATACAGTGGGTTTCAAGGTCAATGAATTTAATGAAAAATAATATGACAAGCGAACAAGTGTTTGAAATTTTAAATTTAATTAAAAAAAATAAAGGGACTTAAAGTCCCTTTATTTGTGGGGATGGACCCCAAGGTGGAGGTGAGCGGAGTCGAACCGCTGTCTTGCTCAGTCTACCCATAAGGGACTACATGCTTAGGTCAGGGTTTGTTTAACCCTCCGAAATATTTGGTTTCTATTTTTCCATCGTAACCAACAACTGTGGGAAGTTCACTTAAATCGGTAGAACCTCAAACGGTACCTCCATTTCTTTTTTGGTAGAAACCACACCTTAAAGACTTCTGTTTCTAGGTTATATGTCCATCGACCCAATTGTCACTATAGCTTAGGCTACAGTAACTTCTTCAGTTGCAAGAAGACCTACAGCCTGAAGCTTTGCGAAAGTGTTGCCACTTAAAAATTATCCCCGTGTATTAAAGTGATAGAGAACGTCTCACTGCATGCCCCCGATGACTAATCCTGCCAATCGATACCAAGG
>Ga0209358_10003767_pt1 | contig 11076 bp, 10 predicted proteins | sample LauGreFa1BDMLBSN_2_FD_187574 | JGI IMG/M metagenome (GOLD analysis project Ga0209358, IMG submission 187574) | Freshwater lake microbial communities from Lake Michigan, USA - Fa13.BD.MLB.SN (SPAdes) (version 2) | ecosystem: Environmental > Aquatic > Freshwater > Lake | place: Lake Michigan, USA...
GGCGATCTGCTGGTTCCTTGAATTGGTGCTCTGGCGAAATCTTCGCCGAAATAAGGCAGGAACACTTGCACTCTTCCTCGTTGCAACGGGTGTCGCGCTGATGCTCCGACCAATCATTCAATATGTCTTCGGCACAGAGACACGCAGGTTCAATGTCGATATCTTGAAAACCTATGATTTCTTTGGCGCACGTATCCCACAGACTCAACTCGTAGTACTTGTCTGTGCAACGATTTCTATTCTCCTTATCGCGCTCTTCATGGCCAAGGCACGTATCGGTAAAGATATGCGCGCCTACGCAAACAATCCTTCACTCGCGGCGGTCTCTGGAATCAACGTTGACCGAGTTGTGATGGCAACATGGTTAATCTCTGGTGCACTTGGATCTCTTGCTGGTGTATTCCAGGGATTAGTGCAGGGCCAGTTCAACAATGCAATGGGTGAGACTCTCCTCCTCTCATTCTTTGCCGCTGTCGTCCTCGGCACTATCGGCGATGCTTATGGGGCGCTCGTTGGTGGACTCTTACTCGGACTCTTCATGGAACTCTCTCAACTCGACATCTTCTTTGGCGGCGTGCCAAGTAATTACAAGCCAGTTGTCGCTTTCGCCGCTCTTGTTCTCGTATTGCTCTTCAAGCCCGAAGGTCTCTTCGGCTACAGGTCGAGGAAGGTGTAATAGTGGAAGCCTTCATTCAACCCGGGTTCTGGATCTTCGTTCTCGCGATGGCTGGCATCTATGGTGTCTTCTCATTGGGATTACAGATTCAGTACGGCGTCGCTGGGGTAATGAACTTCGGCCATGTTGGGATGATGGCGATAACCGGCTATGCGATCGCGATCTTGGTTATTCGCTTTCAATGGAGTTTCTGGTGGGCCGCCCTTGCTGGCGTAGCGCTCGCAGCACTTGGCGGCGCACTTCTTGGTTTATCTACGCTTCGACTCAGTGGCGATTACTTCGCAATCGCAAGTATCGCGTTCGCTGAGATCACTCGTTATTGGATCTTGAACTCCGATGGCATCACTGGTGGCGCACAGGGAACGCTTGCGATCCCAAATCCACGCGGCTTTGGCGGATATACCGATCAACCCGATGTGATTCTCTACTGGATCATGGATCGACTCACTCCGTATCTTGGCGATAACGCCTCGCGTGATTTGGCAGTGCTCCTCGTTGTCTGGCCATTCTTCTTCCTCTTCTTATGGATCTCAGCTCGACTTCAGAAGACTTCTTGGGCTCGAGTTCTTCGCGCAACACGTGAAGATGATGATGTACCGCGCTCACTCGGTAAGAATGTCTTCCGGTTCAGATTGCAAGCGCTCGTTATCGGCTCGGTCTTCGGCGGAATTGCTGGAGCGTTCTGGTCAGTTCAGTTTATGTTGCTCGCCCCTGAAGATTTCCTCCGTATTGTCACCTTCTATGGCTGGATGATTCTCATTCTTGCTGGCGCAACGCGGGTCAAGGGATTGGCGATTGCAGCTATCTTCTTTGGCTTCCTCTATGGCGCGACAAGATTCGTCGAGTTTTGGCCGATTTCACTTCTCTCTGCGCCAGAGCGCTCATATCTTCGAATCTTCTTGATCGGAGTCGTACTCATCGCGTTGATGGTGAAGCGCCCCCAAGGTTTGTTTGGTAAGCGTCAAGAGATGGTTCTGGAGTAGCGATGGCCATCCTCGAAGTTCGCGATATCTCTGTCAGTTTTGGTGGCATCAAGCCGGTACGTGGCGTTACTTTCTCTGTCAATGATGGAAGTTTCACCTCCATCATCGGACCAAATGGAGCTGGAAAGACCTCACTCTTCAATCTAATTTCAGGAGTCAACAAGATTGATAGCGGCGAGATTTTCTTTCAAGGTCGAGCGATTCATGGACTTCATGCACATGAAATTGCAAAGCAGGGCTTGGTTCGCACCTTCCAGGGTGCAAAGGTGATCAAACGTCTTACCGTTGCCGAGAATCTGATGATGGCAGTACAAGGCAATCCTGGAGACTCTCTCTGGAGATTCTTCACCCCTCGCTCACGTTCTAAGTTCGAGAAACACGCGCGCGAACTAGCGATGGAGCGGCTGGATCGCGTTGGACTGACCAAATATGCCGATGAGTTTGCGGGAATCCTCTCTGGCGGACAGCGAAAACTCCTTGATCTCTCTAGAGCACTGATCACCAACCCATCGATGATTCTTCTTGATGAACCATTTGCTGGCGTTAATCCCACACTCGTTGAAAAACTGTTGGAAGTTCTCGCTGCGATGCGAAAGCAACATGAGATCACCTTCCTTTTGATCGAGCATGACCTTGAGACTGTGATGAATATTTCTGAGCGGGTCATCGTCATGGCTGAAGGCAAGATCATCGCGGATGGACTTCCGAATTCCATTTACGAGAATGAGCAAGTTATCGATGCTTATCTCGGTTCACGAAAGCGCGGTGCCTGAGATGAATCAATCGAACGTGCCGTTGCTTGAAGTTGCCTCGCTCGAGGCAGGTTATGGGGATGTGTTAATCCTTAATGGAGTGAGCATCAAAGTCCCGAGTAAATCTGTTGTAACAATCGTAGGACCCAATGGCGCAGGTAAATCGACAGTTCTCAAAGCGCTCTATGGTCTTGCCAAAGTTGTTTCCGGGAAAGTGACCCTCAATAAGGACGGAAAAGTCGTCGATGTTCTCGCGACAAAGCCACATAACCTCTCAAGAATCGGTATCGGATATGTTCCACAGATCGAGAACATATTCCCTGCTCTTAGCATCGATGAGAATCTTGATGTTGGCTATGTCCAGCATTCAGGTAAATCACTTCTTGAGATGAAGGATGCGATGTATCAGCGCTATCCAGATCTTGCTGGTCGAAAAGAAGATCGCGCTGGTGCGCTCTCTGGTGGACAACGTCAGATGCTTGCTATGGCGCGAGCCTTGATGTCAGAACCGGATGTTCTGCTTCTCGATGAACCATCCGCTGGACTTGCTCCCGCTCTTGTCGATCAACTCTTTGATGAGCTAGTTCGCATCAATAAGTCTGGTGTCACGATCTTGATGGTGGAACAAAATGCACGTCGAGCTCTGGAGATTTCTGATTATGGATATGTCCTCGACATGGGAAAGAATCGCCATGAGGGTGATGGACGAAAACTTGCTAACGATCCAGAGATTGTTGGCATCTACTTCGGTAAGCGCTAGGACTCCGCTCCAGTAATCCTTGAAGAAGCCTTAGTCGCCAGAGCCATTCGCTTCGTACCCTGCTCAGAAGCGCAGATACAACAAAATCGTTATCTAAACCACAGAGTAGCCCGCCTAGACCCTCTTCTCATCGTGGGTACCTCTCATTAGGCTCTCTATGTTCAACGAAACTCGTTGAGCTTCCTTAAGGAGAACAATGAAAACAAGGCGTAACGTTCTTGCAGTCACAACTGTCGCAGTTGCTACTGCAGCAATGCTTGCCTACACCGTGCCAGCGAATGCTGCCGGTGTGGATCTCAAGATCGGCACTATCCATCCATTGACTGGTGGAAATGCTGATTACGGTATTGGTCTCACCTCTGCTGCCGAATTCGCCGCAGAGTCAATGACCAAGGCCATGAAGGCAGCAAAGGTCGCTGGATCATGCAAGATCACTGCATCTGAAGATGATCAAGCAACACCAGCAATCGCTGTCGAAGCTGCGACCAAGTTGGTTAAGTCCAACAAGGTTCATGCAATCGTCGGACCACTTACTTCAGGTGCGACACTTGCAGCAGCACAGTCAGTGACTGTCCCGAACAAAGTCGTGATGATTGCGACCGCGGCTTCAAATCCGGACATCACAAAGTTCAAGGACAATGACACTCTCTTCCGCACTTATCCATCCGATGCCTTCCAGGGCAAAGTGATTGCTAAGGCGCTGCAGAATGCGATCGGCAAAGACGGCACAATCAACATCGGTGCACGTAACGATGCTTTCGGTACTGCTCTCGCCAACGTTCTCACCTCTGAGTGGGTAAAGGGCGGCGGAAACGTCGGAGCTAAGGTCATCTGGAATCCAGATGGCGCAACCTTCGATTCTGAGGCAAAGGCCCTCACCGATAAGACTCCAGATGCATGGGTCATCGTTGACTTCCCAGATACATTCGCAAAGGTCGGTCCAGCTTTGAAGCGAACCGGCAAGTGGGATCCAACAAAGACCTTCTTCACTGAGGCAATGAATAACGAAGCCGTCATCAAGACCATTGGTCTCGATGTGATGGCAGGTTCTAAGGGAACTGCTGCGAAGTCCATGGGCTTCCAGGCAGATAAGTGGAAGGCTGACCGCAAGAAGGCCAAGCCAAACACCAAGGAGACCTTCGTTGATGCTTCAGCATACGATGCAACAGTTCTTGTTTGCCTTGCTTCTATTCACAGCAAGAGCACCAAGGCCGCTGCACTCGCGAAGAGCCTCCGCGCAGTCTCTGGCTCGAACGGTGGAAAAGTGATTCCTTGGACCAAGTTGGGTGATGCCATCAAGGCAGCTGCCGCAGGGCAGAACTTCACCTACCAGGGTGCATGGACCACAGCCAAGTTCGATGCTGCTGGTGACACCTCAGGTGCGCTCTTCCAGATCTACAACGTCGGTAGCGACGGAAAGATCACCTCAGATGCGAAGAACGACATCAAGTTCTAACTAGAACTTGATGATCCTTCGGATCAGAGAAAAAATGGCCTCGGAGAAATCCGAGGCCATTTTTAATTCTGGGTTGACAAAGGGACGAAAAAGTTTCCCTATCACCCGAAAAATTGGTGGAGGTGCCGGGAATCGAACCCGGGTCCTTTGGTGCAAAGACAGGGCTTCTACGGGCGTAGTGCGTTAGACGTTTTCTCAGTCCCGAAGCTCACGCGCACATGTCTCCGACAGACTCAGTCGTGATAAATGTCCTTTGGTGCACTCACGACAATGCACCGCAGTAAGCCCTCTAGCGACGCTAGTACCCGATCCGAAGGCGCAATCGGACTAGCGGATTACAGAGCTCGCTTAGGCAGCGAGGGTGTAATCAGTTGCCTTTTTATCGGCAGCTATATGTTTGCACGGGTTTCATGGTTAACGAGATCATCCCGGCTTCCTCGGCCCGCTTCCCCTATCTCAACCGCCAAAGTCGAGACCGTTCACCCCCAAGTTCAGCGCCGTCTCGAACCGAATATTTCAAAGACTCAGTTCGTTTTGGCTTCTTCTCGGAAATGTCCTATGAGAGAAACTAGGGAGAAGTCTAAGGCCAAAAACCTGAACTGATTTCCCACATTTTCCACCCCACACACATCGAAGCGCTCACGCCAAGATACGGGGACCTACTCGCGATTTCTCTGCGAGAGGGCACGCTGCACATCTCGTTTAGCTTGTTTCTCCATAAGAGTCGCACGTTTGTCATGCTCTTTCTTGCCCTTAGCGATGGCGAGTTCAACCTTTGCCTTGCCATCTTTAAAGTAGATGGAAAGCGGCACCAAAGTCACACCACCTTCTTTACTTGTACCAATCAGTTTCTCAATTTGGTGGCCGTGCAAGAGCAGTTTCCGCTCACGCCTCGGAAGATGATTGGTCCAACTCCCCTCGTCATACTCTGGAATGTGAACCCCTTGAAGCCAAATCTCACCCTCTTTTACAACGGCATAACCATCAACAAGAGAGGCGCGACCAGCACGCAGAGACTTCACCTCAGTTCCCATAAGGACAATGCCGCACTCCATAGCCTCGACGATGAAGTAGTCGTGGCGAGCCTTCTTGTTCTGGGCAACGATTTTTGTTCCTTTTTCTCGTGCCACGACATCCTCCTTTCAACGTGTGAAGTTAGAAATCCACAGAACCTCAGTCTACTTTCGTTGGTTGAATGATTCCTGTGTGAGTGCGGCTCTCGGTGAGTCTCATACCTTTTGGCAGGTTGACTGAGTCCAAACAGCGGAGAACGCGTGGTTTATGAAGACTTAGATTTCAGAGTTGCTAGTCCGCCCAGGATTTGCAGAGCACGCTTAGCAATCTCTTCATCCGTGGCAGCAAGATCCGGCTCGATCCCAATCCCGTCAATGATTCGACCGGAGGGGGTTCGATACTTTGCCACAGTTAGTTCTAACTTGGATCCATCATTTAACGTGATGAACTCTTGGACTGTTCCCTTGCCCATCGAGCGCTCTCCAATTACTACTGCGCGATTTCTGTCTTGTAAGGCACCAGCCACTATCTCGGCCGCACTTGCCGAATCTCGATCGATAAGTACTACAAGCGGCGATTGAATCGTTTTCTCTTTCCTTGCGCGATAGATAACTGGATCATCGTTAACCTTTTGATAGGAAACGATAACCCCATCACCAACAAAGATTTCCACTACTGCAACTGCCTCGCTTAATTGCCCACCAGGGTTACCCCGTAGGTCAATCACTAATCCACGCTTATGCGAAAGCCCAGAGAGAGCTTCACTGAGCTGCTGAGCAGTTCCTAAATTGAAGTTAGTAATCTTCGCGAGCACCACATCATCTGTGACCTGCGAAGCAGATACCGTCTCTCGGCCCATCGTTACTTTTGCGACTGGCACGAGGAATTCACGACCATCTCGATCAATCAGTAAATCAACTGACTTTCCTTCTGCTCCTCGAACTATGGCGAGCGCTGCTGGCAAAGTGATGCCATCCAGAGAGTTTTCATTGATGGCAAGAAGTCGATCACCCGGCTTTACTCCCTGACTTTCTGCAGGAGAGTCTGGTTGAACGCTTGCTATTTCAATTCCACCCGTTGATGCTCTTCGAAGCCATAATCCCAACCCCGTGTACTCATTGAAGAGTCGCTCATTGAAGACATCCATCGTCGACTCTGGAAAATAGTTCGACCACTCATCCCCCGATGCCTTCAACGCTCCTTCAATGGCTGCCTGCCGCAAACTCTCGAGCGAAGCACCTTCAGGATCGATCGAAACAATCTCTTCTAGGGCTTGATCAACAGGTCCAGTTCCCTCATTAAGCCCCAAGGCATAGCCGAGTCCAAAAACTAGTGAGAGCGCAAGTAATCCAGCAATGAACTGTCTTATCCCGGCTCTTTCGCTAACCCGCTCACTCACCCCTAGATTCTACGGGTCACTATCCTTATGAAGAAATAATCAAATTTTTATCGCAGGACCGAAACATTCGCGAGTTACACACAGATATTTGGCAGTTATGCGGACAAGCAATGATGTGCCCAGTTCTAACTTTTTGACTCCCTGCGTCTCTAGAGTATGACCAGTTCATACCGCCAGAGTCAGGTAGCGCTAGACCTTCAAATATTTACGCAGGGTCAAGACTGAGGCAAAACCTGATACCACGACCCCTGTTAACAAGAGATAAGCCGAGGCCACCCAGACATCGTTCCATGTAAAGAAATTAGTGAATGTGAGAAGGGGCGCTATTCGTTCATCAACAACATACTTAAGCCCAGAGAGAATCCCAGTCGATATCCCCCATCCGACAATCGCTGCAAAAAGTCCTTCGAGTAAGAATGGCAACTGAATAGAGAAGGAGCTCGCTCCTACTAGTTTCATCACTGTCGTCTCTCGACGGCGGTTATAAGCGGCAATACGAAGTGTGTTGCTGATCAAAAGCGCCGCTGTGAGAACGCTGGCTAAACCAATGACAAGTGCACCATCACGCAACACATTAAGGAGAGAGAAGAACTTCTCAAGAATGGCTCGTTGGTCTTGAACAACATCAACACCTGGCCTTCCGGAGAATGCACTCTCTACGACTGCAAACTCAGTCGGGTCTTTGAGTTTTACTCTAAATGACTCAGGTAGCTGATCGACTGTCACATTCTGAGCTATCGCAGAATCCTTGAATCTCTCTTGAAATCTCTGATAAGCCTCTGACTGTGATTCATAGTAGACAGTCTGCACAACTGGAAGTTCTTGGAGATCTTGCTGAATCTCTAGCCGCTGTTCAGCGGTAACAGGTCCACCAGCACATGAAGGAGTCTCGGAAAGTGGGCCACAAAGGAAGATTGATACTTCAATCTTGTCGTACCAATAATCTTTCATGGTTCGAACTTGAGAGTTTGAAAGAAGCCCAATGCCAAGAAGTGAGAGTGAGATAGCTACAGTAATGACCACGGCAAAAGTCATAGTTAGGTTTCGGCGAAGGCCGATACCGACCTCGCTCATAACAAATCCAGCTCTCATTTAGGCATCACCCTGTGTATCCATAGACGCCACGGACTTGATCTCTGATCACATGCCCTGATTCCAATTCAATGACTCGCTTCCTCATCTGATCAACAATGCTCGAGTCGTGAGTCGCCATCACCACCGTTGTTCCTTCACGATTGATGCGATCTAATAATTTCATAATTCCGATGCTTGTCCCGGGATCAAGGTTTCCCGTGGGTTCATCGGCAATAAGGATCGCAGGGCGGCTGACATAAGCACGCGCGATAGCTACTCGCTGCTGCTCACCACCAGATAATTCTCCAGGGCGCCGGTCAAGCTTCTCAGCAAGTCCCACAAGTTCAACGATCTCAGGGACCTCTCGTGCAATCTCTTTCTTAGTATGGCCAAGAACATGTAAGGCGAATGCAACATTCTCAAAAACTGTCTTATTTGGTAGAAGTCGGAAATCTTGGAAGACCGTTCCGACCTGCTTTCTAAGCTCGGGCACTTTCCAGTTGGATAACGTCCCGAGGTCTTTACCTGCAACATGGATAGTCCCCGAGGTTGCCTTTTCTTCTCTCAAGACAAGTCGCAGAAAGGTCGATTTTCCAGAACCAGATTGGCCAACGAGGAAAACAAACTCGCCCTTGGCAACATCGATAGAGACATCACTCAGTGCAGGCTTATCAGCCTTCGCATAAGTTTTTGTTACATGCTCAAATCGAATCATCTGCACCTCCTCAAACCAACTAAAACCTCTAGGTCACTGCCGACAAGCCCAGTGATCGTTTCAACGAACTCACAAGAGATGAAACGGGGTTCATCTTCTTCTAGTTGCGTCAACGACGTGTGAGAATCCTACGGAAGGCTTTCAGAAAATGTCGGATATCAACCTATTTTGCCGAACGAGTTCTGCGCCAGCGTATCCCTGCATCAATGAATCCTGTGAGATCTCCATCGAGGACCGCTTGCGTGTTACCAGTCTCATAGTCAGTGCGATGATCTTTAACCATCTGATAAGGGTGGAGCACATAGGAGCGAATTTGATTTCCCCATGATCCCCCGGCATCACCCTTGAGCGCATCAATCTTTGCTTGTTCCTGTGCATGACGTCGCTCCAAAAGTTTGGACTGTAAAACTGCCATGGCGGTTGCCTTATTCTGTAACTGAGATCTTTCGTTCTGGCATGAGACGACAATCCCTGTGGGAATATGAGTGATACGAACAGCAGAATCTGTCGTATTAACACCCTGTCCACCAGGGCCTGATGAACGATAAACATCTACTCTAATTTCTTTCTCATCAATTTCTATCGCATCACTCTTATCAACGACAGGAACAACTTCAACCCCAGCAAAAGAGGTGTGTCTTCGACTATTGCTATCAAATGGGGAAATTCTTACAAGTCGATGCGTGCCCTGTTCGACAGATAGTGAGCCGTAGGCGTATTCACCTTCTACTTTGAAGGTGACAGATTTGATGCCTGCTTCTTCTCCATAGGATGTTTCAAGAACTTGAGTGCGATATCCCTTCTTTTCGCAATGACGAAGGAACATACGCATCACCATTTCTGCCCAGTCTGATGCATCCACTCCGCCAGCCTCAGAGCGAATCGTTACGAGCGCATCACGATGGTCATATTCGCCATTGAGGAGAGTCTCAATCTCCAATGCAGAGACATCGCTCTTTAAGGAATTAAGTTCGCTCAGTGCATCCTGGAAAGCGCCTTCGTCTCCCTCACCTTGAGCCAACTCAAATAGCAGTGGTAATTCCTCGACACGACGACGCAATTGCGTCAATAGATTTAATTCACCTTGAACTCTTGAGAGCTCTGAAGTTACTTTCTGGGCGTTATCGCTGTCATTCCAGAGATCTGGATCAGACGCTGTCGCCTCGAGTGAGACCTTTCGTTGTTGAAGTCGGGTGAGATCCTTGACCGATTCAATAGAGGTGAGCAAAGTGCCGATTGCTGAACCCTCTTTGAGCAAGTCAGGAATTTGATCCAACCACTTTGTTGTAGCAGCACCATGGCCCTCATTTGATGTCTGCTTTGACTCGGTCACTGAGGCATTCTAGTTATATTAGGGAAACGGCTCTGTACCAGCGACTCAATAGACTCCCTTTCCCATTGGAACAAAACTTTGACCTATCCTTTCTACATGCCTCAAGAAGTGTCTCGCGACTGGCTCTATCGACTTGCCTCTACTCTTGCAATTCTTGAAGGTCTCATAGTTGCAGGACTTGGCCTATTTCTTGTCTTCAATTCATTTTTCTCTGATGTCGAGGAACCCAGCGCATGGCTCGCAGAGATTGCCTTTGCTGCACTCGGGTCGATTGGCTTGATTGTTGCTGGAATGGGATTGAAACGAAAAAAGAACTGGGGACGTGCGCCAGTGGTTATTGCAAACCTCATTGCCTTGCCTGTTGCTTACTATCTTTGGACAAGCGATCAAAAGGTTGTTGCATTACTTCTTGGAGCAATCGCTTTGCCAGCATTAGTTAGCGCATTTCTCGCAATTCCTCAGAAATAAATTTCGGGAGTCGCACAGTGCAATACGGAATAAGGTAAGCGACTAGCCTTTCTTAAACCCAGCCGGACAGCGCTTTGCATTGACCGTAATCTTTTTCTTTCCATTAGTGCAAACAAGTTTCGCGACTTTAGTGACGACGCTCTTGACTTTATTGATATCAATCGGCTTGTTCTCTACAACAGACTTTGCAACCTCTTTGACTGTCGCAACATCGACTTCACCAATAAGGTCTTTGATTGCCTCTGCAGATAGCTCGCCCGAGGCGATCACCTTCTGGAGCGCATCCCGTTGCTCCGGAGTTAACTTCGCGACGATTGCAGGATCAACAGCGCCTTTTAACAACATTTCCGCAAAACCTTCTGGCAATTTTCCTGACTTCTGAGCATCTTCCAACATTTTCTGTTGTTCGGGCGTCAACTGCTTCAAGAGCGATGAGATTAAACCTT
>Ga0209358_10003769_pt1 | contig 11073 bp, 8 predicted proteins | sample LauGreFa1BDMLBSN_2_FD_187574 | JGI IMG/M metagenome (GOLD analysis project Ga0209358, IMG submission 187574) | Freshwater lake microbial communities from Lake Michigan, USA - Fa13.BD.MLB.SN (SPAdes) (version 2) | ecosystem: Environmental > Aquatic > Freshwater > Lake | place: Lake Michigan, USA...
CTGCTTTTCGTCGAGGGTGGCACCATGCGCCTCTTCCCGACGGGGCTGGAGCGCATGTCCTGCCTCACGGCCTGGTACGGCATTGATACCCACATGGACTATGCCAAGCATCTACGCATCGGTCGCCTGTTCGACATGACCTTCGTCGCGCAGAAGGAATTTGTCGAGCGTTTGCGACAAGATGGACTGCGGCAGGTGTACTGGTTGCCGCTGGCGTGCGCGCCGGAACTTTATCCACAAAAGGAAATGCATCGTTGTCATGATGTGGCCTATGTGGGCAGCAATAGCGCTACCGTGCACCCGGTTCGGCATGCTTTGTTGAGCGCGATCTGCAAGGACTTTCCCAACGTCTTCATGGGCATGACCAGCCCACAGGAAATGGGACGTGTTTATGCTAAGGCGAAGATGGTGTTCAATAAGAGCGTGAACAACGATGTCAACATGCGCTATTTCGAGGCCATGGGCGCCGGCGCGGTGCTGCTCACCGACCATGCCCGGGATAACGGCGTCGAGGACCTGTTCAATGCTGGCGAGCATTACCTAGAGTACCGCGATGAACTGACGCTGCTCGCCTTGATCCGTGGCTTGCTGCAGGATCCGGAGCGTTGTCGACGCATCGGTGACGCCGCTCGCCGCCACGTTTTGGAAAATCATACCTATAGGCACCGGGCGGAGCGTTTGCTCGACCTTGTGCGGCAATCACGCAAACTCGTGGCGCTGCGCCCGGAGGATTGTTTTTCAGCGCTCGTGGCATTGAATCTGTCGGGTGCCGCAGTGGCTAGCGCTGGTCGGGCATTGGTTTGCTCATCGGGCGGCGTATATACAAAGCTTTTAGGTCGATTGGCATCTTTGGCTCTGTTGAGCCTGGCTGTTTTCTTGGGCGCGCTCGACAAGATGCGCGATCTCTTTCGTCGCTCATGAGCCATTTCAGCATGTACCCCAGGGCAAGTGGGGAATTTCATGGCCGATCCTTGTAGCCGATGAGCAACTTCCAGAAGCGATTCGGTCTGCTGTTTATCCTCTCGGCGGCCGGGTATCTGCTAAGTTTCGGTAATCAGCTGGTGGTGTCCTACCATTTAGGCACCTCGGCGTTGCTTGACACTTACTGGGCGCTCTTCGCTCTGGCTAACCTTCTGGTTTTCTATGTGCAGCCGCTGCGCGAGGCGCTGGTGCCGCCTGTGTACTCCGCCGCTGCCGTGGACAGAGAAAGTGCCTCCGCTTTGTTTTCAGCGGGTCTGGCCGCCCAGGCTATGCTTGCATTGGCCTCTATGGCCTTATTGTTGTTGACACCCGCTGGCTTAATTGCGCGCGTGGGTTTGGATGTAGCGGGCGAAAGTAGCCTATGGCTCGGCTTCCTTCCTTACTTTCTGCTTTATGCGATAGCCGAGACCTGCAACGGCTTGTTGATGAGCTTCAATCGCGTGGTTTACCAGGCCGTAGCGCGGCTGGCCTCCGCGCTCATTGGTCTGACCTGTTTATGGCTACTGGTCGGGCGTATTGGAGTTTTTGCGTTAGTGCTTAGCCTTCTAATTGCGCAGATTGTCACCCTGCTGGTGTCTATCGTAGGGTTGCAGCGCGAAGGTATGCGCTGGGTTTGGCGTGGTATCGACGCCCTGTGGAAAGAGTCGCGCTTTCGCTCGGTGTTTTCGGCCTTGCTGTTTGCCTATCTGCTGGCGCAGGTATACGTGGTGTGTGAGCGCACCATCATGCTAGGCATGATGCCGGGGCTGGTGGCCTCTTACCAGTACAGTGTAGCGTTGGTCAATGTGCTCATCAGCCTCCTGGCCTTTCCAATGGCTAATCTACTCTGGCCGCGCTTTCTGGCGCAGGCGCAGCAGGGTGATGCTGACGCCATGCTCCAAACGGCCGCCCGAGTCGTGGCTCCGCTGACTCTGGCCCTGCTGGCATGTTGTAGCTTTGCCGGACGCTTTGCGTCGGAAATCGTGGAAGCTTTGTTCGCTCGTGGATCATTTGACGCAACTTCCGTGGCACAAACCAGCCAAGCCTTGCGTGCCACCGTCTTCGCTGCTATTCCGATCAGTCTAGTGACGATTTTAGGGAAGATCCTGCTCACTCAAGGGCGCGGCCGCGCTTTGACCATGGTCGGCGCAAGCATCGCCCTCAGCGGCGTGGCCATGGTGCTGCTGGCCGGCGAGCTGGGCAGCGTGGCGCTGGTGCAATGGCACTGGACTATTGGCAATACGGTTGGCCTGTTCGTGGTGCTATTCATGCTCCTGCGCGGCACGGCCCAGCCGTTCCGTTATGTACGTGCCGCCGGGGCCTGGCTATGGCGTGCGTGCGCAGTGATTCTGCTTGCACTTTGGGTGACTCCGCCGGTGGCCGGCAGCGGAACTTTCTGGGGCGCCCTGGCGGGCCTAGCGGTTGCTTTGACCGTGTTTGGCACGAGTGCCGCCGTCATGGCCAGCGTGGTAGGCATACTTGATATTCGACAGATACTGGGGCGGACCCGATGAGATGGATGCCCCGAATAATGAAGGCCTCTATGGCCTGGCTTGTGAGGTAATTGAATGAGTCACGCATTGCGCCTGCTCTTCATCGTGCCGAGGTTTGGCTCGGTGCACCGGGGGGTGGAAGCCTTTGTGACGGAACTGGTGTCCCGGATGGATACCTCGCGGTATGCGGTCACGGTGCTGTCGGGGCCCCATGACTCCGAAATCCCAGGCGTGCATTTCCAAAAAGGTCGACTGTTGGCGCGGGAGCGGCTAGCCTGGCTGGACCGATTGCCGTGGCTGTGCCGGCTGCTGCGTCCTCTGGGGCTTGGTGGTGCAGCGGATATCGAGACCCTGTCGTTGCTGTATCACTACCGCAAGTACTGGTCGCCCAGTGCTTTCGACCTTGTTGTGCCGCTGGCCGGCTCGTGGTCCTACCGTTTCGCGAGCAAGGCATTTCCAGAAGCTCGGCTTGTCGGCATCGGTCAAGCAGGTCCAGTGCCGCAGGATCTAGCGCTCAGTGATATTTTTGTTGCGCTCACGCCCCACGACGAGCAACGGGCGAACCAGATGCGGCCGGGCATGCCCACATGCATCATCCCCAACGGGGTTGATACCGGGCGCTTCGCACCGGTCCCCATGGGTGCTTCCCGGCGCGGCCGAACGCGGCGCGTCATTCTCTGCGCGGCTGCATTGGTGCCGGACAAGCGGCACGATCTGCTGTTCAACGCGGTCATGCGCATGCCGGGCCATGTCTGGGTCAAGTGCGTGGGCGCCGGCCCGCACAGGGCCGTGCTGGCGCAGCATCCGCTGGCGAAAGCGGGGAGGGTTGAGTTCTGTCAACACACTTTTTACGAGATGCCGGAGGTCTATCGAGGGGCCGACGTGTTCTCGTTGGCCTCACCAGCAGAGGCGTTCGGCATAGTGTTCGTCGAGGCCATGGCGGCCGGTCTGCCGGTGGTGGCGCACGATGGGCCACGCCAGCGCTATGTGGTGGACGATGGCGGACTCCTGTGCGATGTGCACGATTCGCAGGCTTATGCAAGAGCACTGGAGAGCGTGCTGGATGTCGCGCCGAGTACCAACGCCCGTACGCAATCCATGAAGTTTGACTGGCGCAAAATTGCAGCTAAATACGACAAACTTTTTTATAGTCTTTACCCCGGAGTAGAGCCAGTTACCAATGAGCGTTCAAAGTAATTTCTATCTCACTCAACTATCTCAATGTTCTTATGCAATCGACCATTCCATCCTGTCTTATCACGGTTCTGTCTGATCACCCGTTGACTTTGGCTGATGCGGGTGCTGCTGGTGGGATACATCAGCGGTGGTTGAGGCTGGGTGGGTATCTAAAGGTTTTGGGTTTTGAGCCGGATCATCGGGAGTTTGACCTGCTCGCGGAGCGTAGCGACCGCGTCTGGATCAATGCCGCACTCGGGGAACGGGAGACGGAAATTTCGCTTTTGGTTACTCGCCATCAAACCAATACTTCGCTGCTGCCGCCAAATCGGCCAATTGTTGATCGTATCTATCAGAATCCATCGGATTTTGATGTGATGAAAACGGTTGCAGTGCCTTGCACGACGCTTGATGCTGCGAGCCGAACGGCACAACTCGAGATTGCAGCGCTGAAGGCTGATACGCAAGGTACAGAACTGGCCATACTGCGGGGTGCTAGGCGATGTCTGCAGGCGACACTTCTGGTGGTGGAGTTGGAGGTTGAGTTCACCCCGCTATATCGTGAACAACCCTTATTCTCTGACGTAGATGAATTCATGAGAGAGCATGGGTTCATGCTCGTTGACTTGGGCAATCTTCTTTGTCATAAGTGGCGAAATAGCGCATCTCTCGGCGGGCGCAAGGGGCAATTGCTGGCGGCTGATGCCCTTTACTTCCGCGATCCTGAAAGCTTTCGAAATATTCTGACATCCACCGCGGAGCCACTTAGGTTGCTGGCTCACTACTGGGCGCTTTGTGCGGTCTATGGATATCTTGATTTGGCCTACGAAGTAACCCTTGGGCAACAGAATTCGGCATGGATGCCATCAACGATATTTTGCCGAAATCAGCGCGTGGGCTGAAATGAATGCTCGAAAAGGGAAAGGGTTCGAAATTCGGGGGCGAGGGCGGACTGCCGCATGGTTGCGTAAGTTGGCCGATAAAGTGGACCCCCCGCATCATTCGCACTGGATTAATCCATTGGGTAATGAGTAAAAGTAACGCTGTCTCGTTGTGCACATTCTTATAGACACCAAAAACCTCGCCCTCTACGGGGGTGGCATCGCCCACTGGTTTGCGCCGCTGCTGGCTGCATGGGTCGAACATCGGCCGGATGCACACTTTCTTCTGCTGGGGCCTGATTTCAATCAGGACTTTCTGCCGCGCAGTGGCAATTGGGAGCACGTACACGTGGCCTGGCCGCAGTGGTTGCCACGCCCTTTGCGGCACCCTTGGTACGACAATGTGATCTTTCCCCGGGCGGGGGCCCGCCTGCGTCCCGACCTGGTGATGAGCCCCTACCACGACGTGCGCATGCCCAGCGTAGTGCCCAGCGTGATTGGCGTGCATGATTTGTGCTTAGATGAACTGGCGACTGTTTACCCGCGCCGCATTCGGCTTTATTACCTTGCCTTGCTGCGGCGAAATTTGCGTCGCGCGTCTCATGTCATTACCGTGTCGCAGACTAGCAGGGACAAGCTGACCCGGCGCTATGGCGTCCCCTCGCAGCGAATCAGCGTTGTGTGCAACGCATTGACGCCCCACTTCAGCCACGCGGCGGACTCGGGCGCTGTCGCGGAGTTCAAGAGGCGTTTTGCGCAGGGGGGTCGCTTTGTGCTCTATTCGGGCGGCTCGGAATTCCGCAAGAATGTGGGTCGACTTGCCGAGGCTTTTGCACAGGTGACCCAGACAGTCCCGGACCTAACTCTGTTGGTGACCGGGAACGAGGATCAGCGCTGGAGAGATACCTTGGCGCAGATCCCAACGGATATTAGGTCTCGCGTTGCCTTCTCTGGCAAGTTGTCAGACGCAGCGTTGCGCTTGGCCTACGCGGCGGCGGATGCCGTTGTATATCCATCACTTTGCGAAGGTTTCGGGAGAGTTTGCCTTGAGGCTATGGAGGCGGGCGCACCGCTGGCGTGCTCGGATTTGCCGGTAATGCACGAGGTAGCGGGTGATTATGCGTGCTACTTTGACCCCTTTGATGCGGACGCAATTGCTACCGGCGTGGAACAGGCCCTCATAAAAGGGCGTTGCAATCCCGTGAAGGATTCGCGCTTTAGCGAAACGGCGGTAAGGACGAGTTTCCTAACGGCGATGGATGGGGTGATAGCGAAGCTGGAGTTATAAAAATTGAAGTTACGAAGCTTCAATTGCAATTAGGAGCAAGCAGCGATGAAGAACCCTGACCCGAGCCGAGCAGGCTGATGAGATCGAGCGTGCTGTTCCCATCGCTGTCTTGTTTTTTATCGCCTTACGAAAATATGAGGGCAGCGCGTTTGTTTATATGCTGTTTTCGGATGCATTCATGGCGTTGCTGGGAAGCGCTTTTGTTAAGCATCGCACCTATGGCTACACGTACCTGACGATATTCTTGTGGTTGGGTTTATGTTTAAGTTGTCGTGGCATTTGGCTTGGAGTAACGGATATCCCGAGCCTACCGGGCAGTTCAGCGGCTCGGCATCACACTAGGACCATGCTTTGCATATTTCTAACATCGGGGCATTGGCTGTTATGAGTGCTCGGTTTATTTTCGAGACACTGCCAGGGGGGTTGAAAACTTTACAGGGGAAGATGGATGAAGAAGAACGTCCTAGGTGGCTGAAGTCCATTAGACGCTGGAATTGGGTTCTATTTATTCTGACCGTATTTGGGGTTGCCACCGTTGTTTTTAAGTGCAACCTTGGCCACCTCCATCAAATCTGAATCAATTTATTCAACGATCGCACCTTGGCCCGCTCTTCAGGGAAATGAATTAAACAAAAACGTTCGCTTTATGTCCCTGCCCGACGGTATCGCCTTCCTTTATCTTTCAGGTTTTTTGGTGGTCGTGTTCGTCATTATGACTTTACTCGTTGTGGCTATGCAGTATGCTGAGATGTTTGTGCATATGGCGAATCGCAATCCGGTTCTTTCGGCAGTCGCAGGTTGGTCAATGTCAATAATAGTTGCACATTTTGGTGGTTCGCTTAAAAGCCAATTGCCTGCCTTGATCTTTTTTTCATGAGCGTCGTGCTGATCTGTGTGATTGAGTCCAAATAGGCGGAAGCACTCTTAAATCGAGCCTGTTCACATTCCTGAACTTCTGAATATCCTTCCATGTCTGTTCCCAGCCACTATGCACCAATTACTGTAGTCATTCCTTGTTACCGATGCCAAGCTGAAGTGGTTTATGCGCTCAATTCAGTTCTGAGTCAAACTCTTCAGCCTGCTGAAATTTTGCTCATTGACGATGCTAGTGGAGATGGAACGCTGGAGGTTCTACATCAATTCGAAAAGGTGCACGCACCACGTTTACGGGTGATCTCTCTGAAGCAGAACGGTGGCCCGGGCTTAGCCCGCAATGCAGGTTGGGATGCATCCACTCAACCATGGCTGGCGTTCCTGGATGCCGATGATGTGTGGCATCCGCGCAAACTGGAGATTCAGTGGGCGTGGCTGTTAGATCATCCCGATGTGGTGCTGTGCGGCCATGACTCGCGATTCACAGATGGGGGCATCGATCCCCCTGTTGATACCAAACCCCAAGCCACCCGACTTACAATGTCCAAAATGTTAGTTTCTTGCAGGCTACCAACCCGCTCGGTGATGTTACGTTGCGACTTGCCATTCCGCTTTCAGGGAAGATCCGTCACGGAGGACTATCTCCTCTGGCTACAGATCATTGCAGCAAACATGTCGGCATATCGTATGGAGGTGTGCCTAGCATATTCTTTGCGGCCTGATTTCAGCCCCGGCGGTTATAGCGGGCAACTTTGGACACACGAAAAGCGAGAGTTGGCAGCGCTGCGAGTGTTACGCGCCGAGCGTAACCTGTCTTGGTTTGTCTTTTTCGTTTCCATTGGTTGGTCATTGGTTAAATTCCTCCGCCGTCTCTGGATTATGCGGATAGCGGGATGAGTAACCGGCTTCCACGGATGTGCGTGCTTGCGGCAACACCTCTCTCTATTCACTTCTTTTTAAAGCCTCATTTGCGCGAGTTGGCTAGTTACTTTGAGGTGACATTAGCCTGCAATCCCCACTGCGACACTTATGTGCCTCCGCTGGATTTGCCCGTACGGGAGGTGGGTGTAGAGATAGAGCGAAAAATTGCACCTTGGCGCGATCTGCTGGCACTGTTTAGATTGTGCCGACTCTTTGGGCGAGAGCGTTTCGACATCGTCGTGTCTGTTGTTCCCAAGGCTGGCTTGCTCGGCATGCTAGCGGCTTTCTTGCTTCGTGTTCCCCATCGAGTGCACATATTTCAGGGTGAAGTCTGGGCGTCCCGGCGTGGACCGATGTGTTTTTTACTCAAATTCATGGATGGTGTGACGGCCCGCCTAGCTACCCATGTCTTGGCGGTAAGTGAGGGTGAAAAGAGATTTCTGGAGCGGGAACATGTTGTACCAGTGGGCAAGTTACAGGTATTGGGTGCAGGGTCTATCTGTGGCGTTGATACTGAAAAGTTCAGGCCTAATTCCGTGCTGCGTAAACAAGTTCGAGCGGAGTTGGGGATTCCGGAGCACGCGGTGGTGTGTATCTTTTTGGGGCGGCTGGCGTTTGACAAGGGGGTGCTTGATCTAGCCAAAGCCTTTGTTCGCAGCGCGGCTTCTAGAGATGACCTGTGGTTGATGCTTGCGGGCCCCGATGAAGAAGAAATGGAAGCTCGGTTGCGTGAACTGGTGCCAAAGCCATTAAGCGATCGATTGCGGATTTTAGGATTTACCAATAACCCAGAGAAACAGCTCGCCGTCGCGGATTTTTTGTGCCTTCCTAGCTACCGTGAAGGTTTTGGTATGGTTATTCTTGAGGCTGCGGCGGCTGGTATCCCTGCAATCGGAACTCGAATATACGGAATCACAGATGCTATTGAAGAAGGGCGTACTGGTAGGCTGGTATCAGTGGGGGACATCGAAGAGTTGTCTAAGCTTATGACGCTATGGTGTGAGCTACCTGAGGAACGAGGCCAGTATGCAATCGCTGCCCGGAGTCGGGTGATGTCTAAATTTGAACAGCAGAATGTAGTGGATGGATATGTTCGATATTTCCGCGATATCTTTTCGAATAGATTGAGCTAATGCTAAAACGAGCGTTTGATTTATTGGTGGCTCTGTTGCTGATGGCGATGTTGATTATACCAGTGGTTGTAATTGTTCTCCTCGTTCGCCTGACCTCGTCTGGACCAGCTATCTACTGGAGCGACCGGGTGGGCCGAGGCAACCGAATTTTCAAAATGCCCAAATTCCGCAGTATGCGCATCGATACGCCGGCGGTGGCCACACATCTCCTACAGAGTCCCGGCCAATGGTTGACGCCCGTAGGATCGTTTCTGCGCAAATCCAGCTTGGATGAGCTGCCACAGTTGTGGAGCATCCTTAAGGGCGATATGAGCTTTGTAGGCCCTCGTCCAGCGCTTTTCAACCAGGATGATCTAATCGCCTTGCGTACCGATGCGGGCATTAACGAACTGGTGCCAGGCCTCACGGGTTGGGCACAAGTAAATGGTAGGGACGAATTGCCGGTTCCTGACAAGGTCAAACTGGACGCTGAGTACCTTCAAAGGCGTTCATTCGGGTTTGACCTATGGATTCTGTGGCTGACTCTGCTGAAGGTCCTGCGACGGGATGGTGTCTCACATTAACCAGCCAAACTTACTGGAGTAAGAGTGCTGTTGCAAAACTTCACGATGCCTATATTGGCATTACCACGATGGGCCAAGCGCTTTATTGTCTTGGCGCTTGATTCCGCCCTGTGTGTACTGACCGTCTGGCTGGCTTACTACCTTCGACTTGGTGAATTTGTCGCCTTGTCAGGGAATGCCTTTTGGGCGGTCGTGACATCCATTGGCGTTGCTTTGCCAATCTTTATCTCAACGGGGCTCTATCGAGCCATATTTCGTTATAGCGGCTGGCCCGCCTTGTTGGCGGTTGCTAGGTCAATCAGTATCTATGGCTTGCTTTACGTATCAGTATTCACGGCGATTGGAGTTCAAGAGGTTCCTCGTACCGTTGGCATCATCCAACCAATATTGCTCCTGCTGTTTGTTGGCGCATCTCGAGCCTTAGCACGCATTTGGCTTGGCGATCAGTACCAGAACATCCTGAAGCGCACATCTCGCCCCAAGGTGCTCATCTACGGTGCGGGGCGCACCGGCCGCCAGCTGGTCGCCGCTTTGGCCAATAGCCATGAGATGCAGGTCGTCGGCCTTCTCGACGACGACGATCGTCTGCATGGCCATGTATTGAATGGGCAGCCTATCTACAACCCTGCAGATCTGGCCAATCTAGCCACTACATTGACCATTAGTGACGTACTTCTGGCGATGCCCAGCCTGAACCGCAAGCGTCGCAATGAAATCCTGGCCCAGATTCGAACAGCTCGCGTGGCAGTTCGTACGCTCCCAAGCGTGACCGATTTGGCCCAGGGCAAAGTCAGCATCTCCGATCTGCGTGAACTGGACATCGACGACCTGCTTGGCCGCGAGCCGGTGGTGCCTAATCACATCCTGCTGGCCATGAACGTGCGCAGTAAGGTGGTCATGGTGACCGGTGCCGGTGGCTCAATCGGCAGCGAAATCTGCCGCCAGATCTTGACGGTTGGCCCAAGCAAACTGCTGCTGATCGAACAGAGTGAATTCGCCCTCTATAGCATTCACCAGGAGCTTGAAGAAAAGATCAGCGATCGTGGTATCGTGTTAGTACCACTTTTGGCCTCGGTACAAGACAGCGAGCGTATGCACGAGATCATGTCCACTTGGCACCCGGACACGGTATACCACGCTGCCGCCTATAAGCATGTGCCGCTGGTGGAGCACAACCCGGCAGTAGGCATCAAGAACAATGTCCTCGGAACGCTTAGAACAGCGCAGGCTGCTACCGAAAACGGTGTTTCTGATTTTGTTCTGATCAGCACCGACAAGGCGGTGCGCCCGACCAACATCATGGGCGCCAGCAAGCGGCTAGCAGAAATGGCACTGCAGGCACTGGCTGCCAATAGCCCCGGCACCAAATTCAGCATGGTGCGCTTTGGCAATGTGCTGGGTTCATCCGGATCTGTGGTACCCAAGTTCCGTCAGCAGATCCGTGACGGTGGGCCGATCGCGCTCACCCACCCAGATATCACCCGCTACTTCATGACCATCCCAGAGGCCTCTCAGTTGGTGATCCAGGCGGGGGCTATGGCTAAGGGGGGGGATGTGTTCGTGCTGGACATGGGTCAATCGGTCAAGATCATGGATCTGGCCCGTCGCATGATCGAACTCTCAGGCTTGACCGTCAAAGATGAGCAAAACCCCGATGGGGATATCGAGATCGAAATCACCGGCCTGCGTCCAGGTGAGAAGCTTCACGAAGAACTGCTAATCGGCGACAACCCCAAGCCAACCTCCCATCAGAGAATCATGAAAGCCCACGAGGAGTTCGTCCCT
>Ga0209358_10003770_pt1 | contig 11071 bp, 10 predicted proteins | sample LauGreFa1BDMLBSN_2_FD_187574 | JGI IMG/M metagenome (GOLD analysis project Ga0209358, IMG submission 187574) | Freshwater lake microbial communities from Lake Michigan, USA - Fa13.BD.MLB.SN (SPAdes) (version 2) | ecosystem: Environmental > Aquatic > Freshwater > Lake | place: Lake Michigan, USA...
AATTCAATCTTACAAATGTTGTTGGTGGAAATTATACAGCAACGATAACAGACGGAAACGGCTGTTTGCGCGCCATTCCGGTAACTGTTCCTAATCAAGATATTCAATTGATAATTCCCTCACAAGATTCATTGACATGTCTGAATTCAACAGGTGAAATTATAGGTGTGGAAGTATTGCCAGCCCAGAACGTTTCTTATTCATGGACAGGCGCGGGCCTCACGAGCACTACCGTTGCTAATCCAATTGCTACCGCACCAGGAGTGTTGAATTTGTTTGTAACGAATTTAGACAATGGATGTTCTGATTCTGGAACGATTGAAATTTATGCTGGAGATGTTTATGCTTTGGATTTAAGCACCATGATTCTTCCGAATATTATTACGTTGAAGCAAGATGAAATGAACGACGATTGGAGGGCCATCTTGGCTGCTGATCCGCTTTTAGATTTGACAGTGCTTTTTCTCGAATATGACTTAACGGTATTCAACCGTTGGGGAGGAATCGTATTCGAAAGCACAGCCTCTGAAAAATACTGGAAAGCAACAGATGTTGCGCCGGGTACTTATTTCTATTTATTTCATTACAAAACAGATTGTGGAACCGCTGTTGAAGATACCGTGGAAGGGACAATTCTTGTTGTTGAATGAAGTTAGGTGTTATCCTGCACGGAGCGAAAAGCAATAGGCATGCGCAACGCCAGCAAATCGAAAAAGTCTTTTTCGATTGGGACCTGAATATTCGTGTAACAGAGTACGATAGACATGCTGAAAAAATTGCGCGAGAGCTCTGCAATGAATCTTGCGATGTGATTTTGGTTTGCGGAGGCGACGGTAGTTTGAATCTGGCCGCTAACGGAATTTTTCATTCTGAGAATCCGCAAACACCTTTGGCCATCTGGCCTTCGGGGACAGGTAACGATTTTGTAAAGACGGTGAATGTTCCAACTTCTTTTGGAAAATTAAGAGCCAGTATAGAAGAAGGAAATTTCAAAGCCATTGATTTACCTTGTATGGAATGGGACGGAAAGATGCGCGCTTTTTTGAACGTGACAGATTTAGGTTTGGGAGGGTGTGTAGCATATGACATGACGCGAAGCAAGAGAAGGTTAGGTTCTTTCTTTACCTACCAGTGGTTAATCGTTAAGAACTTAATTGGATTTAAAAAACGAACCATTCATTTTGATTTAGATGGAAAGAAGTATGATGCTCGTGCAATGAATTTTGTGGTAGCTAATACGAAGTATTTCGGTTCTGGCTTGGGCATTTCTCCGGAGAGTAATGTCACCGATGAAATGCTTGAGGTTATCGTTATTGGTGATTTGAATATTCTTGAGTACTTGTATTTTGTTCCAAAAGTGCGCAAGTGCAAGAAACTTTCTTACCACAAGATTCAATATTATTCAGCGAAAAAAATAAGCATCGAAACCGAAGTTCCGATGCCTATTGATATGGACGGAGAGTTTGTTGGATTCTCTCCGATGTCTATTTCACTTCAACATAAAATAAACATAGTGGTCAGAAGCGACCGCGAAGTGTGAAGGTGACGTTTCTTCCTGATCCAGAAATGTTCGAGGCGAAGACACGGTAATTCGCATCTAGAATGTTTTCCAATCCAACCATCAATTGAACGTTTTCTTGCACTTGATAGCTAGCACGGGCATTCAGTGTGTACCAAGCAGGCATGCCATCAGGTGTCGCGTAAGCCTCGTTGTCTTCGGCTTCTAAGCGGTAATCTGCAATTCGTTTCCAACCGTTGTACAACACTGAAAATTCTCCACGGAATTTTTTTTGTTGGTAGGTGAATCCTGTTCTTCCGTATGCTGGAGGAATGTGATCCAAAGGAGTATCTCCGTTATCAGTCTTGATTCTTCCGTAGGTGAAAACCGCAGAAGATTGAATGCTGAAGTGATCGTTAACCTGAGAGTTTAAGCTTAAGTTTCCGCCATAGATAAAGGCTTCGGCTGCATTCACGGTTGTGTAAACTGGACTTAGCGTTCCATCGTAAAAAATAGAATCTTGACCGTTGAATTGCGCTTTGCCTGTGGTTAAAGCGTTGGTGTAGTTCATATAATATCCGTTCAGAGCAAGAGTTGTTTTTCCGTTGAATTTGCGTTCAATGGTGGCTTCGACATTGGTGACTTTTTCAGGCTTCAATTCATTGTTCGGAACAATTAAATTTCCTGCGTTACTCTCAAAAACTTTTGAAAGGTCATCGACATTCGGCGCGCGGAAGCCTGTGCTAGCGAGGGCTGTGATGCGCCATTTCGTATTGGGTGCTGCAATAATTCCGATACTTCCGTTGAGGTTTCTGTTCGATTGATTGACATCTGAGAATGGGAAGTTGAAGAAGGAATTGTCGGTGAACAAGGCGGTGAGATTGACGAGTGAATAACGAAGACCCGCGTTCAATGTGATTTTCCTTGTGGCTTTAAGAATAGCTGTTCCGTAGGCCGCTGTGCCGGTCATGGTTGATCCACCGTTGGCATAGCGCGTGTCCAAAGCGCTTTGAGTTCCGGTGAAAATATTTTCTGAATTTGCGGTACTTGTTACATCGTTGAAGTAATATTCCAAACCGTAATTCGCTGTTAATTTCTCTCCAATTGACTTCGAGAAGTCTGCATTCACAGAATAAACTTTTACGTTTTCCAGACGGTTGTTCAGGTTTGGACCATTGAATAATCTGTCGTGACGCGATTGATCAATGTTCTGCCAAGCCAATGTAATTCTCCCTGTCGTGTACAAACGTTTTCCGTTGTTGAGATTGGCGTGATAGGCAATCATGGCTCGTGTTTGCGGACCGTAATACCATTCTCCAAAGCGCGGGTTTTCTATTGTCACTTGCGTTAAGCGATCATAGCGAGGGACATTGTTTGTTGTTGAGTATTGAATGTTTAGTGTATGCGTTAGCTTATTGCTTTGCTTGAATGAAATTTTTTCAATGAAATCATATTGCTTGTATCCAGAACCCACCTGAACATTCGGATTTGGATTCGTCATTACGCTATCTCTTCCGTTAACACGTTCAACATACCAAGGACGTTGTCCGAATGAAGTGTAATCGGGATTGCGGTTGTTACCTTGTCGAAGATCTCCGAAATTGTTGAAGGTAAATGAAGTGAAAGTCGCGATACGCGGATTGCTTGTTTCAACATTTACATGAGCTCCGCTTTGATCGGCTGTGCTATATCGAAGCATAGCTCCGGCGCGAACCAACCTGTCTCCGGAGGTAAAACGTGGAGTTCTTGTGTTGAAGCTCATGACTCCGCCCAATGCATCTGAACCGTATGCTACTGCACTGGGACCGTATGCAATCTCGACATTTTCCATAGCCATTGGATCAAGGCTTAAGATGTCTTGTAAATGACCACCGCGGTAGATTGCGTTGTTCATGCGAACCCCGTCTACAACATACAATACTTTGTTCGCTTCGAATCCGCGAAGGATCGGAGATCCGCCACCCAGCTGACTTTTTTGAACAAGTGCTGTACCTGTTTGAGAAAGTAAATCAGCAGCATTGCCCGGATTAATGAACTGTATGTCCTTGCGTTGAATTGAGATTATCGGTTGGGCTACTAATTCAGATTTGTTCGCTGTTCGCGTTGCTGAGATGACCATTTGAGTGAGGGTAACATTCGAACCCACTAAAAAAACATTCATGCCTTCATAAACCTCTTGAGTGGGCAGGTACTTCACTTCGTAACCATTGGCTGTAATAAAGAAACTGCCGAAATGCTTCGGAAGGTCTATGATGCCCTCGTTGTTTGTATTTCCAATGAAGTCACGAAGTTCAATGTTGTTAGCTGAAATGAAAACAGAAGCCCCGGAAATGGCTTCAAGTGTGGTTAAATCTTTAACCGTTATGCTCTGTGCATGCGCACTAAATAGACCAGCCATGGCTAGTACAGCGCACGATAATATACGTTTCATTATAAATGTTATTTGTTAATCGTTGAATTATTCGATGCGAAGTATGTGAAACATCTTGCAGGGCATCTTTCGAAGAATCGGCGTTAACAATTGGGAGGAAGTTCGTTGAGACGAACGTGTGGAGATGAAATGAAAAAACGATGGGTGGGGAAATGAATGAAAGAAGATTCTAAAAATGGAATTTCAATTGAATCGAAATCACAGGTCCATTGCGATTGGAATTTGTAGAAGAAGTTGAGTTGCTCCTGCGTTTGTTTTTTGTCGGATGAGTTTTTTACAAGTGAACGAACCATTGCTTTTAATTCATTTTCCTCGGTATCCAAAACAGCATGAAGGGTAACAGATCCGTCGGAATGAAATTCTTTTCGTGAGATGTCATACATGTTCCCGTTGTACAGAAACTCCCAAGGCTCCGGCCATTCCAGTTGTTTAAATTCTGATTCTGATAAATGAATGGGGGTAAGCTTATCTTCGTCAACGCCCCCTATGACGAGTGCTTTCATTTCTTTTTTAACTTGCCATAACTTATGTTGAAGAACCCAATAGCCAATTCCTCCTTGAGCTAGAAAAAGCACAAGCAGGGCTAATAGTATGAAATTTTTGTAGAAAGGGTTCTTCATCGCTCCTGCTAAAGTAGTAACAACGGATTATTTTTAGACGAGTCAAAAAAAATGCATAATTTGAATAATTCGAGTTTAGTTTTAATCACCTATCTTGCTTGCTAAATGGCGTAACCGAAAAGCCAATTGAAAAATAGAGTAGGGCAAAAATTAATTTATGTTATAATGAAAAAAGTTCTTTTTTCTATGGTAGCTATTGCTACACTGGCATTTACTTCTTGTACTAAAGAAGGACCTGCTGGACCTGCTGGACCTGCTGGTGACGACGGAAGTTTCACTACCTACACCTTTACTTCGGTGGTTGCCGATTGGGCTGCGTCAACTTATGTTGAATACCCATGCGCAATTATTGATCAGGATGTAATGGATAAGGGAATTGCAATGGTTTATGTTCAAGATGAATACGGATATTGGAACCCATGTCCAAGCTCTTGGCATCCGGTAGCTGGATATACTTATTCATACACGGCTGCTACAGGTGGAGTTGTTGGATTGGACGTAAGTACTGCGCCAACTATGGACTATCAAGTTCGCGTGGTTACCATGCACGAAAAAACAGCTGCTACAATCGCTAACATCGAAACATTGCGTTACGATCAGTTGATGAATGAGTTGACTTCAAAATAATAAGATTCGTCTTATTGAGTAAAGGGCGCTTCGGCGCCTTTTATTTTTTCTTTGATTTGTTTTTCAGTTCAATTTCAGATCGAAATTCAACGGGCACATCTTCTTCTTTTACTATGTCGAGGGTTACCTGAGTGAGTCCGCTGCGCACGAAGTTTAGTTTTTCAGCACCTAAGAGGGAAAGATCTATACAGCGCGTGGAAGATTTGGGCAAACGATCGTTTACTCGAACGTAAATGACGTTGTTGTTTTTGAGGCATGTGACTTTCAGCCAGGTGCCAAAGGAAAGTGTTTTGTGAGCGCAGGTGAATTTTTTTTGACGAAAAACTTCTCCGTTTGAAGTCCCATGTCCTTCAAATTTATTATGGTAGAAGGAAGCCTTTCCAGTCTCTGTTTGAGCCCTTAGGTTCATACAAAGCAGGACAAAAAGTAGTCCTAGGGTATGTTTAAGTAGTGTCTTCATAAATAGCAATTTACGAAAAACCCTTTATCTTCGCTTAAATCAAAGCTTAAATGAAAAGACTGCCTTTCGTAGGACTGTTTATTCTTGTCCTGTTTTTGCCCTTAGCATCATCTGCGCAGATAAAGCGTATGGACGGGTTGTTGTCAGCTGGGGTGAGTTATAATTTATTCAATTTTAGAGCAGACATTAGTGAGTTGGCCGATTCTAGTGCGACGGTGAGTAGATCATTTTATCCTTCATTGAGTTTTGCCGGTGATTTTTCGTTGACTAAAGGACCGCGCAAAAAGTGGCGTTTGATATTTGGCTTTAGTATTACCAGTCAATCCTTGAGCGTGAACGCAACTGATTATAGATATGTCGATCAGATGGGCGATTTGGCTGTTGATCCTTTTGTGACTTGGTCAATCAGTAAAAGCACTGCTGGTGCTCGATTACTTTTTTCTTACAACATTCAGCAGATGAAGAAACGTAAGATTTTCGGATTCAAGAAGACGAGTTGTTTGTTGTATACAGGAATAAGCACGAATATCAATTGGTATGGCATTCGTGAGAATACAGCGAATGTGAATTTCGATAAGAAGTCTTTCGGCACTCGACTAACTGATTATCAATTGGTGGCGTTGGGATTTACAGGATTTCCTTATCGCAAGAAGGTTGGTGTGAACTGCGAGTTGGCGTGGGGCGGACCTTATTTTATTAAGGCGGGAGTAGTTATTGGCCTTTAATTTTTTTTTGTTTGAATGCTTGTGGAAATGCAAAAAGGTGGTATATTTGCACCCACAAAACCCAAACGGCCCGTTCGTCTAGGGGTTAGGACAGCAGATTTTCATTCTGTAAACAGGGGTTCGATTCCCCTACGGGCTACAAAGAAAACCCTCAACGGAAGTTGAGGGTTTTTTGTTGGTTCAAAAAAATTAAATTACAGCGAGTGTTAGTATAATATTCAGCAACAAGAGCGCCGGATAAATACCTGCAAGAATTAAAGCTGTGATAGCGCGTTTGCGGTATTTGGTGTAGTTAGGATCTTTAGCGTGCAGCTTTAAAAAGCGAATAGCAAAGACGATGGCTAGGATCTCCATTGTTATGAATAACGCTCCTCCAAGAATGAATGCAAAACCAAAGGCAGCCCATATTGAAAAGCTAGACGAACTAGCGCTAAGCAAAGCAGCTAAAATAAAAAAGAGCACAAGTCCCCAAACAGGAGCAGAAACGGCGCCAATGCCCAAGCCCAAAGCCCAATTCGCTAGTTTAATGTCTTGCAATTCGTCCGGGCGCGCAGGAGGAGTATACGTATTGCTGAAGTATTCTTCCTGGGTTTTTGGCAGGTCTGGTATAACAGTGTCTTTCTTCGCCTGAAGAATAGTGCGTCTCTGCGGTTGGATAACGATGTTCTCAGAATTGCTCGCCGATATGCTTTCAACCGAATGAACGTTCAGTTTTTCGCGATTTAACGCAGGTGTTTCAGGGATTACAACTTCTTCGTGCAATGCGATTTCAGAAGCGTTATCAGTAGGCGCGACATGACGGTGCTTCCAGGAAATGTGATATCCATCTTGATGCACGCGCTTCTCAACGGTGCAAGAACTTAAAGAAGAAGCAATAACAAGAACACTAGTAATTCCGAACAGTATTTTTTTCATGTGCTTGTGTATATAATTATCAAAAATAGGAATATACCAGCTGTTACGTTCAGATATTATTAGCGAACAAGTCTGTGTTTTTACTCATTTAAAAGTGCTAAACTGAAACCCCATTCGCTTCCCAGTAGCCAAGCTTCCGCTATGATTAATGTCTTGCATTTCCTCTACCGTTATTTGGTGAAGGTTTTCGTAAGGTGGAATAAGTAGGTCGAAGTTCAAGGCGTACAGGATCACTTGATCAATGAATTTAGATTGACTGCTAGAATCAAAGTTTGAAGAAACAATGTCGTTGAACATGATTCCCAATTGCTTTTTTCCCTGAACTACGAAATGATTGTCTTTGTTAATGAACACGCGCGCAAGTAAGTAACCGACATCAGCTGTTCTGTCGTAACGGAAAGAATCTGACAAGAAGTTGTAAACGTTGATAGTTCCTACAAAGCTGTTTTCAGGATGCTCCTTTAAGTAACCTGTTTGCCAGAAACTACTTTCTTTTTCGAATTGAAAAACATTGGTGTGCATTTGAAAAATTAGCAAATCACCTGCAACACGCACTTCACATTGAAATGCTCCTCTGTCGCGGTATTCAAACGAAACGCGTTCATCTGTTTTTCCGAATTGGGTAGTTAATTCTTGAATGGTGTTTTTTAAAACGTTCTTCAACGAATTGAACTGCGCAATGGTATTATGAAAAACATCTTGCTTAAGTACGCTTTTGCTCTTAAGTAGGGAAAGAATTTGTTCTTTGGGTTCCATTTTTAATAGGCTCTTGCGAATAAAACTCTACGCTCACTTGGTTTTCCGGTTACCATACAAACCCCAGGTTCTGTTGGTCCGTCGAACGGTATGCAACGAATGGTGGCTTTAGTTTCTTGTTTAATCAACTCTTCCGTTTCTGCCGTTCCATCCCAGTGCGCTGAGAAGAATCCTGTTTTTTCGTCGAGAAGTTTTTTAAACGTTTCGTAATCGTCAACCTCTGTCATGTGTCCATTTCTGAACTCCAACGCTTGGTTGAACATATTCGTTTGAATGTCTTCCAACAATTGCTCAATGTTGTTTTCAACACCTTCAAATGCAACAGTAGATTTTTCGGAAGTATCACGACGTACAATCTCAACCGTTCCGTTTTCCAAATCTTTTGGGCCAATGGCCAAACGAACAGGAACACCTTTCAATTCATATTCGGCGAATTTCCATCCGCTACGCTTGCTGTCGTCGTCGTCGAACTTCGCGACAATGCCTTTCGCTTTCAGTGCCTTCAACAATGGAAGAACTTTTTCGCGAATCACTTCAAGTTGCTCAAGACCTTTGTAAATCGGCACAATAACAGCATGAATAGGTGCCAATTTAGGCGGAACACGAAGTCCTTTATCGTCGCTGTGCGTCATGATTAGCGCACCCATAAGACGCGTGCTTACACCCCATGACGTAGCCCAAACATATTCTGTGTTTCCTTCTTTCGTTGCGAATTTCACATCGAATGCTTTCGCGAAATTCTGTCCTAAGAAGTGTGAAGTACCCGCCTGAAGCGCTTTTCCATCTTGCATCAAAGCTTCAATACACAAGGTGTCAACTGCACCTGCGAAACGTTCGCTTTCCGATTTTCTTCCTTTCACAACTGGCATAGCCATGAAGTTTTCAGCGAATTCTGCGTATACATCGAGCATACGCTCTGTTTCTTCAATCGCTTCTTGGGCGGTAGAGTGGGCGGTGTGCCCTTCTTGCCACAAGAATTCAGCGGTTCTTAAAAAGAGACGCGTGCGCATTTCCCAACGAACCACATTCGCCCATTGGTTTATCAAAAGTGGAAGATCGCGATAGCTCTGAATCCATCCTTTGTATGTATTCCAAATGATGGTTTCACTTGTTGGGCGTATGATTAATTCTTCTTCCAATTTTGCATCGGGGTCTACGACAACACCTCCATTTTCTGACTTAAGTCTGTAGTGGGTTACAACGGCACACTCTTTGGCGAACCCTTCGACATGCGCAGCTTCTTTACTCAAATAGCTTTTCGGTATCAACAAAGGGAAATAGGCATTCTGATGTCCCGTTTCTTTGAAGCGAATATCCAATTGATCGCGCATCTTTTCCCAAATGGCATAGCCATAAGGTTTAATAATCATGCATCCTTTCACTTCACTGTGTTGCGCCAAATCGGCTTGCATCACAAGTTCGTTATACCATTTGGAGTAGTCTTCTTTTCTAGTAGGAATTTTCTCGGCCATTTTTTTTCTTTTTTCGAAGAAGCAAATGTAAAACCTTATTACCTTTAAACTATCAAATCCATACGATTATGAAAGCGTTACAACGAAATTTTTTCTTCTTCACCACAGTTCTTGCATTAAGTTCTTGTGCAAGTTTTGAAAATTTGACGGATGATCGTACCCGCGCGGAGGATGATGAAATGTACTGGAATGGAAAGGAGTTGTTTTACGACAATACCTTGGTGGCGAATGCTGCTGCGGGCGTAGATGATTACTACGATCCGAATTCCGCTTCTCGTGCAAATTCCGTAAACGGAGGAACAAATCCAAGAGCGACATTTAATCCAGTTAGCGGGTGGCAGTTGAGTTACGGATTGAATGCTTTTTCGAATTACTGCAATGGCGGTGGTTTTGGAATGGGCTTCGGTTCAAGCAGCCCTTACAACAACTACGGTGGTTATGGTAATTATGGAAACAGTGGATTTGGTTACAATCCTTATGGGTATAATTCATACGGTTACAATCCTTACAGTTCATATAACCCCTATGGTGGTGGATATGGTTTCAACCCTTATGGGTATGGAATTGGAGGTTTGGGATGGGGTGGTTATGGAAATGGATGGTATGGAAATAACAATAACAACAATGGAAATGGATGGGGTGGTGGTTCAAACGGAAACGGAGAAACGGCCAATGTCACTCATCACCATCGTAGACCTACAAGCGTAGGAACCGGAAATTCTTCAACCTATCATCGCGGGGTACTTCAAAAAAACTTGGTTCAACCGATTGCGGAAATTTCGCGCACGCCGAAGCCTGTCACAACAGTTAGATCAAACGGAAATTATTCGGCCCCTGCAAATTCTCGTTCAGCAGGTACTCCTGAATATACTTCACCAGGAAGAACTCCTTCTCTGTCGACACCTGCTCCAGCGCGCACAGCGCCGAACTACAATTCACCAACTTACGCTACTCCGTCACGCTCAACTCCAAGCTATAGTTCACCGAGCCGCACTGCTTCTCCAGCTCCCTCTCGATCAACACCTACCTACAGCGCCCCAAAACAAAGCACCCCTTCAAGAACAACCACTCCTTCAAGAACAAGCACTCCTTCAAGAACAAGCACGCCATCTCACAGCTCACCGTCGCGTTCAACTTCACCGAGTAAGAGACCTTGATGCGGAGCAAAATGATGTGCAAGATGCTGCGGAAGGTTTACGTTGTTTCGATTTCAATGGTTTTATTGTTGAACGTGAATTGCGTTTTTGCCCAGAATGAAGACGATGCGCTTCGTTTCTCGAATACGTTTGGTGCTTATTCCAATCGCGCCATCGGAATGGGAGGAGCATATACCGCCCTAGGTGCAGACTTCACTAACTTCTTTCAAAATCCTGCCGGTATTGCTGCCTACAAAAAGCAGAACATGGAATTTGGATTGAGTTTGCTTTCTCGATCAACACAAGTCGATTTTAACAACCGAGTTTCTTCAACCGGCTCAACGGGCTTGGGAATAAATACCTTCGGATTTACATCAACATTCGGAACAGCGGGATCTGGATGGGGTCCTTGGATCTACGGATTGGCTTAC
>Ga0209358_10003773_pt1 | contig 11065 bp, 6 predicted proteins | sample LauGreFa1BDMLBSN_2_FD_187574 | JGI IMG/M metagenome (GOLD analysis project Ga0209358, IMG submission 187574) | Freshwater lake microbial communities from Lake Michigan, USA - Fa13.BD.MLB.SN (SPAdes) (version 2) | ecosystem: Environmental > Aquatic > Freshwater > Lake | place: Lake Michigan, USA...
CACGAAGGGACAGCCGGCGGCCGCGGCGGCCCGCGCATCGGCCGGTGAATCGCCAACCAGCACGATGGTGTCACCCGGCGCCAGCGCGCGCAGGGCGTCGAGCACGGGGGCGGCGGGGACATGGCCAAGTTTGCCGAGGCTTTCGGCGGCATGGATGCGGTCGGGCGCGGAGGGATCGAGGAGGACGGCGGCGATGCGCTCGAGCCACGGGGCGCGGTCGGCCGGGGTGGGGGCGGAGGCGGCGAGCACGCGCCAGACGCCGATACGATACGGGCGCTGGTCGGAGGCGGCGGGCAGCTCGGCGAGGAAGACCTTCCGCGGCGTCTCACGGTCGCCGAGGGCGATGAGGGCCTCGGCGGCGTGGACTTTGACAAAGAGTTTTTCGCGGACGAGGGCGTCGTGCAGGGCGGTGCGGGCGCGGTCGGCGAGCGGGTGGGCGCCGGTGACGGCGGGCTTCGGGGTGGCGGGCGCCGGGGTGGCAACGAGACTGGCCAACGTGAGCGCGATCGCGGCGAGGCGGCCGCGGAAGCGGGAGAGGGGATGGACGGGCATCGGAAGCAGCCGAGAGCGGTGTGTCAATCGGGGCGTCAGGAGCACGACCGGACGCGGAGCCGGAGACGAGCGGATTTCCGCGGCGACGGGCGGATCAGGTCACAACGCGACGCGACACTGCGCCGCACAGGGCATCAGTTAGGCTAAAACCCCAAACCCCACGACCTGACCCAGTCCGACCGCCCCTCAGTTCCCTCCGGAAATCGCGACGGTCGCGGCAGGAGCGGGTTGAGCAGATGCCGAATACGCCGCCTTGAGAAGATTGATGTCATTCCATTGGTGACAGCTCGGGGGTAATGGCTGCTGAAAGTCGATTAACGCCCTAAACAGAGTAAGCACAGCAGTTCTGGCCGACTCCTCGCCACGAAGCGTAGTATATGCGTTGTATGGCTTCTCGTCGTCCACAAGTTCGCCAAACATCGCAGCTTCGAAGCCCGTGAGGGCGGCGACAAGACGAACTCGGTCAGGCTTAGGTGCGGATTTTACAACATCAAGAATAAGGGTGTTGTTAGTCCATGCGCCGTTGGCGATCTCCTTATTGTCTTTCTTTCGTATTACTGTGGGAGTGTCGCTATCGTGCAGAATTGCGTATCCAGCACCGAATTGGTTAAGAATCTTTGCTAGCAGGGCGATCGTAGCTTTTCCACGTGCTCTGATGACGTGGACGTCACCATATTCGGACTTGTTTGTATTGATCGCCCAGCGAAAAGCAGTGTATTCCGTGTCGCCCTCTACAATTATTGTCCTTCCGCCGAAGAAAAACTCGGCAACATAAGGATCGTAGTAATTCAGCAGCTTTAGGTGCTGTTTGTCGTCGTCTCCGAGTTTTATCCTACTAGGGCGAAATACCGTGGTGCCTGACACAGCGCCGGCAGCCATCCGCTCGACTCTTACAATTGTCGTGTTATCCCTAGAAAGATCGATGAAGTCGGGGCAATGGGTGGTCACCATCACCTGCCACTTACCGGTGGCAGGCAGCGCATAAAGCGTTTCGCAGGCTTCCCGGACCGCCGTTGGATGCAAGCACAGCTCTGGTTCGTCCAACAGTAAGAGATGAGTTTGTGTGTTTTTGGACTTTTCGGAATTCTCCGCGATGTAACGCAGCGCCGCCCACATAAGCGTTCTTCTCGCTCCGCTACCTTGGCGAGAAGCGTCAGAGAGATGTCCCCCAGCTGGGCCCATTCTGGGCGTGGTTCCAGCTTTGAAAAAATTTAGTGCCTTTGTGAGGTCATCATCCGGCTTGGCGTCGAACTTCACGGAGTAGTTCGGAAAAATGCCTTTAACAAACTCTGTCAATGAAGACTCTACCTTTTCTATGTCTGCCTTTGTCTCAGCGACTGCAGCGTTCTGGTTATCTGCCAGCGCCTGTATCAACTCGCCATACGGCGTCAGCTTCGGCTTGCCGTTTTCGTCGAGTGCTTTCGAGCCGTCATCATTTATTTCGTAACGCGGACGCTCTTCGAACTTCTCTTGAAGAGATTCCAATAACATTTCGGTCACCTTTTTAATCTGAAGAGCGGGATCGGCGAACGCTTCAATCCTATGCGGTAGGGGTCTCCGGCTGTTAGCGACATTGGCTGCTCCCCACGGCACTTGCTCCGACCATTTAATAGCGTCTGCGGAGGTCGTGTCCCAACCTTGGCGCTTTGCTTTCTCGCCCGGCCCGGACCATACCCAGCGTTCACGCACGATTTTTTCACCGGCTACGTCAGCGATCCATCTGTTTGCGGGAAGATCATCAAATACTGCTGTATGAAGCTCAACTGTGGGCGGGTTGTAGATGTCTACCTTGCGATCATGAAATTCCTCGATGGACAAAACGGGGGCGGACGAGGAAGTTATCGCTTCGTAAGCCCTTAGAATTGTTGATTTACCTGCGTTGTTGGGGCCAACAAGAACAACGATATCGTCGAGTTCGATCTCCACGGGGGGGCGATCCAATGCAACCAAAGTTAGAAACTATTAGCTTTCTGAGCTTCGTTTTAGCGTTCTCAGGTATCGAAGCCTCTTGAGCGGGTGCTGGTGCGGCTGCTTTGGCTTTAGCCATGGTCGATAATAGCTGAGTTGGAGTTCCAGGGAGCGTCTTCAAAAATACATCAGCCAGAGGCAGACGCAGGCGAGGGCGAAAAAGGCCGAGTAGGATGGTGTTGGCGCGGTCGATCACGCTCAACGGCAGGCCGGCGAGGCGGGCGACCATGATGCCGTAGCTGCGGTCGGCGGCGCCGGGGATCACGCGGTGGACGCAGAGGATCTGCCCTAGCCCCAGCAAGGGCTGACAGGTGGGCAGTCTTGCGGGTTGACCCGAAGCCCCCGTGGATCAGCGTGGCGCCGTCGTGAATTTCACGGAAGCTCACCGTCACTACCTCGCTGCCTTGCAGGCGAAGCCCGGCATGCCGCGGCCGCCTTTGCGGACAGGAACGGTTGCGGATTTTCACGAATGGAAGGCCGAGACCCGCGCCTACGACCAGGCCCGGCTCGATCTTTGTCTGACGACGCCCGCCCGGCTCCAGCGTGAAAACGCCGCAGTGCAGATCGATCGAGCCGTGGCCCGGGTGGTCCGGCGGGCGCGGTATGTCTGAACGCCCAGCCGGCGAGCAGCGTTTACCCGACGCTTTCGCGTCGATCCTCGCGGCGGCTGAGCAACCGCTCGTGGTTGGCGGACAGGCCGTGAATATCTGGGCGGAACTCTACGCTCCAATGGTCCCCGCACTCACGGAGCTGGCTCCCTTCACCAGCAAGGATGCGGACATCTATGGCACCCGTGCCCTCGCGGAGACGCTCGCCCGGCGAGCCGGGTGGGACCTCAAGACCGTCACCGAGCGAGACTCCATCGCCGTTGCGATCCTCACCAAGAGCATCGACGGCCCCGATCCTCTGGTCATCGAGGTGCTGGGCGAAATCAACGGGCTGACGGCGGATGATCTGAACAAGGACGAGATCGTCTCCCTGGCGCCGGGCCGAACCTACCGCCTGCCCGCGCCGGCGGTTCTGCTGAAAGCGAAACTCTACAATCTCGCTTCGCTGGCGGGCTTCGACCGGCCCCAGGATCTGCGTCAGACGCGCATGCTCATGCTGATCGTGCCGCGATATCTAAACGAACTTCACGCAGAGCAGCGCGCGGGAACGATCACCGTGGAGAACCTCGTCGGTGCTATTCGCTATTGCCGCGACGTGGTGCACAGCGGCGTGGCGGGCAACGTGGCGCGGGCATATCGTTTGGATTTTCGCCAACTCCTGCCGCGCAATTTGGGGTTCGCTCCGGGCGAGATTCAGATGGCATGCCGGGAGTTTTTGGAGGGTTTGCCTGAGGTTCCCGCCGAGGAGCCACCCGACTTCTTTGCGAGGTAGCCGGCAGAGCCAAAAGGTAGTTCACGTTCAGCGGGCGATGCGGCTCCCGCAGAGCCGCGTCAAGGCGCGAGGAATGACTGAGCGGGACGCCGACGCAGCTCTGACAAGATCGGCTTACAGCAAACTCAGCTGCGCGTCGTCCGCCGGGGCGACGGAGATTTTTTTCTTTTGCTTGGCGGCAGGGGTGGCGGGGAGGGTGACGGCGGTGTCGTCGCTCTCGAGTTTGGCGAGGATGGTTTTGGCGCGGTCGATCACGCTCAGCGGCAGGCCGGCGAGGCGGGCGACTTGGATGCCGTAGCTGCGGTCGGCGGCGCCGGGGATCACGCGGCGGACGAAGACGATGTCGTCGTTCCACTCCTTCACGGCGACGGAGAAGTTGCGCAGGCGGAGCAGGTGTTTGTCGAGCTGGGTGAGCTCCTGGTAGTGCGTCGCGAAGAGCGTGCGCGGGCCGCGGGCGGGGTCGCGGTGCAGGTGCTCCACCACGGCCCAGGCGATGCTCAGGCCGTCGTAGGTCGAGGTGCCGCGGCCGATCTCGTCGAGGATGATCAGCGAGCGGGCGGTGGCGTTGTTGAGGATGTTGGCGGTCTCGTTCATCTCGACCATGAAGGTCGAGTTGCCGCGGGCGAGGTCGTCGCTGGCGCCGACGCGGGAGAAGATGCGGTCGACGAGGCCGACGCGGCAGGACTTGGCGGGCACCCAGCAGCCGACCTGGGCGAGCAGCGTGATGAGCGCGACCTGGCGGATGTAGGTCGATTTGCCGGCCATGTTGGGGCCGGTGAGGAGGGCGATCTGCGCGTCGTCGCAGGCTAGGAGCGTGTCGTTGGGGACGAAGGCGGCGCTGGCGCCGCGGGCGAGGGTGGTCTCGGGCGAGCGGAGGACCTGCTCGACGACGGGGTGGCGGCCTTCGACGATTTCGAGCACGTCGCCCTCGTCGATGACGGGGCGGCAGTAGTTCCACTCGCGGGCGAGGAGGGCCCAGCCGGCGAGGACGTCGAGCTCGGCGAGGGCGTCGGCGGTGTGGGCGAGGGCGACGGAGTCGTCGAGGACGCGGGCGACGAGGTCGTTGAAGAGCGTGTGCTCGCGGGCGAGGGCGTTTTCCTCGGCGTGGAGGATTTCCTTTTCCTTCTGCTTGAGGGCCTCGGTGACGTAGCGCTCGCCGCCGACGGTGGTCTGGCGGCGGATGTAGTCGGCGGGGACGAGGTGGAGGTTGGCCTTGGTGACCTCGATGTAGTAGCCGAAATTGTTCGTGAACCTGACCTTCAGGCTGCGGATGCCGGTGCGCTCCTGCTCGCCGCGTTCGAGGTCGGAGAGCCAGGTCTTGTTGTCGGTGGTGAGGGCGCGGAGGCGGTCGAGCTCGGCGTCGTGGCCGGCGCGGATGAAATTGCCGTCGGCGAGGTCGTTGGGGAGCTCGGGGGCGAGGGCGGATTGCAGGAGCTGCCGCAGTTGCGGCAGCTCCTGCAGCTGAGAGCTGAGAGCTGAGAGGCTAGAGCCGGAACCAAACGCGGAAAGGGCGGTGCGGAGGGACGGGACTTGTGTCAGGGTATCGCGGATACCGCCGAGCTCGCGGGGATTGCGGAGGCGGTTTTGGAGGCGGCCCAAAATGCGCGGGATGTCGCGGACGGCGCCGAGCAACTCGTGCAGCTCGGCAAGGCGCATGGGTTGCGCGAGCAGTTCGCCGACGATGACCTGGCGGCGGGAAATGGCGGGCAGGTCGAGGGTGGGGGCGGCGAGCCAGCGCTCGAGTAGGCGGGCGCCGGCGGGCGTGGCGGTGCGGTTGATGGCGGCGAGGAGCGAGCCGGTGCGGACGCCGCGGCTGGAGGAAAAGATCTCGAGGTTGCGGAGGGTGGCGGGGTCGAGGAGGAGGGTGCGGGCGCTGCGGTATTCCTGGAGGCCGCGGAGGTTCTCGGGTTTGGCGCAGAGGTTTTCCGTGGCGTAGTGGACGAGGGCGCCGGCGGGGCCGAGGCCGGGGTGGGACGGGGCGAGGCCGAAGCCCTCGAGGTTGAGGACGCCGAGGGTGTCCATCACGGTCTTGGCGCCGGTGGCGGTCTCGAAGTGGTAGCCGGGCAGTTCGGAGACGAGGCGTTCGGCGCAGAAGCCGTGGAGCGCGTGGAGGGCGGTCTGCTCGTGGGGGGCGGCGGCCCAGCGCTCGCGTTCGCCCTCGATCACGAGCAGCTCGGCGGGGTCGAGGGCGGTGAGGACGGGCAGGAGGTTGGCGATGGCGGCGTCGGTCGCGACCTTGAACTCGCCGGTGGAGAGATCGAGCCAGGCGGCGTGGAGGCCGTGTTTGTCGACGGCGACGGCGGCGAGGTAGTGGTTGCGCTGGGCGTCGAGCTGGTTGGCGGCGAGGGTCGTGCCCGGAGAGAGGATACGCGTGAGGGCGCGGCGGACGAGTTTGCCGGCCTTGGCGGGTTCGGCCTGGTCGCAGATCGCGACTTTCTTGCCGGCGGCGAGGAGCTTGTTGACGTAGTTGTCGAGGGCCTGCGAGGGGAGGCCGGCCATCGCGTGGTCGAGGCGCTTGGTGAGGGTGAGGCCGAGGAGTTTGGAGGCGACGACGGCGTCGTCGAAGAAGAGTTCGAAGAAATCGCCGAGGCGGAAGAGGAGCAGCGTGTCGCGCGGGAGCCCGCGCTTCACCTCGAAATACTGCTGCATCATCGGCGTGAGTTTCGCTTCGGACATGGGGGTGGGACGTTGCCCACGGAACACACGGAATACACGGAAAAATTTCCGCACGCGGGCTTGCGTGGAACGAGCGGGCGCGTGGTGTGGCGGCGTGATTCTTTTCCATCGCGATTTCGGAGGGGCGGGGCGGCCTCCGCTGGTGCTGCTGCACGGCATGCTCGGGTCGTCGCGCAACTGGCAGACGGCGGGCACGGAGCTGGCGGCGGACGGGCACGTGCTGGCGCCGGACCTGCGCAACCACGGGAAGTCGCCGCACGCGGACGCGATGGACTACGGGGTGCTGGCGGACGACGTGGTGCGGTGGCTCGACGCGCGGGGGCTCGGGCGCGTGACGCTCGTCGGGCACAGCATGGGCGGGAAGACGGCGATGCTGCTCGCGTGCCGGCACCCGGAGCGGGTGGAGCGGCTCATCGTCGTGGACATCGCGCCGCGCGGGTATTTCTGGCCGGGGCACCGGGCGAGCTTCGCGGCGATGAACGAGCTGGACCTGACGGACCTGCGGTCGCGGGCGGAGGCCGAGCTGCGCTTCGAGGCGCGCGTGCCGAGCTGGCCGATGCGGAAATTTCTCACGACGAACCTGGAGCGCGACGAGGCGGGGCGGTGGTATTGGCAGATCAATCTGCCGGTGCTGACGGCGGCGCTGCCGACGTTGGAAGGGAATCCGTTGACGCCGGAGGATCGGTTCGCGGGGCCGGTGCGGTTCATCGCGGGCGGCAAGTCGAACTACATCGAGCCGGGCGACGCGGCGGCGATCGCGGCGCACTTTCCCGCGGCGGACGTGGTGACGATCGCGGAGTCGGGGCACAATCCGCACATGGAGGCGCGGGCGGCGTTTGTCGCGGCGGTGCGGGGGGGGATTGAGCTGAGAGCTGAGGGTGGGGAGGCGGGTGCGGGGGCGGAGAGCTGAGAGTTTAGCGCTGAGAGATCGGACGGGGAGGCAGGCACGGGGGCTTTGAGCCTAACGCTTAAAGCTTACAGCTTCGCGCGCCGGGCTCGGCCCGGAGTTCGTCGCGGCCAAAAGCCGGTTGCATTTCGCGCGACGGGTTCGTGAGACTGCGCGGGCCGTTTCGTCCGTGCCGTTTCCCCTGCGTGCCGGACCGACGCGCACTTCTCCCATGCCCCATATCCCTTCGAGCAAGACCCAGCCCAGTTACGATGTCATCGTCGTCGGTTCCGGCGCGGCCGGCGGCCAGACGGCCTACACCTGCGTGATGGAAGGCGCGAAAGTGCTGATGCTGGAGGCGGGGCGGAACTACGACCCGGTGAAGGAGACGCCGATGTTCCAGACGCCGAACCAGGCGCCGCTGCGCGGGGTGGGCACGCCGGACAAGCAGTTTTTCGGCTTCTACGACGCGACGGTCGACGGCGGCTGGAACGTCCCCGGCGAGCCCTACACGAGCGCGTCGAGCGATCCGGCGCGGCAGTTCTGGTGGTGGCGGGCGCGCATGCTCGGCGGCCGCACCAACCACTGGGGCCGCATCTCGCTGCGCAACGGGCCGTATGATTTCAAGCCGCGCTCGCGCGACGGGCTCGGTTTCGACTGGCCGCTGAGCTACGAGGACGTGGCGCCCTACTACGACAAGGTCGAGATGCTCGTGGGCGTCTACGGCGACAACAACGGGCTCGAAAACACGCCCGACTCGCCGGCCGGCTGCCTGCAGCGGCCGCCGGCCATGCGCGCCGGCGAGCAACTCGCACGCGCCAAAGTGAAGAAGCTCGGCGTGCCGGTGATCCCGATTCACCGCGCGGTGCTGAGCGAAAAACAGAACGCGGACGTGTTGCCGCAGAAGATCCACCCCAACAACCCGCGCGCGCAGAAGCTGCTGGCGGCGGCGATGCGGGACCGGCAGGCGTGTTTCTGGGCGACGCCCTGCGGGCGCGGCTGCTCGATCAAGGCGAACTACCAGTCGACGACGGTGCACCTGCCGCCGGCACTGGCGTCGGGCAACCTCGACATCGTGTCCAACGCGATGGCGCGCGAAGTGACGATGGACGCGGCCGGCAAGGCGACGGGCGTGATCTACATCGACAAGACCACGGGCCAGGAGCACGCGGTGAAGGGGAAGGTCGTGGTGCTGGCTGCGAGTTCGGCGGAGTCCGTGCGCATCATGCTGAACTCGAAGTCGGCGCGCTTCCCCAACGGCATCGCCAACTCGAGCGGCCTCGTCGGCAAATACATCATGGACACGGTGGGCGCCTCGCTCGGCGGACAGATCCCCGCGCTGGAGAATCTGCCGCTGCACAACGAGGACGGCGCGGGCGGCAACCACGTCTACGTGCCCTGGTGGCTCTACAAGGAGCAGCTGGCGGGCAAACTCGGTTTCGCGCGCGGCTACCACATCGAGTTCGGCAGCGGCCGGCAGATGCCGAGCATGGGCGTGGCGACGGGCCTCGATGCCTACACGCAGGGCAGCTACGGGCGGAAATTCAAAGAGGACGCGCGGCGCTACTACGGCTCGTTCATGGGCTTCGCGGGGCGCGGCGAGATGATCCCGAACGACGATTCATTCTGCGAACTCGACCCGACCGTGAAGGACAAGTGGGGCATCCCGGTGCTGCGTTTCCACTGGAAGTGGTCGGAGCACGAGACGCGGCAGGCGAAGCACATGCAGGACACCTTTGCGCAGATGATCGAGGCAATGGGCGGCAAGGTGCGCGCAAAGCCGCAGGACGACGGCGCCAAGGCGATCGAGGCCGGCGGCAAGATCATCCACGAAGTCGGCGGCACGATCATGGGCGCGGACGCGAAGAAGTCCGTCTGCAACCAGTGGTGCCAGACCTGGGACGTGAAAAATCTCTTCGTCACGGACGGCGGGCCGTTCTGCTCCAACGCCGACAAGAATCCCACGCTTACGATCATGGCGCTCGCGTGGCGCGCCAGCGACTACCTCCTCGCCGAGATGAAGAAAGGAAACCTTTAAGATGACCCCGACCGACACTCCCTCCCTCGCGCGGCTCGACCGCCGCAGCGCGCTCAAGTGGATCGCGGCCGCCGCGGCTTCGGCGGCGCTCTTCGATCCGCGGATGTTCGGCGCGGAGCCGACGCTGCCCAACACGACGGCGCGCGGCTACGGCAGCGACCCGGACCTGCTGAAAACCTACAAGCCGGGCGAACTGTGGCCGCTGACCTTCACCGCGGCGCAGCGGGCGACGGCGGCGGCGCTGTGCGACACGATCTTGCCGGCGGACGACAAGGGGCCGGCGGCTTCGACGGTGAAGGTGCAGGACTTCATCGACGAATGGATCAGCGCGCCGTATCCGGGCTACAGCGACGACAAGCAGATCGTGCTGGAAGGCCTGGCGTGGCTGAACGCGGAGTCGCAGAAGCGTTTCCAGAACGACTACGTGAACCTCGTGGCGCGGCAGAAAAACATGATCTGCGACGACATCTGCCACCTGCCGAACGCGAAACCGGAGTTCCGCAAGGCGGCGCAGTTTTTCCGGCGCTTCCGCGACCTCGCTTCGGGCGGTTACTACACGACGCCGGAAGGCATGAAGGACATCGGTTACGTCGGGAACGTGACGCTCGAGAAATTCGAAGGTCCGCCGCCGGAGGTGCTGAAGAAGCTCGGGCTGGCGTAAGTGTGAGCGTTGTCCGCGCCGTGCCGCGACGGCGCGGTGCGGCGCGACGGCCGTGTGGCGCGGAGGTCGCGGGAGGCGAGGGGGGCCGCGGTTGGGTGGGGGCCGACGGGCGGGGCGGCCTGCAACCCAGGCCGGCTCGGCGAGCCGGCCCCATCTCGGGAATCGTCCGGCCGGAAGAGGTGTGTCGGGATCTGCGCGGCCGGGACGGTGCGGCGAGGGGGCGGCGACCAAGGTCGCGCCCTACGGGGAGAGGGCGATCGGGGCGGTGGAGGGTTACTCCTTGGCCTTCTTCTTGCCGGCTTTGGCGTTGGCCGCGGCGGCGGCTTGCTGGTCGACGACGGCGGAGAGGCGGGCGTCCTGCGATTTGAGCCAGGTGTCGTAGGCTTTGCCGCGGCCGCCGACGTAGACGTAGGACTCGAGCGTGGCGGCATCGCCGAGGACGCGCGGATCTTTTTCCTCGCGAAGGAGCGTGAGCATCCGCTCCCGGAGCGAGGCGACGGTGCCGGCGTGGAAGAGGTCGGCGGCGAGGTTGTTGAAACCGGACGGGTCGCGGCGCAGGTCGTAGAGTTCCTCGGCGGGGCGCTTGCCGAAGCTGAGATCGTAGTAGTGGCCGCCGAGGGCCTTGAGCACTTCCTTGGTGGGGCCGGGGTCGCAGTTGCCGAAGTCGGTCTCGGGGTTGCAGGCGGGCCAGCGCTCGGGGTGGAAGTTGCGGACGTAGAGAAAGTCCTTGGTGCGGAGGGCGCGCACCGGGTAGCCGGCGTCGCCGGGGCGGCCGAGGTCGTGGCGCTCCTTGCCGACGAGCATTTCGGCGCGGTTTTCGACGTAACCGGAAGCTGGAGACGCGAGCAGGGCGGCGAGGCTGCGGCCGGTCATCTGCGGGTGCGGCGGGAGGCCGGCGAGCTCG
>Ga0209358_10003774_pt1 | contig 11064 bp, 8 predicted proteins | sample LauGreFa1BDMLBSN_2_FD_187574 | JGI IMG/M metagenome (GOLD analysis project Ga0209358, IMG submission 187574) | Freshwater lake microbial communities from Lake Michigan, USA - Fa13.BD.MLB.SN (SPAdes) (version 2) | ecosystem: Environmental > Aquatic > Freshwater > Lake | place: Lake Michigan, USA...
GGGCGGGGGAGGGGTGACGACGATGTCGTGGGCGGGCGCGGGGCTAGGGGGCGGCGCCGGGGCCGCGGAGGATGCGGCCGGCGCGGACGTCGTGGTAGCCGGAGGGATCGACGGCGACGCGGCCGTTGACGACGACGTAGGGAATGCCGACGGGGTAGCGGTGCGGCGTGTCGAAGGTGCTGGTGTCGGCGACGGCGGCGGGATCGAAGACGACGAGGTCGGCGTGCGCACCGACGCGGAGGACGCCGCGGTCAGCGAGGCCGAGACGGCGGGCGGGCTGGGCGGTCATTTTGTAGAGGGCGGCGGGGAGCGGGAGGTTTTGCTTTTCGCGGACGTAGACGCCGAGGACGCGCGGGAACGTGCCGTAGGCGCGCGGGTGCGGGTGATCCTGGCCGGGGCGGCTGAGACGGCCGTCGGAAGCAATCATCGTCTGCGGGTGGCGCATGATGCGGAGCACATCCTCCTCGGCGAGGACGTGGAAGATGCAGGAGGCGCCGCCGTGGAGTTCGCCCTGCAGCACGAGGTCGACGCCGGTGGCGATGGTGGGTTCGCGGCCCTCGGCGAGGGCCCAGTCGCGGAGAGTTTTGCCGTTGAGCGCGGGTTTCCACGGGAAGCGGCTGAACTGGACGCGGCTGAGGTCGCCGCCGCCGCGGTCGTTGCGGAGGTTGAAGTCGATTTCCTGCTCGATCTTGGCGCGCTCGGCGGGATCGGCGAGGCGGCGGGCGAGGTTGGCGGAGGTGCCGGCGCGGTCGCCGGCGAGGGCCCAGGCGGGGATGAGGACGCGGAGGCTGGTGAACGTGGCGGTGTAGGGATACTGGTCGAGCATCACGTCGAGACCGCGGGCGCGGGCGGCGTCGACGCGGGCGAGGCTCTGCACGCTGGCGCCGTGCATGGGTGTGCCGACGGCTTTGTGGTGGGTGAGGATGACGGGGATCTTGGCTTCGTCGGCGATGAGGATGGCTTCGTCGACGCCCTCGAGGAGGCCGAGGCCTTCCTTGCGCAGGTGGGAGGTGTAGAGGCCGCCGAGGCCGGCGGCGACGCGGGCGAGGGCGACGATCTCGGCGCGGTCCGAGTAGGTGCCGGGGAGGTAGAGTAAGCCGGTGGAGAGGCCGAAGGCGCCGGCGCGCATGGCGGTGGAGACGAGGCCGCGCATGGCGTCGAGTTCGGCGGGGGTGGGCGCGCGGTTGTCCATGCCCATCACTTGGGCGCGGACGGAATTGTGGCCGACGAGGAAGGCGACGTTGAGGCCGACACCGCCGGCGGAGATTTTCTGGAAATGGGCGGCGAGGTCGACGGGGCCGCCGCCGTCGGGGTTGCCGAGGGCGAGGGTGACGCCCTGGCGGACGGCGCTCTGGGCGGCGCGGTCCTCGAGCAGCGTCTCCAGGTGGGCGTGGAGGTCGATGAAGCCGGGGCTGACGACGAGGTCGGCGGCGTCGATGGTGCGCTTGGCGGGGCCGGCGAGGCCGGGGCCGACGGCGGTGATGCGATCGCCCGTGACGGCGATATCGGCGGCGACGACGAGGAGCGTCGCGCCGATCACCATTGCGACCGGCGGCCAGCGCCACAGGGCGCGGCAGATCCAGGGCAGCAGGAGATAGCAGCCGATCAGGGCCGAGAGGGTCCAGGTCGGGGCGTTCCACCCCTGCCCGCCCGGCACGCCATAGGCCTGGACCAGTAGCACCTGCGCGGGCAGTTGCGACCAGTCGAACCAGCGCGGATTGCTGGGCGCGATCCCGGCCAGGGCGGCGCCGCCGACGAGCAGCACCAGGACGAGGCTGACCGCCAGGTGGGCCGGAATGACCCGCAGCAGGCGCTGGCGCGCATAGGCGCGCAGCGAGGCCTGTCCGGACGCGAGGCGATCACCGTAGATGCGGGCCAGGACATAGCCGGAGTCGATGATGAAGAAGTCGGTGAGCAGATAGCCGCGCTCGAAGACTGGATGCAGTTGTCCGAGAGGCACAGGCGCGGCCTCGCGGAAATGGTAGAGGATGATCAGCGCCCCTACGATAAAACGCAGCGCGTCCAGCCAGCCGCCGCGCGCGATCCGGACGGGGCGAGGCGATGGCTCGGTCAGCGCGGCTTCGGGCATTCAGTCAGCCTTCCGTGGCGCAGACTTGGCGGCGGCGCTGCGGTGCTCATGTGGACGCAGGACGATCTGGTCTCGCGAAGCGTAGAGGACGGCCGTTCCCAAAACCCAAACGACGACCAAGCCTCCGACGACCATCAGTCCGGGCCTATCGCGGGGTCCAAACACAAACGAGCAGCCGATCACGCCGCCCAGAATGGCCCCGTAACCAAAATGCAGCGGCACCTTGTGTGCGCCCAGCAGCAGAAGGGCCATGCAGAAGACCAGGCCTCCTGCGAACAGGCTGACCCCGATGGCGACGAGCGTATCGAGCACGGGCCGTGGCTTCAGCGGGCGCGCCTGGAGCCGCCGCCTACCTCGTTGGCGATAGCGGCCTTCCCGCCAACGAATGCTCCGGCCGCGCACGGTGAAGCGTTTGCCGGCCATGCGTCAGGGCCTTGCGTTGGGCGCGGGCGTGTCCTCATGGCGCGCAAGAAGGATTCTCATCCGGACAATTTCGGATTCCTGGGCCGCAATGATCTCATCGGCCAGATTACGCACGTCGCGGGCTTCGCCATGCTCGACGGCGACCTTGGCCATTGCGAGCGCACCCTCGTGGTGGGCGATCATTCCGCGCAGGAAGTCGATGTCGGCGTCGCCCGTGTAGTTGATGCTCATGGCCTGGTGCATCTTCGCGCTGGCCTCGCGATAGGCGCGAGTCGATGGGCTGTCCGTGGTCTCGCCAGCGTGGCTTGCCTCGGTGTCGCTCGGGCGAGAGTCAGCCGCCGACGGCGCCGCAGGGACCTCGCGGGTTTGCCGCGAGATCATCCCGAAGGCGAAGGCCGACAGGGCGAGAAAGACGGCGATGACGGAAATCCATCCGAAACGCTTCATGACGATGTCCTCGAGAGAGCCGGCGGGGCCACGGGGGCGGCCGGGATTGCACTGGGAAGGATGGGCGCCGTTCGGTCGCGGTAGCCGAGCAGGCGCAGAGCGTTGAACACCACCAGCAGGGTCGACCCCTCGTGGAGCGCCACGGCAGGGCCGATGCCAAGGCCGAGGATCGTCGCCGGCACAAGGAAGGCGACGATTCCGAGACTGACGTAGAGATTCTGGAGAATGATGCGCCGCGTCTGTCGGCTGAGACCGACGGTGAAGGGCAGCTGCGACAGGTCGTCGGACATCAAGGCGACGTCGGCGGTCTCAAGCGCAACATCGGAGCCAGCCGCGCCCATCGCGATACCGACGGTCGCCGTGGCCATGGCCGGGGCGTCGTTCACCCCGTCGCCGACCATGGCAATCTTGCCGTCAGCGCGAAGGCGTTTGATGGCGTCGACCTTGTCCTCGGGCATGAGGTCGCCCCAAGCCTCTGTCAGGCCGACCTGTCCGGCGATCGCCTGTGCGGCCTTCTGGTGATCGCCCGAGATCATGATCATTCGCCCGATGCCGAGGGCGCGAAGAGCGGTCAGCGTCGGCCGCGCTGCTGGGCGAGGCGTATCAAGAAGCCCAATGACACCGAGATCGCGCGTGCCGCGTCGCACCACCATCAGGGTTCGCCCCTGCAGTCGCAACTGAGCGACGACAGAGGTTGTTTCGTCGCCGAGCGGCGCTACGCCGTCGACGCCGAACATCTCCGGCTTCCCTATCCAGATCGTCTCGCCGTGCAGCTGGGCGGTCACGCCCTTGCCCGTCAGGCTCTTGAGGTCGATCGCGGCCGGGATGATCGTATCGCGCAAGCGTGCGCCACCGTCGCGCGCGATGGCCTCCGCCAACGGGTGGTCGCTGAGCCGTTCGACCGCCACAGCGACCGCCAGAAGATCGCCCTCCTTCGTCCCGCGCACCGTCATGACGTCGGTGATCCGCGGCCGTCCCTCGGTCAGGGTGCCGGTCTTGTCGAAGGCGATGGCGTTGAGCGAGCCGAGGTTCTCCAACGGCGCGCCGCCCTTGATCAGGACACCGGCGCGCGCCGCACGGGCGACGCCCGAGAGGACGGCGCTCGGGGTGGCGATGGCGAGCGCGCAAGGACTCGCGGCGACCAGCACGGCCATGGCGCGATAGAAGCTGTCGCGGAACGGCTCATCGACGACGACCCAGGCGAACAGCAGGACAAAGGCGAGCGCCAGCACCACAGGCACGAAGATGCGTTCGAACCTGTCCGTGAAGCGCTGGGTCGGCGACTTCTGCGTCTCGGCCTCACTCACCATCCGAACCACCTTGGCCAGGGTGGTGTCGCTCGATGTGCGGGTCGTCTCAATCTCGATGGCGCCTGAGCCATTGATGGTGCCCGCGAAGACGAGAGACGGCGATCCGACCTGGGCCGGTCTCGCCCGCGCCGCCTCGGGGTCCGCGACGGGCTGCTTGTCGACAGGCATGCTTTCGCCGGTCACGGGGGCTTGGTTGATGCTTGTGGTGCCGACCACGACAAAGCCATCAGCGGGCAGTCGTTCGTTTGGACGCACCACCACGGTGTCGCCGACGACCAAATCTTCGACAGGCAATTCGACGACCTGCCCGTCGCGTCGCACATGGGCTGTCCGGGGGGCAAGCTCGGCCAGGGCCTCGATCGCGCGTTTGGCGCGGCCCATGGCGTAGTGTTCGAGCGCGTGGCCGATGCTGAACAGAAACAGCAGGAGAGCGCCTTCGGCCCAGGCCCCGAGCGCCGCCGCACCTGCGGCTGCGACGAGCATCAAGGTATCGATCTCGAAGCGCTTCTGGCGGAGGTTCTCGAACGCTTCTCGCACCGTAAAAAAGCCGCCGAAGATGTAGGCGATCAGGAAGAGGGCGAGGGGAATCCAAGCGGGAAGGCCCGTTGCGAGTTTCTCGAGGGCGAATCCAAGGCCCAGAGCAAGGCCACTTGTCAGGGCGAAGATCAGCTCCGTATTGGAGCCTAGAACGCCACCGTGATCGTGCTCCTCGGACTTGGTGTGGAGATGGTCCGGCAGTGTTGTGCTGGTCATAAATAGGGTCCCGTTGCGGGTTGGGAATCGCGGCTGCTTGCGGCGACCGCCGCGATCGAGGGGGCGGGATAGCGACACGGGCGAAGGCGCGCCGGGCCAGCGGGTTCCAGCGCGATCCGCTCGCAGGTGGTCATCCCGGTTCTCCCGACCTCAGGGCACGGGCACGACGGCATTAAAGCCCCCGAGCCGCTGGAGCTGCTCAATCGCTTCGAAAAGCGGAAGCGCTAGGAGAAAGACGAAGCCGTCGCGCACCGTGCGGACGAAGAATACCGGCCGGATCATGATTTCCGCCTCGTCGCGCCATAGGGAGAGCTTGGGCAGGAACCGAGGGGTGCGCTCACGGTAAGCTTGGTAGTCGTGTCCAAAGGCGTCGGAGAGGAAGCGTTCTTCGCGGCCGACCACGATGCGAAACACCACCCAGCAGGCTAATCCGAAGACCAAACCGACGCTAAGGCTGCCGGACTGGGCGCCGATGCCAAACGCGCCGATGAAGCTGAAGACGTACAGCGGATTGCGGCTGACCGAATACGGTCCTGCGGATATGATCTCCTGTTTCTTGCGGCCACCGATGTAAAGGGAACACCAAGCCCGACCGATGATGCAAACCATGATGGCGATCAGGCCCAGATGCTCGACAGGATGTTCGAGCAAGGGCCAGGATGTGACGAGCGCCGCGCAGACGACAAGAAGCAGGCCCCCGACGAGAATGCCCGCCTTGCGCCATCGTTGAACGGATTGGATATCGACCGCTGATCGACAGGCGTCATCAGGGGGCGAGGAGCCGGACAAAGCGGGGCTTGCGGGCTTGGAGACGCTGTCGGAGGGCTCGAGCGGCATCATTGCCCCTCCCCCTCAGCCGGACGATCCTTAGCCGCATCGCGCAGGATATCCACGCCGCCCTTCAACGCGATGGCGGCCACGAGGACGCCGACGACGAGGTCCGGCCACGCCTGGCCGAGCCAGAGCACCAGGGCCCCGGCGACGAGGATTCCCCCGTTGGAGGCGAAGTCGTTAAAGCTGAACGTCTCGGCAGCCTTCATGTTGACGTCGCCGCTGTGCTGACGGCGGATCAACTGCAGGCAGATCAGGTTGATGATCGCTGCGACGACCGAGAGTCCCATCATGGTCGGGCCGATCGGTTCGGTCCCGATGAGGAATCGACGACCCGCGTCCAGAAGGACGCCAGCGCCGAAGATAAGGAGCATGACGCCCGAGAGGCGCGCCGCCCCCCGCTTCCACGAACCAGGCCGACCGATCGCGAGAAAGCTGATCAGATAGACAGCAGCGTCCGAGGCGTTGTCCACTGCATTGGCCAGCAGAGCGCTGGAATCGGCGGACAAGCCGCCGATCCCGAGCGCTAATGCCAGGCCCGCGTTGAGCGCGAGAACCGTCAGCAACGTGCGTCGCTGCTGACGGTCATCCTGAGTGCGAGCAATCAATCCTCAACCCCCTCGTCCTTGCGATGACGCACCGCCTTGGCCGCGAAGGTCGGCAGGACCAGCAGGGTCAGGGCCGTCGCGGTCAGAAGGCCGCCGATGACGACCGTCGCCAGAGGCTTCTGAACCTCGGCCCCCGCGCCGTGGGCGAGCGCCATCGGGATGAAGCCGACAATGGCGACCAAGGCTGTCGTCAACACCGCACGCAATCGGCTGGACGCCCCTTCGATCGCCGCGTCCCGGGGCGCGAGCCCCGCCTGCAATCGCTCGCGAATGGCCTGCATCAAAACAAGTCCGTTCAGGGTCGCCACACCCGAGACGGCGATGAAGCCAACGGCCGCAGACACCGAGAACGGCATCCCTCGCATGAGAAGCGCCAAGGCGCCGCCGATCAAGGCCAAGGGCACGCAGGCGAAGACCAGCCCAGCCTCGGAGAACGACCCCAGAGCCATAAACAGCAGCACACCGATCAGGACGAAGACGATCGGAATAACCAGGCCCAGCCGTTGTTCGGCCCGTTTGAGGTTCTCGAACTGACCGCCCCAGGTCAGGCGGACGCCCGGCGGGAGCTGGATTTGGTCCACCTTGGTTTGTGCGTCGGTGACGAAGCCGCCCAGATCCCGGCCGCGAACGTTGGCCTGGACCACCATCCGTCGGCTACCGTCGTTGCGGCTGATCTGGTTCGGCCCCTCGGCGCTTTGGATACGGGCTACCGAAGACAGCGGCACGGTTACGCCTGTCGAAGAGACGATCGGCAGGGCCGCGAGCGCCGCCGGATCGTTGCGCGCATCGTCCGGAAGACGGACGACGACGTCGAAGCGACGGTCGCCCTCGAAAATCCGGCCGGCCTCCGCGCCGCCGATGGCGGCCGAGACCGCTTCAGAAACGTCGGCTGCGGACAGGCCGTAGCTGGCCGCCGCGAACCGATCGACGCTGACCGTGAGCGTCGGCAAGCCCGACGCTTGTTCGACGCGAACGTCGGCGGAGCCGGTGGTCTGCCGCAGTACGCCGGCCACCTCATCAGCGACCCGCTGCATGGTGTCGAAGTCATCGCCGTAGACCATGACCGCGAGGTCGGTCCGGACCCCGGAAATGAGTTCGTTGAAGCGGAGCTCGATGGGTTGGCTGAACTCGAAATTATTCCCGATCTGTTGGTTGGCGAGCTCTTCGAACCGCTCGAGCAAGGCTTCCTTCTCGAGACCTGAATCCGGCCAGTCCTTGCGGTCCTTCAGAACGATGACGCTGTCCGAAATGTTGGGCGGCATCGGGTCGACGGCAGCCTCGGCGGTGCCGGTCCTGGAGAACATGGTCTCGACTTCCGGCTGGGCGGTGATGACCCGTTCCAACGCCATCTGCATGGCGAGCGACTGTTCCAGCGACGCCGAGGGAACACGCAGCGCCTGCATGGCGATGTCGCCTTCGTCCAGGGTAGGGATGAACTCCCGCCCGAGGGACGAAAAGGCCAGACCACCGACGACGACCGCGCCGAGCGCCGAGATCAGGACGATCTTCGGACGATCGACGGCGGCGCGGATGGCCGGCTGGATCCAACGCCGCGCGTGGCGGAGCAGGAAGGTTTCGTGTTCGTGGGCGTGGCCGTGTTCGTCGGTCTCGACCTTCTTGGGATCCCGCACCAGCAGGGCCGTCATGGCCGGAACGAAGGTGAAGGAGAAGATGAAGGCCCCGACCAAGGCCAGCATCACCGTCGCCCCCATGGGGACGAAGGTCTTGCCCTCCACCCCCTCAAGCATCAGCAGGGGCGTGAAGACCAGCAGGATAATCAGCTGACCGAAGGCGGCCGGCTTGACCATCTTGCGAGCTGCGGCCACGGCGACATCGAGGCGTTCCCGACGGGTCAGGGCCCGTCCCAGATCGATCCGCCGCTGCGATAGCATCAGCAGGGTGCTTTCGACGACGATGACCGCCCCATCGACCAGAAGGCCGAAGTCCAGCGCGCCCAAGCTCATCAGGTTTCCACTGATGCCAAACCTATTCATGCCGATGACGGCGAACAGGAAGCTGATCGGGATCATCAGGGCCGTGATGCTGGCCGCACGAATGTTTCCGAGCAGCAGGAACAGCACGACGATGACCAGAAGGGCGCCCTCGGTGAGGTTGCGGGCCACGGTCGAGATGGTCGAGTTGACTAGGGCGCTACGGTCAAGGACCGTCACCGCCTCGATCCCTGCGGGCAGAGTCTTGCGAACCTCATCGAGTCGCTCCCCGGCCGCCTGGGCCACGGTGCGGCTGTTGCCGCCCGCGATCATCAGCGCCGTTCCGAGCACGGCCTCGTGGCCGTCACGGCTGGCGCCGCCCAGGCGCGGAGCCTGGCCGATCTCGACCGTGGCGACATCGGCGACCCGCACGATCAGGCCGTTCCGGTTGACGACCGGCGCCTGAGCCAGATCTTCCACGGTGGAGGCCAAGGCGTCGGTGCGGACCGTCAGAGCTTCGCCAGCGCGCTGGATATAGCCTGCGCCGGCCTGAGTGTTGGCGCGATCGAGGGCCTGGATAAGGTCGCCCATGCCCAGGCCGTAGGCGGAAAGGCGCGCCGCGTCCGGACGGACCGCATACTCCTTCACATAGCCGCCGACGGTGTCGACGCCGGCGAGACCGGGGGCGGTCCGCATTTGCGGCGCGACGATCCAGTCCTGCACGGTGCGCAGATAGGTGGCGCGCTGCTGCGGGGTCGAAAGCAGATCGCCTTCGGGCGTCAGATAGGCTCCGCCCGCCTGCCAGCCCGGCTCGCCAGGCTTGGCGAGGTTCTGACTGTTGAATGGCTTGTAGTCGATCGTCCACATCAGCACTTCACCGAGGCCCGTGGTGATCGGGGCCATGGTCGGCTCCACCCCGTCAGGCATGGCCTCCCGGGCGCCCGCGAGCCGTTCGGCGACCTGCTGGCGCGCGAAATAGATGTCGGTCTGGTCGGTAAAGATGACCGTGACCTGGCTGAAGCCGTTTCGGCTGAGGGATCGGGTCGTGGTCAGGCCGGGAATGCCGGCCATGGCGGTTTCAATCGGGTAGGTGACCTGTCGTTCGATCTGTTCAGGCGCGAGCGCCGGAGCGACCGTGGTCACCTGGACCTGGCGATTGGTGATATCCGGCACGGCGTCGATGGGAAGCCGTGTCAGCTCGAGGAGTCCGTAGGCCGCGACAAGCGCCGTGGCGAGAACCACGAACCATCGGAATTTGACCGAGAGTTCGATGATGAATTTGAACATGCGGTGCGCCCCTAGTGACCGTGCTCGGCCTCGCCCTTGGCGAGCTCGGCTTTGAGGAGGAAGGCGTTCGTGCCGGCGACCCGTTCAGCCCCGGTGAGGCCACGCAGGATTTCAGTCCGCCCCCCGGCCTGACGACCGGCGAGCACCGGACGGGCCTGGAAGCCGTTCGGGACCTGAACGAAGACGACGGTGTTGCCGTCGACGGTCTGGACGGACTCGGTCGGCACGGTGAGACCGCCCGTCGTCTCGCCCGTCACGATCGCCCCCGTGACGGCGGAACCGGCCGGCGGGAGGACAGAGCCCGTCGGCCGGGCCCGAATGACCGTGGCGCCGCTTTCGCCGCCCGCGCCTGCGGCCACGCCGGTGACGATGGCGTCGAAGTCGCCGCTGGGGCTGCTGACCCGCAGAGGCGCCCCGGCCCTTACATTGGCGGCCAAAGCAGGCGGCGCGTTGAAGACGAGCTCAACCCTGGCCGGGTTGGTGACCTCGGCGACAACGCCGCCAGGGGCGACGAAGCCGCCCGGTCCGACCTGGACGCTGGTCACGACTCCGGTGATGGGGCTGGTGACGCTGAGGCGGCCCGAAGCGTTGGGCGAGCCCGCCGCGCTGGACCGCGCGCGAGCCGCGCGGGCGCCGGCTTCGGCGCTGAGCAGTTGCGCGCGGGACGCCTCGACCTCCTGTCGGGCGACAACGCCCTGGTCCGCCAGATTGCGGTTGCGTTGATAAGCCTGGCGCGCCACTTCAGTTTCGGCGGCCGCCGCGTCTGCGTCCGCGCGGAACGTCGCCGCTTCACCGCTGACGACGCTCGCCAGGGGCTGACCGATCCGGACCGACTGGCCCGGAGCTACGAGAACCCGCTCGACCCGCCCGCCGACGGACGCCGCCACAGCGGCGCGCGCGTCGACCATGGGCTCGACCCGCCCGGAGAGCCGGGTTTCGGCGCCCCCTCCCCGACCGACGCCGACCACGATCAGGTTGGCGGCCTGGGCCTGGGCCGCGCTCAGAGCGACGAAGCCTTCCGGCGCTTCGGCCTCGCCTTCGTGGCCGGCTTCGCCCTCGGCATGAGCGCCCTCTTCTTCAGCGTGACCCGCCTCACCCTCGGCGGCGGCTGGAGCGGCGTCCGGCCCGCGCGTGAGCAGGAACAGCCCGCCTCCGCCAAGCAGAACGACGGCGGCGGCGCCGCCGATCAGCAACGTCTTGTTGGATGTGCGCTTGCGCATCATTGGGCTCCTTGGAAGGGGGCGCGGCCGTCCTGGCGCGCAAGTTCAATCTCGGCCTGGACGCGTGCAAGGCGCGCATCGACGGCCGAAGTTCGGGCAGAGATCAGGGCTGCACGGGTGACCCGCAGCTCGAGTTGAGAGATGCGCCCCGCTTCGGATCCGATC
>Ga0209358_10003777_pt1 | contig 11059 bp, 8 predicted proteins | sample LauGreFa1BDMLBSN_2_FD_187574 | JGI IMG/M metagenome (GOLD analysis project Ga0209358, IMG submission 187574) | Freshwater lake microbial communities from Lake Michigan, USA - Fa13.BD.MLB.SN (SPAdes) (version 2) | ecosystem: Environmental > Aquatic > Freshwater > Lake | place: Lake Michigan, USA...
CAAGCGGCTTTCAAGTACCGTTTCAATCGGTATTTCGCCACCAAAACCGAGGTGAGTTATTTTGAGCTGAAAGGCAGCGACGCGTACACCGATAATCCGAGGCGCAATGCGCGCAACCTTTCTTTTCAATCGTACAACTTCGAATTCAGCCAACGCCTGGAGTTTATTTTTCTGGCGCAAGAATTCAACGGTCAATTTTACCGCCTCACCTCCCGAAGCCGACAAAAAGGTTCGAATTTTCAATTGTACACTTTTGGGGGTATGGGTTTTGCAACCTACAACCCAAAAGCAAATTACAACGGAACCCTTGTCGCACTTAGACCCCTTAAAACGGAGGGACAAGACTATGGAAAAGCCACCTTTATCATGCCTTTGGGATTTGGAATGCGGTTCGGACTAACGAAGCAAATTCGAATAGGCATTGAGGCTACGTGTTTTAAAACTTTCACGGATTACATGGACGACGTGTCCACCTTCTATCCTGAAGCGGGAGTATTAACGGACCCAGCCGCCCTTTACCTTTCCAATCCGAGTAAAAGTCCCGAACTTTTTCCACCCGGAAGCCGGCGCGGGGACCTGAATCAAAAAGATACGTACTACCGTCTGGGGGTATCGTTGATCTTCAACTTAAAGCGACGGTGATTGTTGATAAAAGCCTTTTCTCAGCTTATCCATTAAGGATTCTCTCTCTTCAGCACTAATAAAGGCAGCATTTAAGGAGTCTACGTTTGCTTGAAATATGTCATCAATAGTCCAAGCCTTGTTTTGAACCAACCAAGCGTACTCGTCGGCAAGGGTTACATTGGAAATGGCGCGACCGTCGGTATTGATACCGAATGAAACTTTAGCCTCCTTAAGTTTTTCAATGGGGTAATTTTCCCCTTTCGGATAAACTTGCGTTATATGGTTGCTGGTAGGACAAATTTCCAAGTGTATTTGGTCGCTTTTCAACCTTTCCAACAATACTGGATCTTCAACCGAGCGAATACCATGACCGATGCGTTGGGTTTTCAGGATATCCAAAGTTTCAACAACGGATTCAGATCCCCTCGCCTCACCAGCATGCGCTGTACATGGGATGTTATGTTGGCGAACTTTTTCAAATGCCGAAGCATGGCTCTCCAAGCTAAACCCTGCTTCGTCGGCGGCTAAATCCAAGGCAACTACACCCTGTTGGTGATATTTAATCACTAAATCTGCGGTTAAATCGCTTTGTTCTCGGGTAAAATGTCGGAGGGTACAAAGGATCAAATTGACCTTTACAGGACCCTGATACGATTTCACTGCGTCAATGCTGGCTTCCACCACTTCCTCTGGGGTTAATCCGTTTTCAAGATGTTGAAGCGGAGCGAATCTCAATTCGCCATAGATGACATGGTCTTGTTCCAACTGATGAATAACATCCAACGTTGCATCGAAAATTTGCTCTCGGGTTTGCATCAAGGCTATTGCTGCCTGCGCACAAGCCAAATAATCATTGAGGGAACAGCAATCAACGGGAGTGTTGTAAACGCGTTCGTATTCTTCGCGAGAAATTCCGGGAAGGGCTTTGGAAACAAAATTAAAACCGAGCGAACAATCAATGTGAAGGTGAAGCTCCACCTTCGGAAACAAAAAATTCATCATGCGCCAACAAGGCTTTTGATTACTTTAATTGCTCGTTGGAAAACTGATAAACCGGTATTTGTGTACCTTCAAATTCCACCACTTCTACTCCACACATAATCAATAAACGGCCCAACATAAGGCGGTTCATTTCGGTGTTTTCTTTCATGGTAAAAGTACCAACATAGGTTGCAGCATCAAATACCGTGGTGAAATTTTCGGAAAAATTTTCACCGTTTGTAAGGATGGTCTCTGGCAAAACATCTGCCCCGAATCGAAAGGTTATTACACCATTGGCCTTTTGAGTAGCATACTCCGTTTTGGAAGCGGCAACCGCATATACTTGAGCATTAATTCCGGCAGAAAGAGCCATTATAAATAAAAAGGAAAAGAAAACTTTTTTCATGTTGTTGTAATTATTGTTCGAAAATAAGAAATTTTGTTCACAAAACGCACGATTGCTGGTTAGGGTTGCCCATTCTCGTTTTTATTGATTCCAATAGTTGAAATCATGAACTTTTCAACGGCTTATACGAAACCGCATGGGTTCGTCGTTTTGGAGCACATCATACCTTAACCCTGACATTTATGAGCTACAAATCTCTTTTCGCCCTATCGGCGTTGCTGTTACGTTTTGTCTTTTTCGCCCAAAGCAACGGTTGTCCTAACGTTGATTTATCCTCGAACACGTTTTCCAATTGGACAGGATACACAGGCACTTACGCTGCTCCTGGGGCTAACTTCGGCATCGTAAACGGTCGACATACTATTATATCACAACAGGGAACCGACCCTAACACCTGCAATCAACTATCCGTTATTCCACCAGGTCATTCTAAATCCATAAAACTTGGCAACCCATCGGTGGGAGCTCAAGCGGAAAAAATCGTTTACAGCATTAACGTAACACCGCAAAGCGATTTGTTCGTCTATAAATACGCGGTGATATTAGAAAATCCAGGACATGTTCCGGCCCAACAACCGAAATTTCAAGCAAAAATACTGAATGCCTTGGGCCTACCGGTTGGAGGCGGATGCGGCACCTACACCGTATATGGAGGGCAACCTGGGCAGAATTTTCAATCCTGTGCAGGAAAAACCTGGCTACCTTGGACTACAGTGGGCGTTGATTTATCGCCGTATATGGGTCAAAACATTCAAATAGAGTTTACAACTTGGGATTGTGCTCAAGGGGCTCATTTCGGGTACGCTTATCTAGCCGCTGAATGCATGGCCATGGCTATTAACGTCAACTATTGCGGTGGCAACCAACCGCTTGTATTAACCGCACCGAGCGGATTTCAGTCCTATGTTTGGCATCCAGGAAATTTAACCGGTCAACAAGTGAGCATTGCAAACCCAAATGTAAATCAGGTCTACACTTGCTCCATGACAACTTTTTCAAACCAAGGTTCGTGCACTGTAGAATTGAATGTCCAAGCAACTCCGACCCTTGTTCAGTCGGGATTTACGTACGCAGTTGGTTGTGAAAATGCCGCAATTCCTTTACAGTCAAATGCCACGGTCTCTTCGAGCAATCCCAATATTACTCTTTCCAATACTTGGCAAACCATGACGGGAAACATAATTTCCCAGAACAATTCCCAAGCCTCTGTGCAGTTCAATGGTCCGGGAAACCATCAAATCATGATGATTTCACAAAGCTCGAACGGTTGCGTGGATACGTCCATTCAAACAGTTTCCGTATTGGCAACACCCCATATGGCCCCGGTTTTTTCGGTGCCTTGCATTCACCAACAGACGAACTTCAGCCTTAGCTCCATTTCAGGGGTTCAAGGAGCGGTTTGGGATTTTGGAGATGGTTCGCCCAACGCTTCAGGGCTCAATGTGCAGCACGCTTATTCCACTCCAGGAACGTATGCCGTAACCCTAATTGAAGTAGGAACGAACGGTTGTTCAGATACCTTAACAAGTCCTCTAACCATTAACCCATTACCTCCGATAAACGCGGGGAACGATACAAGCATCTGCCCTAATAACTCCGTGGTAATGATTGCCTCGGGAGGAGTAAGCTATCAATGGGAACACGGTCTTTCCCAGCAACAAGCCTATCAACCTTTAATGAATGAATGGTTAACCGTTGTTGGTACCGACAGCTTGAATTGCCTAGCAAGCGATAGTTTGTACCTGAGTATTTTTACGGTGGATACGGTTCAGGCGATGCCAAATATCGCTTTTTGCTTTGGAGATAGCGTGGCACTTCAGGCAAATGCTGCCTCTGGACTTTGGTGGGAAAACGGCCTACAACCCGGACAATGGGTCAGTCCGAATGTTGGAAATACTGTATACGTGGTGCATGGAGCTGACCAAAACGGATGTACTTCAACGGACACATTGATCCTCACCGTGTTTGCCCTGCCTATATTGAACGCCGGAAATGATACCGTGGTCTGTTCTGGGAATTCTGCCTACTTACATGCCACCGGAGCTTCTTCTTACCAATGGTCCAACCTGAGTGCTAATAATAGCCAGCTAACTATTAATCATAATTTGGACTTGTTGGTTATTGGCACCGACAACAACGGATGTCAGCAAAGCGACAGCCTGCATATCGGCATTGATTCGATACCGCAACTTTCGTTTGATAATTTGTCCTCTAGCGGGTGTGCTCCACTGGAAGTGCAACTGATTAGCCAAGCCACTGGGAATACCTTTATTGATTACACCTGGAATTTCAGCAATGGAGCCATGGCTAATGGAGATTCCAGCATTCTTTGGTTTAATCAAGTGGGCTGTTACGATGCCCAATTTACAGTAATGACCTCCCTCGGTTGTACCTATAGTATGTCACAAGCTCATGCCGTTTGCACCTATCCTGTTCCTGTGGCTGGATTCAATCCGCCGGGACAATCCTTGTCGACGGTATACAACGGAGGCACCTTTTCGAATCAAAGCCAAGGCGCGAACAGTTATGTGTGGGACTTTGGCTATGGAGGCTTGCTATCCAACGAGGAAAACCCTTACCATGAATTTCCGGTCGCCGAGGGAGGAAATTACCTGATCAGCTTAATCGCGACGAATGCTTATGGATGTTCGGATACGGCCTTTCAAGAAATCGTAATTACGGATGAACTGGCTTACTATATCCCCAATGCTTTTACTCCGGATGGTGATCAATTCAACAACGTATGGAAACCGGTTTTCAGTGATGTCAACGACCCGCAAAACTACCGGGCAATCATCTACAACCGTTGGGGTCAAATCATCTGGGAAAGTTACAACCCGCAAGTGGGATGGGACGGAACCTATGGCAGTCAAGGAATACCTGTACAAGACGATGTTTACATTTACGAAGTAACTTTCGGTTTTAAGTCCACTGCGAAAAAGGAAAGAATCACGGGACATATCTCGGTATTACGATAAAACATTATCTTTGACAATAAATTAATTATGGAATTTCTAAAAAAGAATTTTGCTGCTATTATCATCTGTATAGCCGTAATTGTTACTGGGATGATATTAGGAAGATCGTACATGTCGAAAGGCAAGCCAGATCCGAAAATCAAGGTTGTTGGTGCAGGGGAAGAATCGATAGAATCTGATTTAATCGTGTGGCAAGCTACCTTTAGTAGAAATGGTGAAGATCTAAAAGTAGCCGCCGCCGCCTTGAAAGAGGACTTGAATCAACTGAAAAAATACTTTAAAGACAGAAATATTGATGAAAAAGATATTATTGTTGAAGCCATCAACATTCAGAAACAATATTCCTACGAATACGATGAAAACGGCACGTTAAAGCACACTTATTTTACTGGATATACGATAACTCAGGGTGTTAAAATTCAGTCGAAAAATGTGGCTTTGGTCGAGAAAGTATCGCGAGAGGTAACCGACTTGATTAACATTGGAATTGAATTGAATTCGCAAGCTCCAGAGTATTACTACACCAAAATGGCCGACTTAAAATTGAAAATGATTGAAAAAGCAACCAATGACGCACGCAAGCGAGCGGAAAAAATAGCTGAAAACGGTGGCGGAAGTCTAGGACGACTGCACAACGCCGACATGGGAGTATTCCAAATCACTGCAGAAAACAGTTCCGAAGAATACGAATGGGGAGGTAGCTTTAATACTTCTTCACGAAGAAAAACAGCTCATATCACGATACGATTGGAGTACGAGGTCGAATAATTATTTTAAGAAATTATAGGTTTTAAACCTGAACACCCTCAACTGAATTCCAAATTCATTTTTTATAGACATCGTATTAGTTACAGGACCTGGTACAAAACGGTAGTAGGCTTGAGCCTTCACATTCCAAGCTTTGCTCCGTTTTGATGTACCTGATTGATAATGAAACAAGCCGAGACCTGTTCTTAGCGAAAACTGTCCAAGGTCGTATCGATCCGTATGACTTTTGATGAGTAGGTTATATTCCGGGGCAACAAAAAACTCAACGATTTCACCTCGGCACGACTGACCAATTTTACGCTGATTAATTTGCCATAGGGACTTTCGAAAATTCAATCCTCCGGTTAAGTAAACATTGTGGGGCTGAGTATAATCCTCAGAACTTGAAAGGGGCAACGTCGCTCGAAGACCAATTTCAGGTTCAAAATAATTCAATACCGAACGTGTTAAACCTACGGAGACTGTATTGAACTGAGCGTCTTTGAAGGTGCCTCCGGTGTAGAAGCCAATGTTCTGCTTTTTGCGGACGTACATTTGACCGAAAGCGCAATGCATCAAAGAAATGGCGAGGGAAAACAAAAAGAAACGCATGAGGTAGATTTTTCCTTAAAATCCAAAAGAACTCATTCGTTACAGTTGGTTGTGGGATTTTTGCCAAGACGAACGGTACGCCCCATCCCTATCAAACAACTGCGCTTGTTTTTCTATGTTGAATTCTCGTCCACCTCGATTATCATTGCCTACTCCAGCAATGTAGGCCCAATTACCCCAATTCGAAGCTACGTCATAATCTACCAAACAATGTTCAAACCACGCTGCGCCGTAGCGCCAATCCTGTTGCATTCCAAACACCCAATAACTTGCCAAGATTTGCCGCATGCGGTTTGAGACAAAACCTGTTACACGGAGTTCATTCATTCCTGCGTTGATCAATGGTTCGCTTGTTTTTCCCTGCGTCCATGCTTCAAATTTTCTTGGATCAAATTGCGTGTAAAGCGCCTGTTGTCCAAGGCCGTTTAATAGGAAATAGGCTTTAGGATGCTTCTTGAAACTGAAGCGAAAAAAATCGCGCCATAATAATTCAAAAATGACCCAATAGGTTGATTCATTGGAAACGATCTCGCGTTCATACCGCTTAATTTCGCTATAAATGCGTCTTGGGGATATGCATCCTTGGCTCAACCATGCGGAGAATTTCGATGAAAAATTCAAACCCGTTAATTGATCCCTTGTTTCTTTGTAGGTACGAATAGAATGACTTTCCCAAATAAATTCCGCTAAGCGTAGTTGAGCGGCATCTTCTCCACCCAGCAACCAATCAGGGGTTGAATACTCCTTCGTTACTATGGGGTTGCCTTCAAGATTTGGGGTAACAATGCGCTGAGGTGCGTCAAAAGGTGTGCGCACGCTGGATTCTTTTTCAGCTAATTTTCTAAACTTGGTAAATAGCATGGGAATATCCCTTACGCTAAACGGCAAATCATCGGGGTGATATAAAGTACTGGTTGAATAGGTTTGAAAATCAACCCCAAGTTTTAACAGCTGTTGCTTGATTTCCGTTTGGAGCATTTTCTCTTCGCTTCCTACTTGTTTCTTGGTGTAAACCTTGCGGATTTGGTATTGGACGCACAACCTTGGTAATTCGGCATGGGGAACTCCATCTACCACCAACAAGGTTCCCCCACGTTCGTTGAACTTCTTCTGCAAATTCAACAGGGAATCCCGGATGAATTTTTCGCGAGCCAGGCCTCTTCTCGGTATAGAAAATTGCGGTTGATCGGCGAACGATTTTAAGAAAAAAACAGGGACGATTTCATCGTTTTCTTCAATGGCTTTAAGCAAGGTTTCGTTATCATCCACCCTTAAATCTTCTGTAAACCACACTAACCCTCGTTTCATAAATGATCTATATTTTGTTTGATTTCTTGCGCTTTTTCTAAAATTAATTGCTTCTGTGCATCCTCCATTTTATCCCAAACCTTGTACATCATACCGATGCGTGGATTGCGTTCCAGCAAGGGGCGATTGCGGGCATAAAAATCCCAATAAAGGGTATTGAACGGACAGGCCTTCTCTCCGAATTTATCTTTATAATGGTAATAACACCCGTCACAATAATTGCTCATTTTCTGGACGTAAGACGCCGAAGAAACATAAGGTTTTGAGCCGACAATTCCGCCATCGGCGAATTGACTCATTCCACGCGTATTCGTAATTTCTACCCATTCGAAAGCATCGATATAAATCCCCAAATACCATCGATCCACCTCATCGGGATGAACCCCGAGCAAGGAGGCGAAATTACCCGTAACCATTAAGCGTTGGATGTGGTGCGCATAGGAATGATCTAAGGATTGCTTGATGGCATGATGCAAGCAATTCATCTTCGTTTCACCGGTCCAGTACCACGAGGGCAGTTGCGCTTTGTTGCCAAAATAATTCATTTCAGAGAATCCGGGCATTTTTGCCCAATAGATCCCTCGCATGTATTCCCTCCAACCGAGGATCTGACGGATAAATCCTTCAACTTGATTCAATTCATAGGTCTTTGGGTGCGCAAAATATGCTTGTTCAACCGCACGAATCACTTCCAAAGGTCCTATCAATTTTACATTTAGGGCAAACGACAATCGCGAATGGTACACGTACCAATGCTGGGTTATCATGGCATCTTGGTAGGTGCCGAATAAAGGCAAGTCCTGTTCAATAAATTCATGAAGTAATTTCACTGCAGACGTTCTTGTTATGGTCCAAGAAAATTCCCTGGGGTTGATTTCACCGATAGTTTTAAGTTGCGCACGTTGTATATCCTGATACACTTCGGTTTGGTCCGTTAACGCTAGTTGGGTAGTAAACAAGGTGGTATTCGCTGGTAATTTCTTACGGTTATCGTGGTCAAAATTCCACTGTCCGCCCACCGGTTGATCGCCCTCCATCAGAACTGCATATTTCTTTCGCATGGAACGATAGAAGGTCTCCATAAGGAAGGTTTTCTTTCCTATAAACAGGTTAGCCACCTCGTCCCTTTTGGTTAGAAAATGTTCTGAATCATCAGCAATAACAGGAAACTTGGAGTTCTTAAAATATTGATCTAAACGGTATTCATCCGGAAGCTGATAGCGTACGGTAGCAATATCAAACTCCTTGCAAAGAACTTCCAGGTTGTTTAAAAAGCCGTGTTGGTTCTCCGAATCGTTGATGCGAATATACCGTACCTGATGACCGAGTGCTTGAAGTTCTTGAGCAAAAGCCCTCATGGCTGCAAAGATTCCCACGACTTTTTGAACGTGATGGGTAACGTACTCCGATTCGGATTTCACCTCCATCAGAACATACAAAACGGTGGGGTCGACCGATTCAAACCACGAATGATTGATGTTTAATTGATCTCCTAGAATCAGGCGTATTTCGTTTGGTCTCATGGGTTTTTATGGGTTCTACATCGATCGCTGCAATAGATAACTTCGTTCCAAACGCGTTCCCATTTTTTCCGCCAGGTAAAGGGCCGCTTACACACCGGACAAATTTTTTGAGGAAGGTTCGACTTTTTAACGTTTTTCATGCTGAACTCGGTTGGGTGAAACGTGCTTGGCCAAGACCATTTTACCTAGTGTTCTTGACTTGGGTGACTTTTTAATGCCATACATAATATCAGAAGCATGCTTACGTGAGGTTTCAATATCTACTACTGGAAAGGGATAATCAACACCCATTCGGCAATGATAAAAGATCTGGTCCATTTCGCTCATTTTCCACGGTTCATGGATGAAAGTAATGGGAACCTCTTTTAACTCAGGAATCCATTTTTTAATAAAAACGCCTTCAGGATCATGCGTTTCTGAGTTTTTAATGGGGTTATAAATGCGCAAAGTATTAACCCCGGTTAAACCGGCCTGCATTTGAATTTGCGGGTAATGGATTCCGGGTTCATAGTCGAGAAATTGCCGTGCTAAAAAATGAAGATCCCGCCAGTCTTGCCATAGGTTGTATACAAAAAAGGATACCACCATGGCCCGCATTCTGAAATTCAAATAGCCGGTTGCAACAACGCAACGCATGCAGGCATCCACCAAAGGAACGCCAGTATTACCTTCTTGCCATGCTTTAATTAAGGTTTCATTTTTAACCTTACCCAGATTTTCGAACGCAGAATTCACGGAAAAAAACTCCATGCGGCATTCGGTTTCAAACTTTTGAATGAAATGGCAATGCCAATGAAGGCGGGAGATAAAATTGGCCAACGCTCGGGCATTACCTCCCTGCTTTTTGGCATTAAGTGCCCATTGGTAAACTTGGCGTATCGAGAAATTGCCGTAGGCTAAATAAGGTGAAAAGCGGCTGCAGGATTTTCGCGCTTCCTCGGGTTTCGAAATATGCAGTGAATAGGTGCGATGTCGAAGGTCAAAAAAAGACTGTGCGTAGCGCTGTGCATTGAGGATACCACCGGGTTGGAAATTGGGATGTGGGATGCGAATTTCATCGGGAAGGGAGGCATCGTTCGGCACCGTCCATTGCACCTGCTGCGTTTTTAATTGCGTTAGGTTGGGATCATCCAAAGGAGCATGCATGAAGGCAAGCCATGCTTTATCCCACGTGCTGCGATTCTTTAAGCCTCGAATGACCCCATTGGACTGAAACTCATGCCATGGAATTTTGTGGGATTTTAACATGGATGAAATCCGTTGGTCCCTTTGGTACGAAATCCAATTTCCGGTTTCTTGGTAAGAATAAACGCCTTGAACTTCGAAAAGACGTACAAGCTGATCAAATACCTGTTCTGCATTGGAATGGGCAATGGTAATAGCATGTTGTGGCAAACAATTGCGCAGTTGAAGCAACGATTCATGTATAAAACGCCAATGCCTCAGGTCGGAGTCGTCGGCAGCCATAAGTTCCGGTTCGAAAACATAAAGGAGTACAATGGGAAAGCCTTGTTCAATGGCTCTTTTTAAAGGAAGGTGGTCGTTGAGCCGTAAATCCCGTTTAAACCAAAGCACATTCACTTTCATAGGTTCAAAACAACCAATCCATCAAAGTGTTGTGAAGCAACAAGCTCTTTGCTTACCTTTGTTCCATGACAAGGATTACCATGGGTTTTTATCTCCTAATGATGGGGGTAACTTTTACAGGGCTTTCTCAAGAAAAGCAGCTTCAGTACCAATCGGAGTATTTTGTGATTTTAGTGATTGACGGCCCAAGATATACGGAAACGTATGGTGACACAGCCTGTACTTACATACCCAACCTTTGCAATACCTTAATGCCGCAAGGCACCTTCTTTTCCAACTTTCGAAACAACGGC
>Ga0209358_10003778_pt1 | contig 11056 bp, 10 predicted proteins | sample LauGreFa1BDMLBSN_2_FD_187574 | JGI IMG/M metagenome (GOLD analysis project Ga0209358, IMG submission 187574) | Freshwater lake microbial communities from Lake Michigan, USA - Fa13.BD.MLB.SN (SPAdes) (version 2) | ecosystem: Environmental > Aquatic > Freshwater > Lake | place: Lake Michigan, USA...
CAAAAATGCCAAAAAATGCCGAAAAATTCTATTGTCAAAATTGTGATTTTAAATGCTCTAAAAAGTCAAACTATGTAAAACATTTATTGACACCTAAACATAAAAATACTGACAAAATACTGACAAATACTGACGCAGAAAATGCCGAAAATGCCGCAATGATAAATAATTTTATTTGTAGTTGCGGAAAAGAATACAAACATCGTCAGAGTTTATTTAATCATAAAAAGAAATGTCAACCCAAAGAAGAAGTTGATGAAATAGATAAACCTTTAAATGAAAAGGAAATCATAATGACGCTTTTAAATCAAAATAATCAGCTACAAAATCAAATAATAGAATTATGTAAAGAAAATAAATCAATGATTACAAATAACATCACAAATACAAATAGTAATAATAAAACATTTAACTTAAATGTATTTTTAAATGAAACCTGTAAAGATGCAATGAATATAATGGATTTTGTTGATTCCATTAAGTTACAATTATGTGATTTGGAAAAATTTGGAAAAATAGGTTATGTAGAAGGTATTTCAAATATAATTGTTAAAAATTTAAATTCACTAGATGAAACAAAAAGACCAGTTCATTGTACAGACACAAAGAGAGAAGTAATGTATATAAAAGATGATGACAAATGGGAAAAAGAAAATGAAAATAAACAAAAAATGAGAAAAGTTATAAAGCATATTGCTCATAAAAATTCAAAATTATTAAATGATTTTAAAAATAAGCATCCTGATTGTGGAAAAAGTGATTCTAAATATTCAGACCAATATAATAAATTGGTTATTGAAGCCATGGGTGGCAAAGGAGATAATGATTTGGAAAAAGAGAACAAAATCATTAAAAATATTGTAAAAGAAGTAACTATTGACAGCAAAGCATAGTAAATAAATTGTAGTATTTTATATATTTTAGCTAAGAGTGGCATTTGATGCTATGGGACCTTCTTCAATAAACTCACCTGTTAAACTATACCTTTTGGGATATTCTGGCATATATTCTAGTTCACCAGGTTTGTACCTTTTATCGAATAATTTTTGGTCTTCATCAAAGTCTTTACGCCATACATCTATACCATAATCAGCAGAAGGTGACTTTGCGAATTTTTTACTAGGAAATGATTTTGCTTTTGTTCCCATATCTGTTGTCAAAACAGAATATCTAGGAGTATTATTAAATGTCAATATGCCAGCGTCATTATCACCAATAACTTTATCCATTTTTTTTTCAGAATCAGATAATGGAGGAGTATATGGTTGGCAACCAGGACAATCAATATCTGTAAAACACTGTTGACCTGTAATGGCACAACGTGCTGTCGGACCACAAAAATTTTGACAGCTATATGTAGTAGTTAAAGGCAAATTTACAGTATGACTAGTTTTTTCACTTTCATTTATATTTGGATTATACATTTGCTGGAAGGATTCTTTAATATAATTATTATCAAATAAATAATCAATCCATTTGAATAATAAATGTAATAATATGAAGCTTATAATCGCTAAAAATAATATATAATATTGTCCTTTTGTTAAACTCATATAATATTATCTAATATTATTTTTCAATTTAGAAGAATATAATAACAGTTATTATAAATTTTATATCTTTTTAATATAAGTAAATGTCAGATTCAAATGATACTTCTGCTATTGATGAAAAAAAAATAGAAAGCGAAGGAGGAACTACAAGTAAAGACCCAAATTATGGTAAATTTTTATCATCATTACTAATAATTGTATTTGTTTTAATTTATTTTAGTTTTTCAAGTTTTATTTTATATGCTTGTAAAATAGCCCAATCTAATGTATTACCAACAGATATAAATTGTTATCCTTATACTGATAATAAACCCGAAATTACCTCTGTAGAAACAAATATTTTTAAAACATTTTTTAATATTAATAGTAAAGGGGAAATAAACGACCCATTATCAATGAAATTAAATATTCCTTATAACGCAAGTAACTCAAAAAATTTAATATTAGATACAATAAGACAATATAAAAATAGCGAATCATCATATTTTTTAGTCAATTATTTTATTGCTATTTTTGAGAAATTAGCATCAAGTAATTTTGCGGGTTTTAATTATTTATTTAATGGGTTAAACAAAATGCCAGAAATCCTTATAGTTTTAATAGGACCTATCATTTTAAGTTTTATATTACCATTGGTATCCATATTTAATTGTTTATATGGGGTGTATTTATGGTTTTCTAATATGTCATGGTTTTTTAAGAAAAATACAAATGAAGGTACAAGTGGTTCACCTAAATGGGAAGATGTATCATTTACAGAACCAATTAATTATGGATGTGCCATAGGCTTAGTTATATTATTTACAATTGTATTATTTATAACAGCCCCTTATGTTTGGTTTTCCCTTGTAAGTATGTTTTTTGTATTATTTACAATTGTAACATATACTGGTAGCATGAATAATAAAAATATCGGGTTTTTTGACATTGTATTAGAGGTTTTGAAATTTTATAAAGTATCTGTAATAACTATTATTTGCCTTTTTGTTATAAGTTCCGCATTTGCTACACTAGGTGCTACATCTGGTTTCATGGGAATAATAGTATTATTTTTAATATGGTATGGATTAATATCAATTAATTTATTTAATTCAACGAATCCTACTAATTTAACACCTCTTGTAAGTGATGAACAAGCTACAAAAACTAGTTGTTCTTCTTCAACACAAAGTGATAAAAAAGGAAAACATGGCCTTCTATATAATTTAATTTTTGGAGGTCAAACAGGTGGAAGTATTACTAAAGATTTAAAAAAATTAAATAAACATATGAATCGTAAATAATTTACACTTAAAATAAATAAAAATAGTAAATACAATATAAACATATTTTTATAATGTATTTAAATAATGGGGAAAAAAGATAAAATGGCAAAATATCCATTTGTAAGCATTTGTACACCTACATTTAATAGACGTCCATTTATTCCAATTATAATTAAATGTTTTGAAAATCAAAACTATCCAAAGGATAAAATGGAATGGATTATTGTAGATGATGGAACAGATAAAATTGAAGATTTGGTATCACATATTCCTCAAGTGAAATATTTTAAATATGAAGAAAAAATGTCACTCGGAAAAAAAAGAAATATCACTAATGAAAAAGCAAAAGGTGATATTATTATTTATATGGATGACGATGATTATTATCCTCCAGATAGAGTTAGTCATGCCATATTAATGCTTAGAACAAATCCGAAGGCATTATGTGCTGGTTCAAGTACTATGTTTATGTATTTTAAGCACATAAACAAAATGTATCAATTTGGTCCTTATGGAGCTTCACATGCAACAGCAGCAACCTTTGCATTTAGAAGAGAATTATTAAATGAAACAAAGTTTGATGAAAACGCAACTGTTGCCGAAGAAAGAATTTTTTTAAAGGATTATAAGATACCGTTTGTTCAATTAGACCCTATGAAATCAATTTTGGTTTTCTCTCATAATCATAATTCATTTGATAAAAAGGAATTGTTGAAACAATTACCAAATCCTTATGTTCACGAGACAACTATTTTACCAAGAGATATTGTAAAAGAAGCAGATGTTTATCAGTTTTTTATGGAAGATATAGATAAATTATTAGATGGTTACAAAGCAGGTTCACCTGAAAATAAACCAGACGTAGCAAAACAAATAACAGAAATAAAAGAAACAAGAGAGAAGATGATTCAGGAACATGCAAAGCAACAACAAGATTACCAGGATTTTATAAATAAATTAACAAATACAAATCCGCAAATGGCGCAAAATAAAATAGACCAATTAACGTATATAGTTCAAGAGTTGTCAACTGAAAACAATCAATTAAAAGCCAAAGTAAATTATTTAGAGGAAAAGATAAAACAACTAATAATAGAACAAATACAATTTAAAAGAAATTGTGGAGCACAACAAAATTAATATCAAAAATATACTTAAAAAGATATTAATTAATATTATATTATAAAATGAATATTGAGGAGTTCCCAAACGATAGAGAGGTTATTAATAATATGCTTGATGAAGCAAAGGATATTGAAAAAGCAATGTTATCTTTAAAAAAAATAGACCGTGGGTATAATAAAATTTATAGAAGAGTACCTCGTGCTAGTGATGGTAAAATTATTAATACGACGATTGATGTATATACTAGTGGACATATTGGTTCAAGAATAAGAGATGCTGATACAGGCGAATATTATAATTATCAAGTTGGAAGTAGTGATGAAGATATGTTTTTTAAGGTTGCTTTAGCAACTGGTGAGTGTACTAGTAAGAATGGTAGCAGTACCCTTTTTTATCTTTCTCCACATCATTATATGGCTCATTTAAATATTGAGTTGGATGACAGTGTTATTAATAGTTGGGAGGAAAAAAGAAATTATTTTTTAAAACATGGTAAAAAACCAAAATCAAATAATAGTGAATAAAATAATAATAAATAATAAATAATAATTTTATAAAACAACTATTATCATATTCAATTAATTATTAAATTTTTAATTAATAATTAATAAAATTAAATACTTATTCTTCATCTATAATTTCTTCATCATCTTCACATTCAATTTCCTTTTCAACAGTACCTGTCGCATTTTCCTTTGTATATTTTTCTAAATATCTATAAATTCGGTTAATATCTAGTTTGGTTATTTCATAATTTTCAAATAAAGCAAAAATTTCATTATCATTATATTTATTTTTTAAATTAATAAAGTATCCAAATATATCCTTTTTATCCATACCAAGCTTTTGACATAATTTTTGAATAAACAAAGAATTATTATATTCAGTAGAATATTTTGTTAATACTTTAGTAAATCTTATTTCAGTAAGATTTTGTTTTTGTTTTTTATTAAAACTATCATGATATAATTTATTATTTTTAAAAGTTTTAATTAGCGAGCTCATTTCATTAAATTGCCATATTTGTTTTTGAAACGTAATTCTATCAATATAATCTGCAAAACATACATTATCAAGTTGATTAATGTAAAACGGAATTGATTGTTTTTTATCGTATTTATCAATTACATCAATAATATTTTCATGCCATAGCAAACCAACACTAGTTCTATCTGTTTCATTCATAATATTAATGTGTTCGTTTATATTGTAGTAATTATTAATAAGCTTATTTGTTATTTTTTTTGTATCATCATTATATGATTTGATTTGGAAAATATTTTCTATTATTTCATTGTTTAAAAAATCAGGATTATTTTTATAAATAGTATAAATACTTTTAAGTTTTCTTAAATCACCTTGAATAAAATTAGCGATTTTGTTTTTTATAATTGTACTTGTATTAGAAAATAAAGGTTGTACAATTTGATTTACTTGTGAAATGGTAACAGGTTTTAATTCAACTGTATTACATACTTTCATTAATTCTTTAATTTTTTTATCAACACGATAATTACCAACACAAATAATAGGATTCATTGTGATTTCTTCTAATTTTTGTTTTTTTGTTTTTTTTGGTCTAATAAGCTTAATTAATGTATTAATACCGCCTTTGTCACCATTATTCATGCCATCAATTTCATCCATTATAATGGCAATTTTTTTAACTTGTTTATTAAATAAACTCATAATGTTTTTATCAGACATATTATGCTTTGTTATGTCTTCAATAACTGATGTATTTCTAATATCACCAGCATCATAATGTATAATATCATAATTTAATTCTTTTAAAATATTAGTAACAAATGTAGTTTTTCCAGTACCAGGGTCACCATAAACATATATTCCTTTTTTAAATAGCATATTGTTTTTATTTTGCTCAAAAGATTTTAATATTTCTTTAATAACATTGGCTTTATCGTCTCTATTCAAAATACTATTTATGTTTAATTCTTCCATTTTATATATTTAACAAAATTCTTTTTATGTTGATTTTTATCTAATCCAAGTTCTTCAAAAAAGCAATTCATAATTTTTCTACAATTAGTTGATTCATTTTCAATACAATAATTGATAGCAAAGCAAGCATAATTTTTAAAAATAATATTTTTATACATATATTTTTTAAATTCAAACCATTTTTTATAGTTCTCTCTTACTATTCTTTCAAAAACAAAATAATTGTCACGACGAATAGTATCACGAATATAATTTTCATAATTAATAATATCTTGCTTAATTAATTGATGATATAATATATAATTTTTTTTATTAGTAAAAACAAATACTTTTTTAGGTATAAATTGTTTTATTTCATAATGTACAATATCATGTGGCAACTTATTAATTAAATCAAATATATTATTCATTATTATATAAATAATATATTTATTATTATTAGTTATTAATTATTAATTATGAATTACATGGGTTTTCTACTCCATATGTTATTCCATCCCATGTTACATCACATTTTTTTGCCCAAGTATATTTATTACATGTTCCACTGTCACCTGTAAATGGACCAGTATTAAAATTCATAACCAAGTGTTGTTGTCCAGACTTAGGAGGACAAGTTCCTAAATCTTTAATATTTGTACAAGTAGTCATATTACCGGAACCATCTATTTTCCAATAATCAGGACAAGCTGAAAGCAATGGTGGCCATTCTTCATTACTTAAACCTTTTGAAAGAGCAATACCAATAACTACTAAAGCAATAATTAAAATAACTATTGCTGTAATTAAAACAATTTTTTGAAATCCTTCCATTTGTATATAAAATAAATATATATAATTTTTTCTATAAGTGTAATATAAATGAACAAAGTTAATAATGGACGAGTAGATATTAAAAGCCCTAATACTTCGACTTTATTTGAAATGTATGATAAGATACCAGCTAATCAATGTGTAACATTTAGGAATCCAACTGAAGGTTTGTGGACAGATACAGATTTATCTCAAGTATTTTTCTCTCAACAAAACATTCAAATATTACAAAATGGAATACGAGCGGGAATTTATCATAGGTCTAATGGTCAATATGTAATTGGTCCTCAAGATTGTGATTCTCTTAAAATTATTATGCGCAGTGTATATTTACAACATGCTGCCAATCAGCCAAATAATATTACTGAACAAATTGTTGAATTAAATAAAATTGTATTAAATTATTGTATTCAACAAGTTTATAGTGAAGCGCAAGGTTATATGAAATATCTAGATGATGCCAGTACTTTAGTCGTGCCAATTGCTCATCCTATTATGGCAGATAATACAGATAGAGAACTTGAATTTAAGACATGGTTCTAAAGATTAAATAAAAAAAGGATTCTTCTTAATTAATTTAACAAAACATCATAACACTACAATACTACAATACTACAATACTACAATACTATTTTTATATTTTCTAAAATATATTTAGTTATTTCCGCAAAGCTCTGCGCTGATTTTCATTCTCTCCTCTCTTGAAGTCGTGCTGTCATCGGATTCTTCATCACCATCTCCATCTATATCTACTATATCCGCTTCATTTGTTTTCTGTGAGCTTACAGAGCAGATTTCATCATAATAATCTCTTTTTAATTGTATTGGCGAATACTCAATGTCAAATACATTAGTACAGTTGCCAAATGTTAGCATGTTTTGTATGCTTTCCTCCAATGATGCCATTCGATTTTCCTGTTCATCTATTTTTCTTGATTGTCTCTCTATTAGTTTTGCCATCTGCTCAATTTGTGCCAATTGTAAGCTTGCTTGTTGTTCCACTTGTCTCTGTAGCCAGCGTCCGCATTCCATAATCTGATGATTGTTAAGCATCGTCTCCTGAACAGGCTTATGAGCTTTCCACATATACCAATACTCCTGAGAGCAGTCAGCCATATATTTATATTGGTCACCACTTTCCAATAGTCTTAAAATCTCATTCGAAAATTCATTAGGATATAAATAATCAAAATGAATGAATGCGCTCTTGAATAATGGGTCGTGGAACTCATCGAATCCGGGCTTGAAACCTATAGGAATAAAATCTACACGAGATACACGACCAACGTCGTTATACATTTCCATTCTTACCATTTCTTCTGTCATAGTCTTGGACATCCGGGGGACATAAATGCAATATTCTTCATTAGAATACATTTTAATAAATTGCTTGATAAACGATTTGAAATCTTAACTGGTTTGTAATTATACATTCTATTTATTTTAAAAAAGCATTTCAATTTTTTTTTTAATTTTAATTGAAATTAATAAACTTAAAAAATATGATTTATAATAAGCGTTAAAGTATAATAAGAATTATAAATTTTTATTATAATGGATAAGATTATATTAATATGTGCGACAGGTCGGTCAGGGTCAACTACATTACAAAGAATAGTTAATATTATTCCAAATAGTAATATTTGTGGAGAGAACTTTGGTGCAATTAATAGCCTTTTAGAATTTTACAAAAGAATCAAAACTACTACATTTGAATATGTACCAGGACACCTTAGACCAGCAAGTTATGAAGACATTATTTCAAAAAATGTGAAACCATCATGGTATAATTCTTATAATTTTCAACAAACAGTAAGCATGATAAAAATATTGATAGCAACTTTATTTAAAAATTCCGAAACAACCAATGTATGGGGATTTAAAGAAATCAGATATGATAATGGCAATATAAACTATATAAAAGAATTCAAGGAGCTATTCCCTCAAACAAAAGTTATTATACAAGTGAGAGCAAATATACAAGCACAATCGCAAAGTAATTGGTTAAAAAAAGATAAGAATTCCATACATTATTTAAACAAATTGAATAATGAATTGTACTATTTTTATAATCAAAATCAATCATGGTGTTATTTTACAACCTTTGAAAAAATGTTTGATAAGGAAAATATGAAAAAAATATTTGAATTTATTGAATGTCAAGAATATTATGATGAAAATAAAATAAAACAAATTTTGGATAATAATATTAAGGATTAATCCATTTTTAGAAAAAATGGAGTTAAATATAAATTTAAATTTTTAATTATTTTAGTTTCTCTCTTTAAATCAAAATATAAACAAATTTATAAACATTTTATTGGTTTAAACTTCTTCAACCATCAGTTTTTTAGTAGCCTTCTTAACAACAGCTCCTTTTGTTACAACTTTCTTTTTAGTAGTTTTTGAATCTTCACCATCCATAAGTCTTTGTCTGCTTTCTTTGTACTCTAAATATTGCTCCAATAAATGGTCCAATTCGGAATTCCACATTTGATTTATAGTTGTATTTTTAATGATTGATAGTTCTTGTTCTTTGTTACCTTTATCGTTTAATAATTTTTCAACGTTTTCTTCTGTAACTGAATCCATTGGCATTTTAGTTAAATATTTATATTCGCTATCTTCATCAATAATATCGTATCCCTTTGCTTGTAGCATTTCAAATACTTGTTCCTTCTTCTTTTTTCTCAAATCAATAGTTCCATCCAAATTTTCTTTAATGTATTTTGCTTTATTAGATAATAATACAAGTTCTCTCTCAATCGCATCTATCATATAATTTTTTCTAGTCTGATATAACTTTAATCTTACTTCATAATAAGCATCAATTATATCAGATATTTTTTCATATTTTTGAAGTGTATCATCCGCATCAAACAAATGCATATTAGTAGTACTATTTGTAGAATATAATTTTAATAATTTTTCAAGACCGTTACATCCGTAGTCACCCTTATTGGCTTCCAATTCTTCCAACTTACCTTTTGCGAATGTAATAGTAAAATCAACATTTGTATCTTTACTCATATCATCATAGTCCTTAACAATAGGAGTTATCTTTTTGCCTTCTTTGTCTTGTCCAGGCTCAATCAAATTTTCTAATAATTCTTTGAAATCTTCAGTCCAATAACCAACTGGCAATTCAGTAACTCTAATTTTATCTAGACCAACTTTTTCATATACACCTTTAATTAAGAATTTTTCATCACTAATTTTTGATATTAAACCTTTAAATCCATCATAATAAGGGATGAATTCAAATATATCATCTCCTAAAGCTAATTTATTTTTTAAATATTGGATAATTTGAATAGGGTTATAACACATAATATCAGTGCTAAAACCAGTACCAATACCCTTTGAACCATTTATAAGAACCATTGGAATAATAGGAGCATAATATATTGGCTCAACTAATAGTCCATCGTCATTCAAATATGTTAATACATTATCGTCACAAGATGGAAATAGTGTTCTAGTCAATTTATTAAGCTGTGTAAATATATATCTTTCAGAAGCACTATCTTTACCACCTTGAAGTCTCGTGCCGAATTGACCGTTTGGCATAAACAAGTTAATATTATTAGAACCTACAAAGTTTTGCGCCATTCCAACAATCGCAGCATTTAAACTAGCTTCGCCATGATGATAACCTGAATGCTCTGAAACATAACCGCTAAACTGAGCTACTTTAATTTCTGTTGTTAAATTTTTCTTAAAAGCAGAGAATAATATTTTACGCAATGATATTTTAAGACCATCCATCAAGTTAGGAATACTACGGTCACAATCATATTTTGAAAAGTGAATTAATTCTTTATCAATAAAATCTTCATATGAAACAGATGATTGTTTAGTATCCAAGTAGGCTTCTCTATTGTAAAACTTTAACCAGTCCTTTCTATCATCTGCTCTTTTCTTATTAAAAACCATATCAATAGAATCATTGCTTTTTTCTGTAGATACAAAACCAACCATTTTTTTATTTTCAAAATATTCTTTGAATTCCTTACCTGTACTAGTACCTAAACCTTTATAATATTTAATCTTCCATCCTTTAATATCATTTTCCTTTTTCCATTCTTCATATTCACCGTCATTATAGAAATTTAATTCGGTAGCGCCTTTCTTTGCCTTCAAGATTGGAGTATTCATAAAACCAATAAATCCAGGAATTTCAGCAAGAGTAGGCCATTCAGATTGGAATAGATTAATACCAAGACCTTTAATATGACTACCATCTAAATCTTGGTCCGTCATAAACAAAACCTTACCATATCTTAAGTTTTGATAAACAGATTCTATTGTACTATATTTTTTGCCAGTTTCCAAACC
>Ga0209358_10003780_pt1 | contig 11054 bp, 7 predicted proteins | sample LauGreFa1BDMLBSN_2_FD_187574 | JGI IMG/M metagenome (GOLD analysis project Ga0209358, IMG submission 187574) | Freshwater lake microbial communities from Lake Michigan, USA - Fa13.BD.MLB.SN (SPAdes) (version 2) | ecosystem: Environmental > Aquatic > Freshwater > Lake | place: Lake Michigan, USA...
TGATAGAGGTAATACCTGGAAAAAATTTAGTTCATCTGAATTTACTGGTTTTGCGCATGTGATTAGAGAAGACATTGTCAATGAAAAATTATTATTCTTAGGAACTGAAATGGGATTATTTATTTCATTGGATGGCGGTAACAATTGGATGCGTAGTAAGTACCAGAATATGCCTTGGTATAATTTAGTGCGTGATATTAAGATTCAACCACAAACCAATGATTTAGTGATTGCTTCTCATGGTAGAGGAATATATATTGTAGACAATATTCAACCATTAAGAGAAATGGTAAAATCTGATTTGTCCCAACAAGTTTTATTTTACCCAATTCAAAATTTCAAATATGAATATTCACCACAATATCCGCAACCTGCGCAAAACTTGGCTGGATGGGGTGTAGGCAGCAGAGTCATAGCACCTACTTTTTACTATTATTTAAAAGAAAGAAGCAATAGTGGTGTAAAAATTGAAATTTATGACGCTGCCAATAAAAAGATAAAAGACCTTAATGCATCAAGCACAAAAGGTTTAAATAAAGTGTATTGGGATTTATCTGTAAACCCGCCAAAAGTTGCACGAGGGGGCTATATCGCACAATCTTCGGTTTTAATTTCTTCCGTTATAGGACCGAAGGTAGATATTGGTAAATACAAAATAGTGGTTAAGGCAGATGGCAAAGAATATGTACAAAATATTCAAATTGAGGCCAATCCGGCTAAAGGATTGGATGCTGCTTCTATCGGCTTATTAAATAAGCAAAGCATGCGTTTGTTTAATTTACATGAGCGTTTATACACACTTATTGATTCCTTAGACAAAACTGTTGTAGTTATTTCTAAAGGTGATACCACGGTGCCTGCAGTTAAAGAAAAATTGCACAAACTTGATTCATTCAAAAGAGAGATTGTGGAGCTGAATAGAAAATCGATCTTCTTTGATGAGTTCAAATACAGAAGAAGGGTTAGTGATTTGTATTATTCTGTGGCTAGTGGTTTAGAGCCACTTTCATCGAGTCAGGAAAAAGGAATCACTTTATTGGAAGACCAGTTTGTAGTTTTCCAGAAAAGATTCTTTGAATTAATTAAATAGTGCTCCTTGCTATAAAAAAGTCCCGTCCCGAGCAATCGTGGCGGGACTTTTTGTTTATAGTCAATGAGTTAGGAGCGCTTATAAATGTTTTTCTTACTATACGGCCTTTTTTACGCTTACTCAAGAATACCTTTAATAAATGGTTAAAAAAGGCAGATTAATATAAATAAATTTTTTACTATATTTAAGTTAAGGCCAGCATTGATAAATGCTGTCATCTTTTTCTAATTAATTAAAACCTAATTCATGTCAAAAAAAACATTTATTGTTTATCTGCTATGCCTAATTTCAATTGTAGGGATTTCTCAAAAAAATGTAGTCAATAAAAAACCACAACCTTTTTTAGGATATAAAGCTGTTCAAATATTAAACTTGGAGGGTTTTCAATTTAAGGACCTTAATAAAAACGGGAAACTGGATAAATATGAAGATTGGCGTTTGAGTAATGATACGCGTGCTAAAGACCTACTTACAAAAATGAGCGTAGAGGATAAAGTGGGCTTCATGTTAATCAGCACTTCACGTTTAAAAAGTGAAAGATCTGCGCAACTCAATGTTGAAACCGATAATGCAATTAAACCTTCAAGTGATGTAAATGAGGAAGATCAAGTTTCTTCAACTAATATATTTAATCGAAAACCTTTAGCTGTTCCAATGATGACCTCAGTGGGTGCCACTAAAGGAATTACTAAATTTCATTTGCGTCATTTTATTTTTCGTGCAAATGTTAGTGCTAGATTGACTGCTGAATGGACAAATAAATTACAAGCACTAGCAGAAAGAGATGGTTTGGGTATCCCTGCAATCATAGCTTCTAATCCTAGAAATCACATAACCAAAGATGCATCTATTGGATTAAGTGTTGGTGCAACCACATTCTCTAACTGGCCTGGCGAGTTGGGATTATCTGCAATGCGGGATTTGAAATTGGTCCGTGAGTTTGCCAATATTGCCAGACAAGAGTGGGCTGCAGTTGGTTTACGTAAAGGATATATGTATATGGCCGACCTTTCTACAGAACCTCGTTGGCAAAGAATAGAAGGAACCTTTGGTGAAAATGCAGAATGGGTTGCTAAAATGATCACAGAAATTGTACTTGGTTTTCAAGGAACAAAATTATCGGGCACTTCAGTTGCTATGACGACTAAGCATTTCCCTGGCGGAGGTGCTGGTGTGGGCGGACAAGATCCCCATTTTGAGTGGGGTAAATATGAGCATTTTCCAGGAAATATGTTTCAGAATAATTTAATTCCTTTTAAGGCTGCTATCAAAGCAGGCACATCAGCCATCATGCCTTATTATTCTATACCCCAAGATACCAAATATCAAAAACTTGCTTATGCATATAATAAAGAAGTGATTCATGATTTACTAAGAGATAGTCTTGGTTTCAAAGGAATCATTAATTCAGACACAGGACCAATTGAAATGATGCCATGGGGTGTTGAAAATCTTTCAATCCTGGAACGCTATAAAAAAGCATTGGAGGCGGGGGTTAATTTATTTTCTGGTACTGGAGATCCTTCCAAATTATTAGAAACTGTTAAGTCTGGTGCTGTGGATATGAAACTCGTTGATAATTCTGTATATCGATTATTAATGGAGAAATTTGAACTTGGACTTTTTGAAAATCCATATGTTGATGAAGATGCTGCCGAAAAAATTGTAGGTAACGCTAAATTTCAAGCTAGCGCTAATCTTGCCATGCGTAAGTCAATTGTTTTACTAAGGAATGAAACAAAGGCGCTTCCTTTAAAGCCTACAACAAAAATTTATTTTGAATCTTATTTTCAAAGAAGAGGTGCCGCTAGTCCGAGTGTTGTGTATCAACCCAAAATAAATAATTACAATGTTGAATTTGTAAAAACACCCGAAGAAGCTGATTATGTTCTTTTATGGTTGACACCTGGTTCAAAGTCTTTATTTCAATCTGATGGATCACCATTGTATCTCTCTATGTCAAAAAATTCAGTTGATGTAAATTATGTCAATACCCTTACAGCTAAAAAACCAACAATTTTAGTTGTCAATTATACGAATCCATGGGTAATTGATGAGATATATAATAACCAAACTATGAAAAATATTAAAGGGGTAATTGCTACTTTCGGAACTACTAATGAGGCTTTACTAGATGTTGTGTTAGGTAAATTTAATCCAACTGGGAAAATGCCTTTTACTACACCAGTTTCGGAATCTGCAGTAGGAAAGCAATTGTCTGATGTACCTGGTTATTTAAAAGGAAAGGAGTATGCCTTATTTAAATTTGATGAAGGACTTAGTTATAAAAAATAGAACATTAGTTTAGCTAAGAATTTTTAATGAACAATCAATTTTATTATTAACTCTTCAACAACATTATTACAGAACCAATTAAGGTTAATACGATTACTAATTTCCGGTATTGCTCATCCTGTATTTTTTTAACTAATAATACCCCTGCAATAAAGCCAATGGCTAAGGCAGGGAGAAGTAATAGGTCCAATTTGATCGAGGTTGGAGTTATATTTTTCCAATAAAAAATTTGGAAAGGTAGTTTAAACAAATTCATAAATAAAAATATCCAAGCGCCTGTTCCAATAAAATCGTTTTTAGAAACACGCATTGCTAAAAAGTATAAATTGGAAAACGCGCCTGCTAAATTTCCAATCATAGTGGTAAAACCTGCAGCCAATCCGGTACTTGCTGCAAATAATTGATTTTCTGGTATCTCTTTTGATTTTCGATATTCCATGTAAAGCAAAATGCCAATAGTGATTAATATTATAATCGCCATCACTTTTTTAAACATCACCTCATTCATCTCTTTTCCAAAATAAACACCCAACAGCACACCTAATGCCATCCATGGGGTGATTTTCCAGAAATATTTCCATTGCACATGCCTTTTATAATAGGCTACGGCTGCAATATCAGCAAAACATAAAAGGGGAAGTACAATACCAGTGGAGCTTTTGCTTCCAAAAACAATCGCCATGATGGTGACACTTAACATATCAACTCCTTTTACGCCACCTTTGGTTAAGCCAATAATAAACGCAGCTAAAATAACCAGTACCCATTCGGTACCTGAAAAATGAAAAGCAGTTTGAACGTCCATAATGGCGCTAAGTTAAAACATTATGTAGTTTAAAAATTATTTTAGTTCCTCCTCTAATTTAAAATCTACAAGGAGTTTCATTTTAGCAACTTCCTTATTCAAGTTTTACTTCTTTATTTAAAATTAAAAATAAATGGAAGTATAAAAACGATTATAGCAGTCCATATACTATAGATAGGTAAAAATTGTGCGATACTTGTTTCTACTTCTTCAAGCTTGGCTTTATTTCTCACATTTTTATATAATTTAAAGGAAACGATTAATAGGTGTATAAAAATTAAGATATTTCCGCCTAATACTGCTATTCTGTTAGGCGTCATGCCATATTGTAATATTCTAAAACTTATCGCTGATAGCGCAATACTATTGATGATAATGGTTAAAAAGGATAATCCGAATAGGATGTATAGGGTAAATAATCCTTTATTGTTTTTGCCTGCTTCCGCCACTGAAAACAATATCAAAGCCATTACGCCAATTAATAATACATTAAAAACCAATAGTAAGTTTCTGTCATTGTAAGGGTACTTGCCTGTATAAATCACCGCAGTTAAATACACCAACAAATTAATAAATACCAATGGGGTAAATATTTTTGCAATAATAGGAGACACCTTACTAATCAATTGAGGATTATTTTGCAATAAGAAGGAAGCGATCATCGGTATTGCTGCAATCCACCAAACAGCAAAATATTTAAAATAGTTTTCTTCAATTTTAATATTAATGAGTTCAAATAAACCAAATGTGATTAAGGTAAATACCATGCAGGATAATAATATGATTGCGCACATTATAATCAAATCGCCATTGAATTTTAAAAATTCAATCTTTTTAGTATTATTTTTTAAGCTCGCTCCAATATAAACATAACCCAGTATACTCCATAAAAACAATGGCAAATGAATACCTACTAACATTGCTGAGTCACTTTTATTATAATCAGGAATTAAATTGATATAAATAGCGGAGATGACTATCGCTATAACAGGTAATAATATTTTGTTTAAATTAATTTTCTGTCTCCAGATAAAATAAGCGCTTAAAATAGAAAATACAATGAGTGCAACATTTTTTGAAAAAAATGATTCTTCATTGATGCCTGTTATATTGGGTATATTAGCGATAAGCCCACCTACCAGAATGAACACAATTACAGCCAATATTTCATTTTCGCTGCCCAATGCTATTTTATCGCTTTCGTAGTTTAATCGCTCATTCCAAACCTGTAATCCTAACTTGTCTTTATAATTAGGGTATATCTCGTTAAAATGCTTCTTAAATTCAGCATTATTTTCTCTATATAACTTTTCGAGTTGCACAGGGTTGTCGATATGTGCCAGTATACGTTCGTTCATTTTAATAAGTTTTATGTGACTTATGAATTGCTTAACCATTTAGGTTTGTTAAATAAAGATAACCAACAAAGCCTTCTTTATCAAATAATCGAAAGTATTATTTTTAAACGGCGCAATGATAATTTTAATGGTTTGTATGTTATTTGTGTCTTAACTTTATACTGAACAACAAAAATTCAATTTATGAAATTCAATAAACTTTTTCTTTCTGCAATATTTCTTTGCCTGTTTACTTTTGGCTACAGTCAGAACAACACATCCATTAAACCAGTTTTAAATGCATATTTAGGACTTAAAGAAGCTTTAGTAGCAACCAATAATGAGCAAGCAGTTTTAAGTGCAAACGGTTTAGTTAAAGCTTTGTCAGCTGTGAATACAGCCGACTTAAATGCTGCATCTAACAAAACCTGGGGCAACATATCCAATGACTTAATCAATGCCGCTAAGTTAATTCAAGCGTCTAATGATATTAGTGTTCAAAGAGATCAATTCGTTACGCTATCATCGAATATGTATTTACTTGTTAAAGAAGCCAAAGCTGATGTTCCAGTGTACTATCAATTTTGTCCAATGGCCAATAAAGGCAAAGGCGCCAATTGGTTAAGTTTGGAAAACAAGGTTAAAAATCCATATTACGGCAGTAGAATGCTTTCCTGCGGTAAAGTGGTTGAAACCTTATAATGAGTTTGATCATATTGTGCAGTTTTAAAGCCATATGTACAATAATTAATTACCTTTGTAATTGATGAAAAAACTATTCCTATACTTACTTTCTTTTGTCTTTATCATAACCTCTTCGGGCGTAATGGTAAATATGCATTATTGCATGGGAAAGCTTGCAGGGACAAGTGTAAGTTTAGTGAGTAATAGCCCTAAGAAATGCGGCAACTGCGGTATGGAAAAAACCAGCAAAAAAGGAAAGGGATGTTGCCATGATGCTAAAAAATTAATCAAGAATATAGTTGATCAAAATATTGCAAATAGCTTTTTCAATATTGATCATCAAATAGCGCTTCTGCCTAATAGTAGTAATTTCGAAACACTTTCAATTGTTATTCAAGCTGCTTCTACTCTTTCAAATTATAGTCACGCACCGCCAGATCATTTGGGCGTTCCCATTTACATTGCAGACTGCAGCTTTCTTATTTAAATATTTTAATTACAGCGTAGGTTTTACTTTTTTATAAAGTAAACGCAATAATTAAAAATTTAAACTAGATAAAATGAACTTCAAATATATTACATTTTATATCTGCCTTTTAATAAGCAGTTATACATTCGGTCAAGTAAATCAGAAAATAAATTTAACAGACACCACATTTAAAGTATTTGGCGTATGCGAGCAGTGCAAGGATAGGATAGAGGGCGCACTAAAGTTAAAGGGAATTAGTAAAGCCATTTGGGATATTGATTCTAAATTATTATCCTTACAATTTGATGCTAAAAAAATTTCCTTAGATAAAATTGAGAATACGATTGTAGCAGTAGGCCATGACTTAGTCAATAAAAAAGCCAAAGATTATATTTATCAAGATTTACCTGAATGTTGTCTTTATAGAGAATTAGAAACACATCATGATGATCTTCCGCAAGAAAATAACAACTTAGCTAAAATCACGGGAGTTGTAGTTCAGGAAGGTAGTAATGGCAAGTTTGAACCTTTCATGAATGCAAGTGTGTATTGGGCAGGTACTAAAACTGGGGTACTTACTGATAGTTTTGGTGTTTTTAAATTAAATATTAACCCAATCAAAAAATTGGTCATTAGTTATGTTGGGTTTAAATCAGATACGATTACCATTGGAAATGTAAATGATTTTAAGGTTGTTTTAGCGGCTAAAAATCAGATAAATGAGGTCACTGTGTTTAGCAGAAATATTGGCAGTTTTATTCCTTTAACGAGTACGATTCGTACGCAAGTGATGACAGGCACTGAATTACTAAAAGCTGCATGTTGTAATTTGAGTGAAAGCTTTGAAACCAATCCCTCCGTGGATGTTTCCTTTAATGATGCGGTTACGGGTTCCAAGCAAATCCAATTATTAGGATTAAGTGGTAATTATACGCAATTAACAGTCGAAAATTTACCCGGCCCTAGGGGAATAGCAACTATTTTAGGCTTGAATTCGATTGCAGGTCCTTGGATTGAAAGCATTCAGTTAACCAAGGGGGTAGGTTCGGTTGCGAATGGATATGAAAGCATTGCTGGACAAATCAATGTTGAATTAAAGAAGCCAGAAACTGCGGAAAAATTATTAGCTAATATTTACGTCAATGATTTTGGTAAAACTGATTTGAATTTAAATTTGTCACATAAACTAAACTCAAAATGGTCAACTACTTTATTACTACACGACGATTTTTTAAATAATAAGAACATCGATTTTAATAAGGATGAATTTAGGGATTTGCCTACGGGAAATCAATTTAGCTTAGTGAATAGATTTAAATACGATAATCCGAATGGATTTTTAACACAATTTGGATACAAAATATTAGATGACCAAAAAATAGGAGGACAAACTACTTTTGATCCAAGCATTCATAAAGGCACAACCCATCATTATGGATTAGGTATAAATACAAAAAGGTATGAAGTGTTTGGAAAAATTGGATATATATTTCCACAGCAAAAATATAAAAGTATTGGTTTGCAGTTAAATGCAATTAATCATGACCAAGATTCTTATTTTGGTTTAACAAATTATAAAGCGAATCAAAAAAGTTTTTATGGAAATTTAATTTACCAGTCCATTTTTAATTCCACTATACATAAGTACCGAACCGGTTTGAGTTTTCAACTTGATCAGTATGACGAATTATTTAATTTGAGTAGTTATAAAAGAAAAGAGGTAGTTCCTGGTATGTTTTTTGAATATACCTATACCCCGAACGATAAGTTGAGTATGATAATGGGCCTAAGAGCCGATAATAATAATTTATTTGGAACCTTTGCGACACCTAGATTCAATTTACGTTACGAGCTATTTAGAGGCTCCGCAATTAGATTAAGTGCGGGCCGTGGCCAAAGAACGGCTAACATATTTGCGGAGAACAATAGTATTTTAGTAAGTGCTAGGGGGCTTGAAATTCATCCAACGAATACTGGCCATGCGATGAATATGGGAGGCGCCTATGGACTTTCTCCAGAGATTGCATGGAATAAGGGAATCAGTTTTGATCAAAAGTTTATACTTTTTAACAAAAGTGCTACACTAGGAATAGACTTTTTTAGAAATGATTTTGAAAATCAAGTGGTTGTTGATTTAGAAAATCCACGTAAAGTAATCTTTACAAATTTAACTGGAAAATCATTTTCAAATAGTTTTCAAGTCGAATTGAATACAACCCCTTTAAAAAGATTTGATGTAAAATTAGCGTATAGATATTTTGATGTTAAGCAAACCTATCATGGCGTACTATTGGAGCGTCCTTACATTGCTAAGCACCGCTCATTTTTAAGTTTTGATTATGCGACATTGAATAGCTGGAAATTTAACTATACAATCACTTACAATGGTGCAAAAAGAATACCGAATACTTATGCGAATCCTACCGCCTATAGATTGCCTAGTCATTCACCAAGTTATATTTTAATGAACGCGCAAATATCAAAAACATTTGGGAATACACATCCTATGGATTTGTATGTAGGATCAGAAAACATATCTAATTTCTTTCAAACCAATGCCATCATATCTGCAGATAATCCATTCAATTCCTATTTTGATGCTTCCATGATTTGGGGGCCAACTTCTGGAAGAATGATTTATTTTGGATGGCGATTCAAAATCAAATAGCATTCCTAGATACAATTATTTGATTGAAGTAAAAGCTATAGTTAGTTATTACCTCCACCAACTAAATGTAACTTAGTTTGTCGACCATCTAAGTACCAAAAACCTTTTTCATCAAAATAACCATTTTGTTCTAACATAAAACGAACTTCCTTATTCCATTCCTTTATAAAGGTGGCTGCGTTTAATTCAATAGAATAGGCTGTTTTAGTATGCATTGGGTAATCACCACTTCCAGGAGTATCATTTTGGTTATCCCACATTCCGATGGTGGGGCCTGCTGCGTGCCCATGAAAGCCTAGGGGATGCGTATATATCACTCCTTTAATATTTTCTTGTTTTGATTGTGCTAATGCGTCAGATAAAATTTTATTGCCTGTTTTATTTTCTTTGAATTGTTCTGTGAGTATATCCTGCAACCTATTGGCTATTTTCAGGCCATTGTTTAAGTAGGAGGGTGCTTCTTTTTCATTAGGTCCAAGTACATAAGCGTGTTCTTGAACATCAGTATTCAATCTTAAGTAAGTAATCCCAAAATCAACATGCAATAAGTCGCCGGTTCTGATGATATTTTCTTTATCAGTATTCGTAAACGCTTTTAAATGATCAAATACTGCATTGTCATTTCTTTGTATTTCCACAGATGGGTGAAACCAAGTTGTTAATCCTAAATCATTCACTTTTTGTCTAAACCACCAAACCAAATCATCAGTAGTAGTAATACCCGGTGTAATCACTTTACTACTAAAGCCTTCCGCAATTATTTTATGGGTGATACTATTCAGTTGCGAATAATATTGCATCTCCATAGGCGTCCTTGTTTCAAGCCATGCAACTGCTAAATTTGAAGCTGATACCACTTTAGCTTTATTGTCAACAGAAAGTTTTTGAGTCAATTGTTCATATTCTGTATGATCAATACCATCTGCATGTCCAAAATTTAGTGAGGTATTGAGCGCAATTTTTTTAGGATGATAAGTTTCAATAATATTATTTAATGCATCCCATTGATCAGGAAACTTTTTCATATCCCAATTAGCTTCAATATTATCGCCAACGCTATATCTAGCAACAGCAAACTTTTTATATACTTTTGTTGTTGGATTATTATAAAAAACAAGGATAGTTCTACGACGTGCACTTAGCCAAGTAGCCGGAAGCATCGTTTTAAGTACAGGATCCTCATTATACTCCCTTGATATAATCACCCACATATCAATATTATTTCTTTCCATCAATGTTGGTAATAATTGATTCAGTCTGTTTTCCAAAACAGCATCAATTACTTTTGCTTGTTCCTTTAAGGGTAGCACTTGCGCTTGTGTACTTATGCTTAATAATAATAACAAGACAATTTTTGACATCCTATTTTTCATAAATAATATTTTAACTCAGTAAAAGTAATTGACTTCTGCTATATAGGATTAGCCGATTCAAAAAAATATTGTATAAATTTCTGATCTTGGACATTATGAGATTTATCGTAACATATTGTAAATCAATTATATAAGGGGCCATTAACTAGCATTAGGAGCATTAAGGGCATATTCATTATTTTTACAGTTATGAAGCGATTGTTAGTATTATTCTTTTTTTTGATGCCTTTTATTTTATCAGCACAACAACAACAATATAATTGGAATGATAAAGTACAAACCATTTATGAATCCATTACTTCATTAAGAATTCCTGAAGCACGAAAATTAATT
>Ga0209358_10003781_pt1 | contig 11052 bp, 5 predicted proteins | sample LauGreFa1BDMLBSN_2_FD_187574 | JGI IMG/M metagenome (GOLD analysis project Ga0209358, IMG submission 187574) | Freshwater lake microbial communities from Lake Michigan, USA - Fa13.BD.MLB.SN (SPAdes) (version 2) | ecosystem: Environmental > Aquatic > Freshwater > Lake | place: Lake Michigan, USA...
GAGACGCTCAATCTTGTAGTGACGGAGCAGTGGCTGGAACTGGTTGATCAACGAATGGTTGATGGGGAGCGTCCAGTATGCGGAGCCCTCGTCATTCGCCATGACCTCAGACCCAATGTTCTTTGCGTCGTAGACAATGGCAACCTCATTGCCCGGCCCACGATTGGCACCGATGTCAAAGAGTCGGATGCGGGTGTGGGTTACTCCAGTCGTCAAAGCCAAGCCTCCCTGAAGCTTACAGTCAGAGTCCCACTTGTAATGGCTGTAGTTCCAGGGTAGACAAGGAAGTCTCCGCTCGTGTTGACATGGTCAATGCGGCAGTTAGTCAACACCATCCTGTCTAGCTCGGCGGTGAAGGCGCCAGTGGCGGTAGGGATGATCGTGACCGTGCTAGTCTTACCGCCTGAGGTCCAGGTCACAGCGACGGGAGTGCCAGCCGTACCAGTGCCACTCACAGTGGCATAGGAAGCCTCAGAACCCCTGTTCTTGCTCGGGACGGACCTAGACGCCGTGTGGTACTTTCGTGGGTCTGGGGCCAGCAATCCGACGGTGACCCTCTGGGAGAACCCTCCTGTCTCCATGCCCACTGACATGGTTCGATTAGCCGTGAACTGCAGCAAGGTGGTAGGGCGGACGCCCATCTCTAGCTCGATGCCGTATGGGAAGTCAGAGCCCTGCGTTCTGGTTGGCTGGTAGAAGCGCATTGGCCGCACACCGTAAGTTCCCGACCAATCTGTTGGCATAGGAGATAGAGCCTTGGACAGCACGTCGCACTGGTCCCAGAAGTCCCCGAGTGTTTCTCCGTACACACTGATAGCGATCTGTACTGGACGTGCCCCAAGGAATGGCTCGGTGTAATCAACGCCGTCACGCAGGGCACGCTGGTCTAGGTACCCACGTACCTGTGATGCGTTGTAGGCAACTTGGTCTACGCGGAATCCAGTAATGGGCTTAGGCCCACGCAACGTTGTTGCTAGGCTGTTGATGTCAACGTATTCGGTAGTCGAAGTATAGATGCGTACGGGCTTTGTGAAGTCCATCAGCCCACCTTCTTAACTTTGCGCAGTCTCCCCATGAGACGCTCGAATCTTCCGCGAGCAACCGTGTACAGCTGGTTGGCTGCTGGCACCGTGACGTCGGTGTTGCCAGGGTTTACCTGCCACTGCTGGAACATGGAGCGGTCAGTGACGAGCTTGTACATTCCCTCTGACTGCACGAAGTATCGGACAGCCTGCTCTGCGTCAGCGTCTAGCGTGTCGACAGTCCAGTTGCCATAGCCCATGATGCGCAGGTGGCTGGTGTTGCCAGTGAATCTGTTTGGCTGAAGGTAGACATTGCCAGCGTGGATTTCCCACCCACCAGCCGGGCCTTCGCCCATGCTCGGGTCGATGCGGTCAACAAGGTTGTACCACTGTCGGATTGGGCTGACGGTCTCGTCGATCTGGTTCTGTAGGCAATCGATTCTGTAGATGGTATCAAAGCCAGCAGGCAGCGCGATGGTAGTAGTATGCGTGCCGCTGAATGACTCTGGGATTGCAACGATAGTAGTAAGTTCTTTTGGATAGATCCTGGAGATTTCGGCAAGCGCAAGATCAACCAGGTCAGAAAGTTCCTGGTTAGTGAATGCTCTATCGTAGCCGTCGGACGTGCCGGTATCTCGTAGGTCTCGTCTAAGCTTTACGATCAGTGTATCAATTGCTGCCATTCTATCTCCTTAGTGAGGTCCCCCAGCCGACACATGTCGACTGGGGGTGTCCTCAAGCCTATTACAAGGCGGTTGCGCGGGTCTCGAGGCGCAGGTAGCGGACCTGGCCAAGGGACGTCTGCGGAACAACGTTGCTTACGTAGGCATCGCTGACTGCGGCAGACGCGACGTTCGATGCCGTCTTGGCATACGAGATCGTCGTGCTGGTCACAGCAGTGACGGTGAACGTACCATTGAAGGTTGCGTCAACGCCAACGACCTTGATCGTCTCGCCAACGAAGATACCGTGGGCAGCGCCCGTGGTGATCGTCGCAACGTTAGACGTCAGCGCCTTGTTGGTGATGACAGCAGCCTTGTCGCGGCCACTGTACTCGCTGGCAGCAGCCTCACCCATGATCATAGCGCCGAAGCGGAGCTTGTAACCAATGAGTGCACGCTGGCTGAGCGGGTCGGTGTGGTCGCCACCAGGAGCAACGAAGTACGTCTGCATCGTCTGCGAGTCGCCGACGACGAATGCGTCAGGACCGAAGAAGAGTGCCGAGTAAATCGTGATGCTGGCTGAAGCGGTGTTCGTCTGGGTGAACGTCTTCGCGTCGTTAGCGACGAGGAAACGGACGCCAGAGTAGGCTCCAATTTCACCCGACAGCATATCAAGAGGCTGGGTGTACTTCGTGGCCTCAAGGAAGCCGTGTCCCGAAGTATCCGTCAGCAAGTCGAACTGCTGGTTTGGGTGAATGATGCAGCGATAGAATCCATCCGGGAACGGAGGAATGTTCGCTGCCTTGAGGCGAGCAACAGCCTTCTTGACCTCAAGCCCGTTGAGCTTGTAGTCCTGTCGAGCTGCGTCCGTGCCGGCGTTGCTGACCGTACCGTCCGCAAGAGCGAGACGGGTGGTGACAGCGGTGCCGTCAGTGAACTTCGATGCGTAGTAAACGCGGGCCGAGCCAGCGTTCATTACGTCGCGGACGATAGCGTCCATCGACTTAGCAGCGGCGAACGAAACGCGCTCCGCTGCAATGCTGACCAGGTCGTGTGGCGAGTCGAGCTGAGCGATGTCAGAAAGGCTCGTGTACGAACCGTACTGCTTCACTGAGAAGTACTCGGTCGTCACCGACAGGTTAACCGTCGGATCAGGCGTGACACCCTCAGAAAGCTCGGTCAGGTTGTGTGAAATGTCCGGGTATCGCACGTAGCGAATCCGGTCGGTGCCCTTAACGAACTGCCCTGGAACATAGTTCCCTGGCACAAGGTGCACCATTCGGCTCCGGAGTTCCTGCGCGATCTGCTGAGAAACAAGTTCCTGAACGAGCTTCTGGAAGGCATTGGCCTCAGAGCCGTTGAAGGAGTTCAAGTTATTCAGTGCAGGACCGGAGAGAGTTGTGGTGGTAGCCATACTTTATCTCCTAAAGTTCCGCCCAAGGATTACCAATGACGCGTAGCGCTTCCTTGATATCATCAGGCTTCATCTGCTTCTCCTTTGCGACATTCTTCTTAGGACTGTTCGCATCGGATACTGTTTCGGTGGAACCGCCACCGATAGCGGATTTCATGAACTTTTCGAATGCGGCTGCCTGAGCCTCCTGATCCAACTCTTTCACCTGCTCCGCAAATTCGAAGTAGGTTGGGTACTTGGACTTTAGACGCTCCCGCTCGAACTCGGCCTTGGTAGCGTGTAGCTCCTTCTCCAGTTCTCGCGCTCGGCGCTCCGCCTTCTCAAATTCTGACAGGGAGGCTTCCTCTTGGGCAGCCTTCCACTTTGCCAGCTCTTCGTACTTAGACCGGAACTCATCGGCTGCCTTCTTTGCCGTCGTGAGTGCCTGGTCCTTTCCTGCAAGACGACGCTTCCAAGTGGCAATGTCTTCCTCTGGCTCAGTGGCCTGCGGCTCTGGAGCGGGCTGCTCCACCGCTGGCGACTGATCCTTGGTCGCATCTGCGACTTGATCTAGCTCGGCCATGCTTGGCTCTCCTTTTCTAAACTACCGTGACCCAGAACACCTGGGTCATCTTCTCAAGTTAACTGTCTCTGACAGTTGCTCATCATCAGTTTGGCCTGACGTGAGTTCCTGTAGAGACTTGATGAATGTCCTTGCCCCACCGAGTACACCAGTGTCTACCAGCGGTGCACCAACCTCACCGAACAGCTTGTCCGCTGTGAGTTGGTCGTAGCCCTGTCGGGATACGGTGGAGATGGATCTTCGCAGCCAGCCAGGGACACCAACGCTGATGTCGTCTGGATGACCTGGCAGCAACTGTGCCAAGAAGAACATGTAGTCGGGACGCTCAATACCCCGCTGCTCAAAGTCAGGGGATAGACCCTCTCGGCCCATGTACTCTACGATCTTGTTGTATGCTTGGTATCCTGCGCCAGGTGCGATTGCACCGAATGGCTTCCAGAACATGAAGCGCGTAATCTCTGGGAGCACCTTGCCGAACATGTACGACAGCGGGTACAGGCCAAGGAACTGGTGGTTCATCGTGCGCTCGATAAGGCTTCGGTCAGGGTTGAAGTAGTTGACCTTGTCCAGTTGCCGAGCCGTCTCTTGGTAGCGGTACTTGGAGGCTCGCATGAGCGCCTCTTGTGGCCCGTGCCTCTCGATCATTCTCATGGCTGAACTGGAAAGAATCTTCGCCACTCTTGAGGTTGAGTTTTGCAAGATAGTCTCACCAACAGGCGCCTCGCCGATTACGTTAGGGCTAACGACGTCGTCGATGGACTTTCGGATTCTGGCAACGCGCTCCTGTTGCGTCAAGCTAAGGAGAGAGTCTCCGCCAGCCCGCTCGTATACTTCAAAGAGGACGTTGTTGATTGGACCGAACTCTGCTCCATAGCGCCTGCCGTTAGCCAGGGCCGTCATGACTTGCCTGAACGACGGAGCCGCAGCAGACTGAGGGAGGAACGTCTTGTATAGTTCTTCAATGATCATCTCGTGCGTACCCGCCATCGACGACTGCCGACCGACGCCTACCACGCCCTCCTCGCGGAAGGATGCGACTGCACTCTGGTACTCGGCCAACTCGTCAGATCCGTTGATGGACGCGTACCCATCTTCCAACATCTTGTTGCGGAGTCGAGCAGCGGTGCGCTCCATGCGATCATATCGCTGCTGCAATACGCCAACGCTGAAGCCAGAGAGCCGTGCCTCCTGAACAATCTTCAGTCTGGTTGGTCGGAAGACGTCAGATGGTCTGTTGTTGTAGAGGGCACGTAGCCCGTCCTCAGACAGGGCGAACTCCTCGAAACCAGCGGCCCGCTCCTGTACGCGGGCGAGACCATCAACCGATGGCGACACGGCAAACGCATATCCGTCAGGCTTTGCGTGGTCGAAGACATCGTCTCCCCACGCTAGGTCTTGCGCTCTTCGGTACTCGTTCAGATGGCCAAGAAGCAAGTCCAGCTCTGATGCGTCATCGCCGTACTGTGCGCGCAGTGCAAGGTACTCGTGTGGTCTGGCTTTGGCAATGTCCTTAACCCATCGCTTGGAGTACTCGGACAGCACCATGATGTCACGGTACCCTTCCTTGAACTCTGCAATGGTGTCGATACGGTCACCGAACTTGGCTCGTAGCTTCTGCCAAACGTTCTTGGCTGATGTAAGCTCTGCTGCGTCATCAAGAGTTGAAGGAATACCGCCGCGTGTTGCGATGGTAGTGCCGAACGCTGCCTCGTTCAGATTCTTAGCGATAGAGGACGTTCGCTCCCCCAGTAAGGCACGAACTTCCTGCGGCGTGAATCCAGCCTTTTCGAGCGACGCGAGTACCTCTTGGGTCCTGATACCGCGACCTTCGGCAAAGAACGGAGACTCGATGATTTCCTGAATCCAGAAGACTGGGTTGACAGAGTACTTCAGCGTTGGGTAGAAACGCTCGGTAAGGACGGCGATGCCCTTGCCCATGCCGATCCCAGGAATGCCTCGTGCCTTAATCTGCCCAGTAATCCACTGCGTCACGCCAGACACTGATGCATCACCAGCATAAGCTTTTAGCACAACTGTGTCAATATCTAAACCAGAAGGAACTCCAGCGTTCCTGGCTTCAACGATGCGGTCCCGTAGGCTGTCGCCACTAAGGCGCTTGATTACGTCGTCTGCTGCCTTGGTAATCTGAGAGTCACTGCCCGTAGCGCTGACGAGGCCACGAACGCCAAGACGCTGCTGCGAGGCGATGTCGTTAATCTCTGAGTCAAACTGGACGATCTCATCCGGTGTCATCCATGGTGCAAGCGATGTCATCAGTCTCTGTCGTGCAGCACCCTGGATTCTTGACTGCGCCACCGGGGCAAACATGCGCTTGAGGATCCCGTTGAAGTACCCAACGCGTGGCCGCTTTGCCAAGCCCTTGAACCCATCAACAAAGTCAGAGGTAACGTCGGCGTATGGCTGTAGTGTCTTCACGATAATGGTCTTTGGGACACCACCTTCAGACACAACCATACGCATCGGTACGGTGAGCAGGCCATCCTCAGGAGCGATACCGAGACGGTATCCGTTTCGCTCAGTGCTTCTAATTAGGTCTTCAATCTCGTCAAGGTTACCACCAGTCATTGCCCAGAGTTGGCGCAGCTTGTCAAGGTCCTGAGCGCTGGCAGCTGAGTGCATGGCATCATTACGCACAGCTTCGTCCAAGACTTCCTTGATTGTGCGATGGTCGGCTCGGCCAAGGCCACGGGTCTCCATGTTCCTGACGTCTTCAAACTGTCTGGCTGCTGCCCTGGCCCATGCAACCTGCCTTCGGGATACGGCCCGAGCAACCCCGTCAGCGCCGTCAGAGGTAATGGCAGCCAACTCTTCTGCAAGGTCCTGGCGAAGTCCTACCTCAACAAGTTCGTCCGCAGTCAAGTCTGCCTTCTGGATTAGCCCGTAGGCTTTTTGGTATGCAACTACCTCAGTGTCAATTAGTCCGTCGTCACGAAGGATCGTGAGCCTGCCAGCCCTTTCTCCGCCCATCTTTGAGAGCCTGCTTACCTCTTCTGCAGTCACCGGTCGACCTAGACCCTTGCTAATTTCTTTAATGATCACCTTCTGCCTGGCTGCAGGAAGTTCGTCAAACCCTTCGGCCAGGGTAATGATTCTTCTGATATTGCCAACGCGGTTTACTGTGTGGCCGTACTGAATGTGGCGAACAGAGGCGAGTCGTTGGGTGAACGCCCTGGCCTTCTTGGCGTCTCCCGTAAACTGTCCGGTCTCGTCAAAGAACCGTCCGCCTACAATCTTGCCATCTACTACTCGACCGCCATCGGTTACCTCTCTGACCACGTGGGCAAGCTGGTCTGGGGTAGCCTTAATCGGTCCGGCGGATCTGGCTAGATCACTCTTGGCCGCGCTGGCCAGTGTGTCTGCGTAGTCTCCGATGCGACCGACGATGATATCCTGGAAGTCAAGAGCGCCAGTAATCGCTGCCTCTCTCGTCACCTGACCGATGAGAAGTTCTGTCATGTTGCTCATGAAGATTTCATCGTGGTGCTTTAGGAGCAGTTCTGCTTCTTTCTCTAGGTTAATCCTAGCCACAGAGCCACGCTCCAGATCCTTCGCGCCCATAGAGGCAATACGCTTGCTCTTCCAGATCTGGATCTGCGGGTAGTTCGATCCCTGCATTGAGATGCCGCGTGTTCTTGTGCCGATCGCTCTGCCAAGCTGGTCAACCTCAGCGCTAAGCCCGAGGCTTGACACTCCGTACCTGGACTCAGCGGATACGCCCTCTGGTAGGTTGCTGATCATGATACTCTCGATGGAGTCCTCTAGGTTATCTGCCCTCTTGAGTCTTGCCGCAGCGATGTAGTCAGCAACGAGAAGTTCAGTTCTTGTTGAGTTTGTATCGTTAAGGTTCTTAAGTGCCATGTCCCTTGCAGTTGACAGGGCAGCAGCCTGAGTTGCCTGTCCGTATCTTCGTACGTTGATTGCGTTAGTGCCTCCGTCAAAGACGCTCGCAGCACGCTCGTTCCAGTCGAACATGTCATCGCCGAATGCGAAAATACCAACGTCGTGCGCCTTAATCGCAAAGGCGGCTTTCACTGTTGCGCCGATGCCCTTGGTTAGGCCGAACATTCCGTCTTGGATATCGGCAACACTCTTGATCCATGCTGCTTCAGTTACCTTCTCGCCAGCAGCGAGTTGCGCCTTTACCTTCATAATTCTGCCGCTGAGGTCGTAGCCGACTCTAGCCTTAAGAACATCTGGGAGTTTAGACACAACGTTTCCAGCAAGTTTGTAGCCGGAGATACCACCAGCAGCTAGGCCTACGCCGCCGGCGGCGGCACCGGCAGTGGCTCCGAGGCCGACGCCGGCGACTTTCAGAACGTTAGGCAGGAGCGCAACCTTGCCGAATACAAATGGCGTAAGGTTCAATGGGTCAAGAATGAGAGAGGCAGCAAGGCTCAGTGTCTTGTCGTTAGTAAACGAGATACCTTGTTCACGCATGTACTGGATAGCAGCGTCTCTACCCTGAGAGTTAAAGACCTGCTGAACATCCGTAGGTAGATCGTTTAGATTGTTTAGCCGAAGATCTGCAGCGATGTCCTGGATAAATCTTCCAGGGCCGCCGATCCAATCAAGAACGGTACCGCCGATGTCACCAATGGGCTTACCGATTGTCTCACCGTACGCCTTTACTGGGCCAATGCTATTAAGGAACTCAGACAGCCCACCAATCGCCCCAGCGGCTCCCTCTGCTGCCAGTCCTACGCCGCGTAGCGGAGCAGTAGCGGCAAAGCTTACGAGGTCTGGTGACCCACCGAACTGGCCAGAGTCACGAGACTGAGTGTAGGCAAGTTCCTTCCCAATGTCGCCGATGCGACCAGTGTCGATAGCCATGCCCTCAGCAGGCTTGACTCCGATTCTGATATCGCGGCTGTTGAGCGGATCGTATGGATCAGGCGCCTGACCAGGGATGTACCTATATGGCATCTAGTACCTCAAAGAGCGAACTTGGATGGGCGACCAAGAAGTGTTGAGCCGCTAGCAGAACCTGGGGTGTTGATCTTCCTGAAGAAGAAGTCTCCACCAAGTTGCGGCGTGGGTGGCATGCTAATTGTTGGGACGCTAAGCTGGTTTGGGTTTGCGTATCCAGGAAGCGCATTGGGGTCGAACCCTGTCCCTGGAACATTAGGTGTAAGGTTTACTGGTCCATTCACAGGGTTATCGTCACGAATAATGGGACCGAGTGGCCTATAGTTCGGGTTGTATCCCGCACCGGAACCACCACCGCCAGTGTTTTCAAGCCATTGATTGTACGAAACGCCGTTATCTTCCCATGGCGGAACTACTCCTGTCGGCAAGCCTCCGCCTCTACCTCCGTTCCCTGACCACTGCTGCCACCATTCTTTTCGTTCATCACCGGTGTAGACAATAGGATCAATCTTTGCGACGATAAGAGTGGTGAGCCTACCGGTCTTGTCGTTGATACCTTCTGATTTAAGATAATCTGTGACAATAGTTGCAAGGTCAACGGTTTCCCCTCTCGTCTGAGCAAGTGGGGTGATCTTCGAAACGTACGAGTCTAGCAGGGCAGCCATCCCTGAAGTATTTCCAAGATCATTCTTGTTCGCTACAAACTTTGTGGAGAACCATTCGTCACCTCTGGTTTCTGCCTCGCTGTATAGCCAGCTAACCACTGGAGAGCCCATGCCCATGCCAATCAGAGCTCTCTCTGTTTCTCTGCTGATGAGCAACTGACCTGTACCGTCGGTGGAAACCTTAGGCAATCCGATGACTTGACCGCTATAGGTTTCGATATCTTCGATATCGTCTCTAGTGAGTCTAACCGTTGATGTTCCGATCATAAACTCAACGTAATCATTGGAGTCCATCGTTCCTGCTGCACCAGCACCAAAGCTGCTCTCTCCTCCAGGGACAGGGATGAAGAAGATGCTGGTTTCTCCAGCTCCATCTACCTTAAGCTTCTGCTTTTGCACATAAACAATTTCTTGTCCTTTTCCAGTAGTTGTGTACGCCATGTATCTCGTGTCCGTTTTAACAACTGCAACGCTTCTTGGCGTGAATCTGTATGCGCCGATAGCTGGGACGAACTCGTAAGCAAATACAAGGTTGGGGTCTTCGTCGACCATTCTGGTTGCCTCAGATTCGACTGCATACTGCATAACCTGGCCAACAGTGACTCCTCCGATAGTTGGATCAATTGCGCCGAGCAGATCATTTGGGTCTACCCCGTTGCCCTGAAGCCATCTGCCAACGGTTCTATATAACGCGTCGTTAGATCGCCACGCATCCTCGCTTCCGGACAAGAGTGTTGCTAGCGCCGTGATCATGTTCATCTTATCGTACGTTGGATAGGTGCTCGACAATTCGTCGATAATGGACTTTACAGTTCCATCGCCAGTACCAATTCCGAAGTTTCCATTGGCGTAATCATATACTCTGTCGGCAGCAGTCATCTCGTCGTATGTTGGATTCTCTGAGATTACCCCGATCTGATCGGCGTATTTCTTTAGTGCTGCTGTCGTTGCATATGGATCAGATGTCCCAGCGAGTCCGACGGACCCTCCGGATCTAGCGATGTCGTCTTGGAAAGCTTGCGTAGCGCCTCTGCCGAGTGCCTGGAACCCGCCGAGAGATGCCGCGTAGCCTAGCTCGTTAGCAAATTCCAGCAGGTCCTTAGCTTCTGCCGGGTATAGGGCAGCAAGTCGCTTTACCTCCTGGCTATACACCGATGCCGATTCCAGGATTCGATCAATCTCTTCCTGTCCATAATTGCCAGCAACGGCAGCGTCATAAATAAGTTGGTAAAGTGTTGTGGTTCTATCCTGGTTTAGTGCATCCATAAGAGTATTTAGCCAGGTACCTCCATCTTTGATCGGACCCTTGAGCAGATCAATCGTGCTCTGAGCCTTGATGCGCTTGTCAAAGATTGGAGCCAAGTAGGTCTGTAGGCCCTGCGCCAAGGCCATTGTCTCGTCCTTGATCCCGTCGTTTACGCCCTTGATGCGTGCGTTGGCAGCATCAATCTCTCCGGCCTTGATATACTTGGATCGTGCATTGAGCAGGTTCTGGTAAAGTTGGCTGTCTGTGGTAATGCCGGCAGCACGCGCTCTCTCGAGCTCCTTGTCGTAAAACGCAACTAGGTCGTTGGCGGTCTTAGTCCCCTCATCGTACTCTCGTCCCAACTGTCCTGCTGTTGAGTTCAGAGAAGCGGTGAAGAGTGTCAGGCGGATTCTGCTTCTATCTGTATCTGTAAGGGAAGGGTTGTTCGCCAAGTTCGTCATAAGCGTCTCGAACTGCGGAAGGGTCAACGTACCAGAGCCAGTCCCTCCGAAGAGCGAGAAGTCAATGCTCGTACCATTCTGGAATGAGTTGGAAAGGAGCGTCTCTTGATCGCCGAGTGCGGCAATGCGGAAC
>Ga0209358_10003782_pt1 | contig 11051 bp, 5 predicted proteins | sample LauGreFa1BDMLBSN_2_FD_187574 | JGI IMG/M metagenome (GOLD analysis project Ga0209358, IMG submission 187574) | Freshwater lake microbial communities from Lake Michigan, USA - Fa13.BD.MLB.SN (SPAdes) (version 2) | ecosystem: Environmental > Aquatic > Freshwater > Lake | place: Lake Michigan, USA...
AACGTCGGTGGTGGTGGCAACGTCGGTGGTGGTGGTGGCGTCGGTGGTGGTGGACGCGTCGGTGGTGGCAACGTCGGTGGTGGTGGCAACGTCGGTGGTGGTGGCAACGTCGGTGGTGGTGGCAGTGTATGTGGTGGTGGTTGCAGTGGCAGTGTCCACATTGGCCTTGCTCGCCGCATGCTGCGCGTGATACACGCCCTTGGTCTCGGCGTCCGCCACCTTCCATCGCTCGCCGAGACGCTTGGAAATCTCGCCGAGAGACGCTCCGGGGTGCTCGCGTGCGACGTTGGCACGCTCGGCCTTGGAAAAGAGGAGGTAGGCCGAGGGTGGGCGCTTTGGACGTGCGCTCGCGTTTTCGGGCGCGTGCGTCATCGTGATTGTTGCGACGTTAGCGGACGCAGTTGCAGTGTGAGCAGTAGGCACGTGCGACACCGACTGGACCGCGCCGAGGTCGGCTTTGCTCGCCGCATGCTGTGCGTGATACATTCCCTTGGTCTCGGCGTCCGCCGCCTTCCATCGCTCGCCTAGACGCTTGGAAATCTCGCCGAGAGACGCTCCGGGGTGCTCGCGTGCGACGTTGGCGCGCTCGGCCTTGGAAAAGAGTAGGAAGGCCGATAGCGGGCGTTTTGGCAGGGTGGTTGTTGTGTCGGGTGTTTTGGTTGATGGGCTCTTCTTCGTCTTCTTCGTAGTCGCAACTACAAGAGTATCCGGATGTTCCACAGTGGATGCAACGTTCGTGTTCGGCGGCCGTTCGGGTTGTGTGGTCGTCATTGGATGATGATGTCGTGGTTTGACATGGTGGGGCTTTTAAATCATTTAGTGACATTTACACACCCTTGGAAAGTACCTGGAAAATTATGCTCCCCAAACGAAGATTTGAGAAGGATTGACAAAAGAAGAATCCAGATTTCGAAGGAAGCACTTTTCAATGGTTCGTAGCCCAAATCGAGTACTCACGCCATTGAAAAGTGCTTTCTTCGAAATCCGGATTCTTCTTTTGTCAATCCTTCTCAAATCTTCGTTTGGGAGGGATACAATGCGCATCTCATCATTGTTCCTCTTACCAAATCTTCGCTTGGGTGGGGGAGCATATCGGAAGAACAGCCCTTTCAGAATGCGACTTGGAAGCGCGTCAGCCGTTTTCTACTTGCCTGTTGAAATCACACGATTGTTGTGTCTGTCTCTGTCATTCATCTCAACATAGCATCGAGTCCCATTTTGGCGAGCAAAAACGTCGCACTTTCCGACTAGGGCTACATGCAACTACTTAACGTGCGATGTTTGAAAACGAATGGCAATGTGAGCACAGAAGCGCTTCAAAATATACATCCTGTTTGTAGTTGCATGTTGCACGGTTGAAACGGTAGTAAGAAAACGAGATAACAAAAATAACAAAAAAAGCACGGATTTTGTCACGAAAATGACAAGTATAGTTGAATTACGTGCATTGAAATGCCAACATCATTGCTTTTGTTGTTATCGATTTTGTCATCTAATTTTACCCCTCCCAAATCTCCATCCCACAATTTATCCCTTCCCAAATCTTCGTTTGGGGAGCATACACTTACAACTGTATGGTGTTGTTATCGGCGCATTGCTCGGTTGTTTCACGGTTTTGTCCGATGAGTCGGCGATGACGCTCATGTCGCATGCGTGCGACTCGCATTGCAACATGCAACCACAGAGTCTGAGAGCCTGGGAATACACGTTAAGGCGTGCCGTCAGCGGGTCGACGTGGGGACGTCCTAACCTTACGAAGAAGAGTCGTCGGGCAAAACCGAGGCGCTAGGCACGTTGCGTCTGGAATGACCTTGTCGCACTGCCCATTCTCGACTAGCGTCTCGAACAACGTTCCAACGTTGGTTCGACATCGAATGTCGCACTTCATTTAACTGTAACGTTATCACTGTGGCGAGCAAAAAAGTCGCATTTTCACCCCTCGGGTAAAACACGCATGAAAACGTAGATGAGACAGTCGATAACAATGAAAGCAATGATTTGGGTAATGAAAGTCGAATTGCACCCATAGTCTGCCCAACGGGCGCTTCACACAATTCACAATCCTACCCTCCCAAGCGAAGATTTGGGAAGGCCGAACCAACCTTTCCGAATGCGTTTCCCCGGGAAGCACTTTTCAAGGTCGTGAGAACTCGATTTGGGAGACGAATCGTTGAAAAGTGCTTCCCGTCGAAAACATGTGGATAGTATTACAGAATGTAACTTTACCCCCTCCCAAACGAAGATTTTGGAAGCCGGAACAAAAGATGAAATGCGGACTGCGAAGGAAGCACTTTTCAAGGACGTGAGTACTCAATTTTGGGAAACGGACCAGTGAAAAGTCGGTCGAGAATCCGCATTACATCTTTTGTTCATCCTTCCAAAATCTTCGTTTGGGGAGCATAAACTTATTCTTCGTTAGATTATTCGCTATACCCTCGACGCACTGCAACAAAGTGCAGTCTTTAGATTCTTTACACTCGTTCGATTCGCTTTTAGTCAACTCGTCGTCGACGAAGAGTCGAGCCGACTCGAGCGTCGATTGTGTCAATGTGTAACTCACATCCCGTTACATGCTCCGTGCGTATAGAATCGCTTGTTATTACGAAAGCACGAGGTCCTCGTAGACTCGGACGCCGCTTTCAGCGAGAACGGACATGTCGTTATCCGAGAGTTCATACGTCAAAGAATTGACCATGGACGTCCCCAGTAGGAGCTGCATGTTTCTCTCTCTCAGTTTGGGTTTGAATCCGACGATGAGCGAGACCTCCGCGATGAATCGGTGCACGGTCTCGGCGTTGAACGCGCCGGTCAGCAAGTCCTTTCCGCAATGTGCGCACAGCTCCCTCAGGTGGTGGGTCGCGCCGTGCATTGGAACATGGTCCATTTCGAACATCAAGCGGCAGAAGCGCACCGCATCGAAGGTCTCCTTGTTCGCGTCCTCATTGCCCATGAGCAACTCCAGTATATTCGACATGAACGCTCGCTCGTCGTCGCCGACCCGCACGTGCATTCCATAGTCATACACCCCCATGGTCAGACTATCCGTCTCCTCGTCGTAGTCGAATAGGACGTTCCCGCTGTGCATGTCGGTGTGGTAGTAGTCGAGTAGAAGCGCCTGGGTCAGTATAAAATACTGCACCAGCGACACGCATCGGCGCTTGAGTCGCCGGTCGCTCAACTGGAAGGCCGGCACGCCATGCACTCGCTCCATGATGAAAAAATCCGGCGCACGCGGGTCATCAGGGTCGCTGCAAACGTACGGCACGCTGATTCGGTTGCGATGGTTGCATATGGACGACGTGCCGACGGATAGCGCTTGCAGCGGTCGCAAGTGGTCGCGGACCGACCGCATGGCCCGTTGCTCGTGCGTCAAGTCGCACTGCATCCGCAGATAGTCCGTCGACTCGATCACGGTCGCGAGTGCATCGCACGCACTCGCCACATTCGCACTCCAGCGCGAAAGCCACACCATTACTCGCCACAGCAAGCGCAGGTGCGCGCATCCTTCGACGATGCGATGCCCGATGCGTCTCTTGGCGATCTTGACTACGACCGGCTTCTCATCCATCGTTCCGTAAAATACAATCGCGACCATCCCCGTGTGTACCGGTGTCGACGCAAGCACCACGTTGTACTTTTGGCCGATGTAGCGCAGCAGGTCGTGGTCGATCTCGTGGGAATGCACGGGGGCGTCGTTGGTGTACTCCTGCAAGATGGGGTGTAGCGTCTTGGGGATGAGCGGATGCGACGACATCGCCTGGATGCACTTCACGAACAAAACGTTCTCCGAACTGATAAATCGACACGCACGGTACACGGCGCGTTGCGTGGAAACGAACCCGAGCAGCGTGGCGCAGTACCAACCCACCAAGGTGCTCATTATTTTTAAATAGGACCATGTGTCGCACAGAGTTGGTGGCATACTTTAATGGTAGGATTTAAAATGTTTCCTGTTGCGAACAAAAAAGGTCGCACTTTCAGTCCACATTAAAACTTTGCCCCTCCCAAACGAAGATTTTGGAAGGCCTACCCAACCAAACTTTCCGAATGCGTTTTCCCGGTAAGAACTTTTCAAGGTCGTGAGTACTCTATTTGGGCTAAAATCGTTGAAAGGTGCTCGGTATGGCGAACAAAAAATTGCGCAATTTCGCACCCACTACTTAACGAAGGAACTTTCATACGTGAGTACTCAAAATCAGGCTACTTTTCAATAGACACTGAAATGATTTAAAAGAAATGTGTCCAATTTGCCTGATTGTTGAGTACTCACGTATGAACGTTCCTTCGTTAAGTAGTGGGTGCGAAATTTATGCTCCCCAAACGAATGCAAACGAAGATTTTGGAAGGAGGAACAAAAGATGAAATGCGGATTTCGAAGGAAGCACTTTTCAATGGCTCATGGCCCAAATTGAGTACTCACGCCCTTGAAAAGTGCTTCCTTCGAAATCAGCATTTCATCTTTTGTTCCTCGTGCCAAAATCTTCGTTTGGGTGGGGTAAACTTACGACGATAAGAACAACAAGCAATGATTTGGGTTGGAACGCGACGCAATCGACTCTAATGTCCATTTTCATGGCATTATGACGCGTTTCCAACCCAACCCAAATCATTACTTGTTGTTCTTATCGTCGTAAGTTATCGATGTTCTTATCTTATCGTCGTAAGTTATCGATGTTCTTATCTACGTTGTTTCATACCCACTTCGACCGAGGGCTGCAAGGGCGACTTTTTTGCTCGCCACGCAGATTTCATGTTTGCGGATTGTTTACGCGTCCGTGGAATGTTCCCACCGCGGGTGGCGCGGGCTACGCGACTGCGCCATCATCGATGCATTCGCAAAACAGCCGTATCGTCGCGTCCAACGCGTCATACGTGGGCGTGTTTTTGTACGTGTCGCGAATCACGCGCATTCCGGGAACGGCCTCTTTGATGTGAAACAAGACAAGGCGTTTATTCCAGATGCTGCGCAGCGAGTCGCCCAAGTACACCAGACAGTCGCCGTGCAGCGACCGGAGGGATGTCACCGTATCCACACGCGACATGCCAAACCACATCCGACTGAGCGTCGTCGACCACGTATTCGGTTGCAACTCCCACGTTTTGGTATTGACTCGGTCGCCGTCGTTGGCGTTGACGAACATGGTCAACCTGGTGCACAGTGCCGTGCATGTGTTGCACTCGCCAGACCGGGGGACGCCCATTTACTTGGCTTTTAAATAATAGACGCAGATGATAATAGACGCAGACGCTCGGATGCGCAAACGATCGGATGCGCAAACGTGCGTTTGCATGCACGCGCATCGCCTTAGCTGCCTTTCGTGTAGCACAGTAGCCCGTCGAAGGTCTCGCGGCTGTACTCGCCGATCTGCAGGACGTCGGAAGTTTCGGTCTCCGTCCTCCACACGAGCGACACCCGGCGTGCGTCGACAAACACGCCTACGCACGTCGCGCTCGTGTGCAAGGTCAGGGGGCCGCTGAACCGCAGTACGCGGGCGTCGCCGTCGCATAGAAACGCGACGACGTACGCCCGGTTGCCGGTCAAGTGTCCGATGCACAGGATGTGCGCGTCGAACATGCACGCCCAGTACGGCGACGTCACGTGCGAAAAGAATGGCGGGCGTTCGACGACGCGTCGCACGCGCAGTGGCTTCGCGCCGACCCAACGCACGTCGTCGCACGCGCCCGTCGACGACATGTCGAGGAGGCGGACGCACTCGGGCGTCGGCGTGTTGCATACCCAGGCGACGGGACTCTGGGGCGCCATGACCGCATCGACCGTTGCACGCGCGGTGGTCGTGGCGCACGCGGTGACCGTGGCGTCGGCGTCCGCGCAGTCGTCGTGCACATCGACCGCGCCGTGATGGAGGGATACATCGGAGTAGTCGTTGCCGTCGTTGCCGTACGCGCCGTACGTCCACAACAATAGCCCGTTCGACGACGTGAGGCGGACGTGAAGTAGCGACGTGTCCATGGCGATGGGCAGGCGATGTGTGGCGATGACCGTCGATGGCGCACCAAGCGCCGGTCGCTCGATGCGGTAAAGGACGAGCTCACGCGCGACTGCGTCTTCGTGCGCCACGAACAGAGCGGATGCATCTTCGTCGTCGTCTCCCACCTTCACCAAGCAGCACGACATCGGACCACCGCCGGTCGCCTCGAGCGGTACGTCGACCAGTCGCGCGCACTCGGCGGTGTGTCGATAAAATGCGAGGTTCTCGATGACGTTGGTGCACTTGGCGGGGTCGGGACAGCGATTGAGCACGCGCACCGCCGACTCGAGGACGTTCGACACGCCGTTGTAAAAGGCAAAGATGGTGTACTCGTAGTCGATCAGAAAGTCGTACACATCGCACTGCATGAACAGATAGTCGCGTTCCGCGTTCGACTGGATGGACTTGACCCAGGTGTACAGTCCCATCGCGATCGAATGGTGCCCGTTGGTCCGGTGCAGCTTAATCAGCTCGTACAGGCTCTCTAGCCGGCACTTCGAGTACCGACCCGCCGATAGAAACGCCGCGATCGCCTCCGACTCGCGTCCCATGCGCAGCAAGCACAGGCCGGTTCGATGCGCCGACAGGTACTGCTCATCGGCCCAGCCACCGCATCCGATGCGCTGTTGGTAGTACGTTATGGCCTCGTCGTATCGCCCGATGTCCATGTAGCTATTCGCCAGATAAAAAAGCGCCCGGGCGTCGGTCGGGTCGGACGCGACGCTTTGGTGCAACAGCGCGATGTCCCGCGTGAACTTCTCCGCCTTGCAGCCGCCGTCGCCGACGTCGTCGATCGCCAGCCGATCGACGTCGACCAAGTGCCCCGTGTGCCCATCGGGGACGCGCAGGTACTCGTGCGTCGCTCCGACGTAGTAATACGACGGATCCGCTTTGATGATGCGAACGTTCTTGTATTGCAGGTGCGATGACCCTTGCATGATGTAATAATAGTCGGCGTCCGGCAGCTCGTAGTCGACGTCGACTATCTGAAGCACCATGTCCGCATCCATGAGAAGGATCGCATCGCAATGCGCGTATCGGACGAGGCAGTCTTGTAGGGCCACGTTGCGGTTGTACGCAAAATCGCGGAAAGGCTCGTGGGTGATCGTGCCGGTGATGGACGGATGGTGACAGCGGAAGAAGGACTCGATGCGCTTGCACGTGTCGTCGGTCGAACCGGTGTCGCATATGCAGTAGTGACGGATGAGCGGACACACTGAGCGCAACATCCGCTCGATGACTCGACTCTCATTGCGGACGATCATGTTCAAGCAAAGCACCTTTCTCATTTACAAGCAACACGCGTCCCTTTTAGGCGATTTTTTGTCCCGCAAATGGTGCTTTTTCAATCTACAGCATTGTGGCGAGCCAAAAAGTCGCACTTTCAGGCCTCGGGTAATCACGTATGAAAACGTCGATAAGAACGATCGATAACAACAAAAGCAAGTGTTTGGGCATGTTAACCCTTAACCGGACAAAACGGGTAAATTTACTGTCGTATCTTGCGTTGTAAACATAAATGTGGTGTGATAACAAACCACTAACACTTCAATTAATACTCTGGGACACCCGACCGTAAATTTACGGTCTTGATTAAGGGTTAATGCCCTACAATGGATTCCAATTTTACCCCTCCCAAACGAAGATTTTGGAAGGAGGAACAAAAGATGAAATCCGGATTTCGAAGGAAGCACTCTTCAAGGGCGTGAGTACTCGATTTGGGCTACGAACCATTGAAAAGTTGTTCGTTCGAAATCCGCATTTCCTCTTTTGTTCATCCTTCCCAAACATTACAGAATGCGTTTACCGGGGAAGCACTTTTCAAGGGTGTGAGTACATTATGTGGGCTACAAAACGTCGAAAACTGTAATGTTGGCTCGTTCTAATCTACGTTTTCGCGCGTGTTTCACCCGAGGGCCTGAAAAGTGCGACTTTTTGCTCGACACCAATGTTTGTTCGACCTTCAAAAATCGTCGTTTTGGGATGCGCAACGTTTTCCGGCCTACCATTGCAGGCTACCAAAGAATCAATTAGGGCATCAGACGAATCTCCGCCGTCGGTGCCTGTGCATCGGTGCCGGTGCGTATCGACCAAGGGCTCATCCGACTTCAAGAGACAACCGACCGAGTTTGCTGAAGAGGTGGCGCTTGGCGTGCTCTCGCTGGTCCGACGTGAGTACGTACCAGTCCTTGTTGCCCCACTCGACTTCCCAATCGGCGTCGTGATCGCTCCCCGTGGCATTCGTGGACAAATAAACCTGCGGGACGTTTTCCTTGAGCAGTTGCTGCACGCCCGGGACGCCACCCAACTTGGACGCGTAGAGGTAGATGCCGCGGTGGACGACCGCCGGGTTGCTGCTCACCATGGCGCTCAGATGGTCGATTACGGTCTTAAACTTGCCATACTTGGCTCCAGTCTTGAATCGGTCGTCGTGCACGTCCACACGCAACTTGACGCCGATGACCGAAATGCTCTGCGCGTCTTCGTCGTAGTTGCCGTCGAATATCATACTGACCGTCTCCCACGTGCCAAAGGTCGGGTAGAGTTGTCGAAGCTCGTCCCTCTTGGCGTCGGTCAGTGAGCACACATCCTCGAGCGTCTCGACCGACACGATGTCCACATCCGGCTTGCGACGATGCTTCAACGCGCGTCGTTCGGTTTTACCGATCGCTTTGTCGACCAGGACCAGGTGTCGAGACATTTATTTGTATTTTTTGTGACTAAAATCTTTTCTCCAAAAATCCAGGGTGCTCAAGCCCGATTCTCGTCGTCGGAGCACGCGGGCGCTTTCGAGCGACGACTCGGCAACACAACGAACGGCACACTGCCCGCGTAGTATCGCTGGTACATCGCGCACGCGTTCTTGTACTGGATGCAGCACAGAAACTCGAGGTAGCGCGTCCACATGTACGCATCAGGCGCGATGCGGAAAGGCTCGTGTGGAAGGAGTCCCTGGTGCCGGTCGCGATTCCAGATGAGAGTGCAGTTGAACAGCCGGTGAAACATGTGCTTCATCGCCGACTTGCAATCATCCCAGTGGTACGTCGTGATTCGCGGACGGACCGTGCACAGCAGCTTGTGCAACATCGGCGTCACGTAGGCGTGCTTGCGCTGCACCAATCGCAGCGGCTGCAACGTCAGAATCGGATCGGTTTCCGGGAACTCGCTGTGCATGGCGATGCAGCGAAGGATCATGTCGAGCAGCAGAAAGGACGACCGCGTCCGCATCAGCTCGTCGTACTCGTCGGCGAGGCTTGCGGACAGACGCGCGTATCGTTCGATGTGGAACTGCATGAAGCCGTGCATCGCAAACACATGCGTGACGCCTCCGCCGCGGGGATGGCACACCACCCGGTGGAGCACCCGCGCCTCGTCGGTCATGAGAGGTGGTGTGCACGGCGACTCCATCTGTGTTTGTTGCAATCGGCGACGTCTACGGTGGCGATGAAATCCTTCATATGCCTGTAAACGTTTGCGAACCTTTTGGGTCGAACTCACATTATGGGTAACGTAACGTTATGCTCCCCCAAACGACGAGATTGGAAGGCCAATTCTATGCTCCCCAAACGAAGAGTTTGGAAGGAGGAACAAAAGATGAAATGCGGATTTTCGATGGAGTTTTCAACGGTTCTTAGCCAAAATAGAGTACTCACGACCTTGAAAAGTGCTTCATTCGAAATCCGCATTTTATCTTTTGTTCGTCCTTACAAAATCTTCGTTTGGCCTAGTGGCGAGCATTAAATTGCGCAATTTCAGGCCCCCACTTAAGGAACGCCGCTGAGCATGGTGTGAGTACTCACATGTGGGTCAGTTTTCACACGTGCACATATATCATCCTAGGTTCATTGAGTTCGTGTAGAAATTGGCCCAAATGTGAGTACTCACACCATACTCAGCTGCGTTCCTTAAGTGGGGGCCTGAAATTGCGCAATTTGTTGCTCGCTTCACGGTCGTTTGGGATGGATAAAATTGAGTTCAACATGCACATAAGCACGGCTGGCATGCACGCTCCTTTAACACGGTGGTACCATCATGACAGCATCACAGTGTGATTTCGACTGACACATCGGCATGCTATCAACATCTTGTGAGTTGGATAGACACATCGGCATGCTATCTTCAATGATTCATTGATTCTTCATCTTGTGACTCTGAAATTGAGTTCAACATGCACATCACCTTTGAAGCAGGGCTGGCATGCACATCACCTTTGAAGCAGGGCTGGCATGCACGCTCTTTAACACGGCTCGCATGCACGCTCCTTTAACACGGTGGGCCCATCATGACAGCATCACAGTGTGAGTTCGACTGACACATCGACATGCTTGTGAGTTGGATAGACACATCGGCATGCTATCTTCATCTTGTGACTCTGAGATTGAGTTCAACATACACGTGAGTTGGATAGACACATCGGCATGCTATCTTCATATTGTGACTCTGAAATTTATGCTCCCCAAACGAAGATTTGGAAGGAGGAACAAAAGATGAAATCCAGATTTTCGAAGCACTTTTCAAGGGTTTGAGTACTCGATTTGGGCTACGAACCCTTGAAAAGTCAGTCGAAAATCTGGATTTCATCTTTTGTTCCTCCTTCCAAAATCTACCCCTCCCAAACGAAGATTTTGGAAGGATGTACAAACATGTCAGAACGCGTTTTCGAAGCACTTTTCAAGGGCGTGAGTACAGGATTTGGGCTACAAAACATTGAAAAGTGCTTCGAAAACGCATTCTGACATGTTTGTTCGGCCTTCCAAAATCTTCGTTTGGGGAGCATAAAATCTTCGTTTGGGAGGGATAAAATTGAGTTCAACATTCACATCACATTTGAAGCAGGGCTGGCACGCACGCTCTTTAACATGGCGGGTATGCCATGTGGCGAGCATAAATTGCGCAATTTCAAGGCCCGCTACTTAACGATGAAACAGACCATGCGTGAGTACTCCAATTTGGGGAAAATTGCACACTTGAACTCCACAAAATCAAAATGATTTAAGGTCATTGTGCCAAATTGCCCTAACATGAGTACTCACGTATGGTCTATTTCATCGTTAAGTAGCG
>Ga0209358_10003787_pt1 | contig 11040 bp, 7 predicted proteins | sample LauGreFa1BDMLBSN_2_FD_187574 | JGI IMG/M metagenome (GOLD analysis project Ga0209358, IMG submission 187574) | Freshwater lake microbial communities from Lake Michigan, USA - Fa13.BD.MLB.SN (SPAdes) (version 2) | ecosystem: Environmental > Aquatic > Freshwater > Lake | place: Lake Michigan, USA...
TGTTGGATTTGATTTGCAACTTTTTGCATCTGAACCATTAATCATCAACCCTATTTATATTAATTGGGATGAGAAAGGCCGATTATGGGCGATTGAAACAGTGGATTATCCCAATGAAGTCAGAGAAAACAAAGAAGGTGGCCAGGATAAAATTGTGATATTAGAAGATACTGACCATGATGGCAAAGCGGATAAGTCAACCGTATTTGCGGATAAATTAAACATACCTACGAGCTTTACTTTTTCCGATGGTGGTATTGTTGTTGCGCAAGCGCCTTACTTTTTATTTTTAAAAGATACAGATGGAGATGATAAAGCGAATATAAAAGATACCATCTTATCTGGCTGGGGTATTTCAGATACACATGCTGGCCCATCCAATTTACGATATGGACTTGACAATAAATTATGGGGAACTGTTGGCTATTCAGGATTTATCAATGCCAAAGGAAAAGATACCACCGAATTTAGCATGGGTATTTATAGTTTTAAACCCACTACTAAAAAAGTAAATGATATTGAATTTTTAGGCGGGACTACAAATAACACATGGGGACTAGGATTTACGGAGGAATTTGATGTATTCGCATCCACAGCAAACAATACCCATAGTGTGTTTTTTAGTGTTCCTAAGCGTGTATTAAAAAACGGCTACGCTGAAAAATTAGGTACTGAAAAAATTGACGCCCATTATGCTATGCACGTGGTGACCAAAAATTTAAGACAGGTGGATGTATTTGGCGGTTTTACAGCAGCAGCTGGACAAAGCATTTATACTGCTAGAAATTATCCATCTGAATTTTGGAATAAAGTAGCATTGGTTTGCGAACCTACTGGAAGATTAATTCATAAAAATTTTATTGAACAAGTCGGTTCTGGATTTAAAGAAAAAGGCGATGGTTGGAATTTAGTGGCAAGTGCTGATGAATGGTTTGGCCCGATACAATCCGAAGTGGGTCCTGATGGTAATGTTTGGATTACAGACTGGTATGACTTTATTATCCAACACAACCCTACCCCTAAAGGTTTTGATAATGGTAAAGGCAATGCGCATATTAATCCATTACGTGATCATGAACGTGGTCGTATATATAGATTGGTATATAAGGATGGCGCAGTGAATGCCCCCATTAGTTTGGACAAAAATGACAAGGTAGGATTATTAAAAGCTTTGCGCAATAATAATATGTTTTGGAGAACCACTGCACAGCGTTTATTGGTTGAAAATAAAGACCCATCTGTTGCATCTGATTTAATTAATATCATCAATACAAGCAATGTGGACGCAGCGGGTGTGAATGCCCCAGCGATTCATGCTTTATGGACTTTACATGGTTTAGGCTTGTTGAAAAATAATGCAAGTGCAGTTGCAGCTGCAAATAAAGCATTAAGTAACGCTTCTGGCGGTGTACGTAAAGCAGCTGTAGAAGTGCTTAAAGAATTGCCAAGTGCATTAAAAGCATACCAAAATGCGAAAGTGTTTGAGGATAATGACTACAGAGTGCGTCTTGCAGCAGTTATTGCCATTGCCGACATGAAACCATCTACAGAAGCATATACCATTTTGAAAAAAATGTTATTGCTTAAAGAAAATACAGATGATAAGTGGATTAATCTTGCTTTAAGATCAGCAAGAGGAGCACATTTAAAAATGAGCAAAGAAAAAAATGCAGTAGCCACGATCATTGACCAAACCATTAATATTTCAGTGATTAAAAATGAAATGAAATATGACTTAACTCAATTCACTGTAAAAGCAGGAAGTACCATAAAAATTAATTTTATCAATGTGGACTACATGCAACACAACTTATTAATTTTAAGACCAGGCTCAAAGGAAAGAGTTGGCGCGGCAGCTGATAAAATTGCCATGGATCCCAATGGCGCTGAATTAAATTACGTTCCTAAAATGTATGAAGTACTTCACGCAACCCCATTAGTAAACCCACAAAAAACATTTTCAATGACTATTAATGTCCCTGATAATGTTGGTGACTATCCTTATATATGTTCCTTCCCTGGTCACTGGAGAATTATGAATGGTGTTATGAAAGTAATTGCAAAATAATTTAACTATGAAAAAAATAAATATTGCTATTGTTGGATTAGGATTTGGTGCAGAGTTCATACCTATTTACCAAAAGCACCCACTGGCTAACATGTATGCCATTTGTCAAAGAGACGAAGCTAAATTAAATGCCATTGGTGACGCCTTTGGTATTGAAAAAAGATATTCAAACTATGATGATCTATTAAAGGATCCAAATGTGGATGCAGTTCACATTAACACACCTATTCAAAGTCATGCGGAACAAACCATCAAGGCATTAAATGCTGGAAAACATGTTGCATGTACTGTACCAATGGCTACAACAGTGGAAGAATGTCGTTTGATTTGCGAAGCAGTTCAAAAAAGTGGTAAAACTTATATGATGATGGAAACGGTTGTGTATAGTCGCGAGTATCTTTTTGTAAAAGAAATGTTTGACCAGGGTGAATTAGGAAAAATTCAATTTGTAAGGGCTTCACACCAACAAGAAATGGCAGGATGGCCTGGTTATTGGGAAGGCTTACCTCCTATGCATTACGCAACACATTGCGTAGGTCCAATTGTTGGATTGATTGGCAAGGAAGCAAGCCATGTTTCCTGTGTAGGTTCTGGAAGAATTGATGAAAATTTAATCTCAAAATACAACTCCCCTTATGCGGTTGAAAGTTGTCATATACAATTTAGGAATTCAGATGTCGCTGGCGAAGTAACGCGCTCCTTGTTTAATACAGCCAGACAATATATAGAAAGCTTTGATGTTTATGGCTCTAAAAAAAGCTTTGAGTGGTCACTAGTAGAGCATGAACAACCTGTGATACATACAGGCGAAACACCTTCGAAAGTAAGCGTTCCGGATTATGCCCATTTATTACCAAAGGAAATACAATCCTTTACCATGCAAGGCGTATATGATTCAGATAGTAACCAACACTTATCCTTTATACAGGGATCAGGTCATGGCGGATCACACCCGCATTTGGTGAATGAGTTTTTAAATGCATTAAATGAAGATAGATCCCCATTTCCGAATGCAAAACAATCGGCAAACATTACTTGCGTTGGAATTTTAGCGCATGAATCATCGTTGCAAGGTGGTGTAAGATTAGATATGCCTTCATTTACCTTTGAATAACCAAAAAGTAAATATATAAACTACTCATTTGCACTTAATTATAAATAATAAGACAGATTTAAATAAAAGAAAAATAATAAGTCAACACTAATTGTGAAATAATTAGTTTTTAAACTAGATTTAACTAACCAAAATATTATTAATATGAAAAGCGTATTTGGGATTTTAACCGTTTTAATTTGTTTGTCAAGTATATCAGCGAGCGCACAAGGCGGTGGCGGTGGACAACAATTGGATCCAGCAGCAAGAGCTGCAATGATGAAAGAAAGATACAAAGCTTTGGGATGTAATGATGTTCAAGTAGATTCTGTAATGGCTATTACTAATGACTTTCGTCCTAAAATGATGGCATTAAGAGATTTAGACCAAGATGCTAGAGCAGAAAAAATGAAAGAAATTAATGATGAAAGAAATAAAAGACTTGAAAAAGCATTGCCTGCTGATATCGCAAAAAAAGTGATTGAAGCCATGTCACAACAAAGACCAGGCGGTGGTCGTGCTCCTAATCAATAAAATGATTACTTCCTATAATTGAATAATAATTCAATACTTATTCTAAGCCCAGCTGGTTCACTAGCTGGGCTTTTTTGTGCTAATCAATATCATATGCTAGTATGACTCAAATCACATTGCTGCCCTTTACTTTATTATAAATTCGTATAAATGTTTGATTATTTTAAACGATTATAGGGAACTTATAAAATAGCAATTATGAAAAACAAAATACTTATTGCAATTGATTTAGATGATGATTATTTATATGTCATTAAAAAGGGAATCGAATTGGCGCAACTAATGAATGCTAAAGTAATTTTAGCTTCCATTGTAAATATATACGTGAACTATATTCAACCTGATTTGGCTACCGCACCTATTCAGTGGGATGAGGTATATAATTCTCAAATCGATTATACCACGCAAGAACTTGAAAAAATAAAGATGCAAAATAGAAATCTAGAAATAGACGTATATGTTGAAAAGGGCAACGCCAAAACAGATATCATTGAAAAAGCAAATTCAGAAAATGTAAATTATATAGTAATCGGGACACATGGTCGCACAGGCATATCACATGTGTTTATGGGCAGCACTGCTGAATACATCATACGACATGCAACTAAGCCTATCTTTGTAATACCAATGAATACCTTAAAACATTAAACAACCAAGTAAAATTAGTTGTTTACTTTAAAGTCCTTAATGGTACTTGGCAACCAAACCTGCATCGCATTATTTCCTCGATTACTCCATGCATAATAAGGTATCGCGCGCACTTTTTGCATGATGGAACTAACAGTGAATCCATCATTTGAAATTTGGATACAAGGCAAATTCGCAATCAAACTAACCACCGGCTCATCCAATATTTTAAAGTCTTCTGCATTAAAGTCAATTGAAATTGGTGAAATCACATTCCAAGCTTTTCCATTATTATCAGCCCCTTCAATACAATAAACAATTGGCCCTCTTTGTAATGCAATCCGATCATTATTGAATTTTAGTTCATTACGAGCAGTTACTTTTTTAATCGTCATAGGTAATTTGTACTCAATTACATCATTGTCCTTCCATTCATTTTTCACGACCACATATCCATCTTGTAAAATATAATTAATAGGATTTCCATTTAATAATAACTCAGGCATTTCATTTGTATTTTTTGTAAAATGATATAAACCCCCAGGTGCTGGTGTACCAGTCACCCAACCAGGCAATCTAAATGCAATGGTTGAAGTAATTTTCTTTTTCATATTTAAAACACATTTCACATCGCCCTTCCATGGGTATCCAGTTTGCATAGTCAATTTCATTTCCCCCTTGGGTAAATTAAAACTGGTTTCACTTCCAACAAATAAATTCACGTAAATTTTTTCGTCCTTATACCCGTAAATATAATTTCCCAAAGACCCAATCAAACGAGCAATATTGGAAGGACAGCAAGCAGTTCCAAACCACTCCTGCCTGCTCTTTTTTCCATTGGATGCCAAAGGATTACCATAAAAGAATTTATCACCACTTAAGGACAATCCATCTAAAGCGGCATTATAAAGGCTACGCTCTAACACATCCATATATTCCCCATTACCCGTTAAGCTATTCATTCGTTGGTTCCAAAAAACCATACCTACCGACGCACAGGTTTCACAATAGGCTTGTTCATTGGGCAAATCATAGTCCTTGGAAAAACCTTCGTTACTGCCAGCTGATCCTATACCACCAGTAATATACATATTGCGAAAAACCACATCCTCCCATACCGTGCGCATCGCTTTTAAATACTCAGTGTCGCCAGTTTGTGCAGCCACATCAGCAGCACCCGTATACAAATACATTGCCCTAACTGCATGACCCGTTATTTGCGTTTGTTGTTTCACTGGTTCTTTGTCCTGTGCATATAAAGTATCCTTCCAATCAGACCAAGTATACCCTATAGCATGTTTTTTACCTCGCTCTGATAATAACCAATCCGCCAAATTCAAATACTTTTTGTCATTGGTAACACGGTATAATTTTACTAAGGCCAATTCTAATTCTTGGTGCCCTGTTACCCAATTTCTTTTTCCAGGTCCAAAAACGGAATCAAAATAGTTTGCCCACTTAATGACCACATCCAAAAACTTTCTTTTTCCTGTTGCATCATAATAAGCCACTGCTGCTTCAATCATATGACCTCCGCAATAGTCCTCATGCATACTCATATCAGACCATCTTTTTTCCAACCCTGTTAAAGAATAAAAAGTATTTAAATACCCATCTTGCAATTGTGCACTTGCAATTTTATCAATCCACTCATCGGCCTTTGCCTCTAATGCTTTATCCTTATTTGTTTTGATTGAATAAGCCATGGCTTCAATGGCTTTATATACATCTGAATCATCATAAAAAATACCTTCATGTTTTTCTCCTCTGTTTCGAGCCACTTTTTCAAAGTTTCTTATGCGCCCTGTTTTTTCCTCTGTTTGATAAATACAAGCAGCTAAAGTTTTAGTAGCGACTAAATCCATTTTAGGTTTCCAAAATGCATCCGTAACATTTACTTTTGAAAAATTGACTGGTTCTATTTTTACATGTGAACTTTGGGCACTAATTTGAACCACAATAAATAGGCTTAATGTTAGGACATATTTTTTCATGGAATTTTATTTTAAATTCATTGCGAAATTTGATGTATTGAAAATAAACAAAAAATGATTCTAATAAATTAATATTTGTCCTGCCTTGCTATTAATGATTATAAACCGATGACTATACTATTGATAATCAGAGATTAGCCCAACTTATAACTTATCCCTAATATAATAGTCAATTCATGTAAATTTGTGATATGGATGTTAAAATGGAGCCTTCCTGGAAACAAGCCTTGTCGCATTTATTTGATAAGCCTTATTTTTTGCAAATTGCCACGCATTTGAAAACCGAGCGCGCCACTAATACTGTTATATATCCTAAAGGCAATCTAATATTTAATGCCTTTAACCAAACCCCTTATGATAAAGTAAAAGTGGTTATTTTAGGTCAGGATCCATATCATAATCCGGGTCAAGCGATGGGTTTAAGCTTTTCAGTTCCTGAAGGTATTAAACCACCTCCTTCCTTAATGAATATTTACAAGGAACTCAATAAAGATATCGGCTTAGCAATACCTACTACTGGCGATTTAACCAAGTGGGCAAATCAAGGGGTGTTGCTTTTAAATGCTGTAATGACAGTTAGAGAAAATGAACCTGCTAGCCATGGTAAAATTGGATGGATGGAATTTACCAATGATGTCATCAAACATTTGTCCAGCGAAAAAAAAGGGATTGTATTTTTATTGTGGGGGAACTTTGCACAGCAAAAACAAATTTACATAGATGCTACAAAACATAAAATATTAAAAGCAGCCCACCCTTCCCCATTAAGCGCACACAATGGCTTTTTTGGATGTAAACATTTTAGTTTAACCAATGAATATTTGGCAAATAATAATATAGACCCCATTGATTGGAAACCTTAATGATAAGATTAAAATGACATTGATTAAAAATATATTCGCGCGCATATTAGCCATTTGGGCCTTATTCGTTTTTGCTTCAACCATGTTTTTATTTTTTCCATTTTACTTGGTATGCTTTTTAATTCCTGATCCACAAAAAACAAGATACCATCGATTTATATCAAGAATCTGGATGGGTCTATTTTTATTTTTAGTGGGGGTCACATTTAAAGTCACTGGAAAATCAATTTTTGACGGCTTGGAAAATGCAGTCGTTGTTTGCAACCATAATAGTTTAATTGACATTCCAGTAAGCACCCCCTTTTTAGCCAGAGCCAATAAAACAATTGCAAAAAAAAGTTTTGTGTATGTCCCTTTATTTGGATGGATTTATCAGTTCGCCTCCGTAATTGTTGATCGAAAAAGTAACGAAAGCCGTCGCAAAAGCTATGAAGAAATGAAGCGCGTTTTAGACAATGGATTAGATATGCTTATTTACCCTGAAGGCACACGCAATAAAACAAAGAATCCATTAAAATCGTTTTATGATGGCGCATTTAGATTGTCTGTGGATACTGGAAAACCCATTGTCCCAGTGGTCATTTTAAATACGAAAAGAATTTTACCCGCAAAACCCCTTTTATATTTAAGGCCCGGAAATATAATACTAAACATTCTACCTGCAATATCACCAATAGGCCACACTACAGAATCTTTAAAAAATTTGGTATTTGAAATTATGGCTGATCATTATGAGAAAAACAATAAGAATTAAAATTAATAGCGTCATTGCGTTGACTATTAGAAGTTATATTATTACGCGATTTAACTAATAGGAAGAGGACGAGAATGTTCTACTTCTATTAATTTTCAAATCCCTAAGTATCCCTGATTTTGGATTCACAGAAATACTAAATGACTTATACAATCCTATCGGAGTTACATTTATGGCTAATTGCCAACAATGCATTTCTCTTGTTATAAACATACTTAATTGTTGTATGCTTCGCTTTGCAACATCTATATATCCCGTACCACCCAACTTCCATTTAGGGGTAATACTAAAATCACCATTAAAATTCAAGCTTGAATAGGTATTAATTTGGAATCCAGAATAATCTGGTTTCATGTATCTTGAAAATTGAAAGGAATACGATAAAGTTAATGTCCATGGAATATTAAAATCAGTAAACTCAGCCGGATTTGATTTTGCATACTGTAATTGCCTTTGTTGCTCATCAGGGGTCATGAATGGATCAATAGGAATATCTTTTTGCTTTGTTTCCTTTCCGTCGGTTGATTTACTTTTAAAGGAAGTGGAAAAGGAAACTCCCCCACTAGTAATATTACCAAATTTTAATTTTGTCGGATCAAAGTCAAGTTTATTCACCCGAAATCCTTGTTTATCCGTTTGATAAGGATCCATTGTCAAATTGGAAGTAATATTTAAATTTTCAAACAAGGTGGTTCGCATGTAGATATTAAAATTACCTAAAGCAAAACTATCTGCTAAAAAATTATAACTCGAGTTAAATCCAAACCCTTCAATTAATTTAACTTTCTTAAAAGCACCTTCCGTGGTATCTTTTTTATCCTTCATTTTCATCTCCAATAAATTATCTACCCCAAAACCCATTCCACCAAAATTGCCTTCCGAATAACCACCCCCAATACCGCCATCATATTTTGAAAAACGATAATTCCGCCCCGTTGAGTCTATTTGTGTAGTGTAATGATAGGAAGCTGCTAAATCAGGTGTATAACTCATCGATATACTTGGCCTAACCTCATGTCGGATGGCTTGGATATTACTATTTTTTTTGAATTTATAGGTACCAAAAATTCTTGAAGCTGTTCCTAAACTAAAACTCATATTTGGCGCTCTATAAAATCCACGACTAATGGAAGTATCTACTTGCTTTGTTTTATTATTCCAGGTTTTAATACTTTGTTGTCCAAACCACTTTTCTTCAAATGAAATACCGGGTGTAATTGTAACAGGCCCTAAGGAAGGCAATGACAAACTAATTGGAATACTATGTTGCGCACCCCATTGCATGGTATCTAATAATTTATTAAAGTTTACAGCTGAATCATAAAATGACAATTGATTTTGAAAACTACCATTATAACCTATCCCTAACTTTTCATACCACTTGCCAGCACCAATCTGATCCTTGGATTGAAATGGATAAATGGTGATAGCATTAAAATTAATGTTCGGTAAACTCATATTAACCAATCCTAAATTATTATTTTGGTTGTGGTTTAAGTTCACTGATAAATTGTATTTATTATCCCAACTTTTTGTATAACTAACGGAAGAACTTATTTGGTTTTGAAAATTCTGAAATGGATTATTTAACAACAACCTGTTATACTTTGTACTTCCAAAGTTTACATTCGCTGAAAAGGAAGTACCTGGCCTTGCACGTTGGTCCATGGAGTGCGTCCAGTTGATCATAAATGTTCGGCCGCCTGTATACTCTTGATTGATAGCAGCATTCCTATTTAAGATGCGCGTATTTTGCAAACTCAAATTAAAATTACCCATGTATTTATATCGCATGATATACTTACTGTTTAAATTTAAATTCCATCCGCCGTAAGAGTAAATATTTGTTCTAAGGGTTGCATCAAAATTGTCACTGAGTACTTTATAATATCCCAATCCTTCAAATCCCAAACCAAAATCCTCACTGGTTGAAAATGCTGGTGCCATTAATCCTGAATGGCGCCCGGTGGACAATGGAAAAATTCCAAATGGAATACCAATAGGAAAAGGCACTCCTTCAAATTCTGGGAAAGTGGGTCCTGATACACCAATTTTATCAGTTATGATTTTCATCTTATTGGTTCTAAAAGCAAAATGTGGGTCATCTAAATTACAAGTAGTGAATCGTGCTTTATAAGCAAAAGCCACATCCTTACTTACTTTTTTCATGGTATTGGCATTCACAAAAATTTCACCCTGCTGAAAATTGGTATTTTTCGTCAACCCCTTACCCGATTTCATATTAAAATAAATAGAATCATTCACCGACACTATATCCCCTTCTAAAAATTTTGGATTACTTAAAGGACTACCCGTGGTATCTTTTGCCCCATAGGCGCGAATGTTTTGTGTCTGTTGGTCATATACAATATTTGCCGCCTCTAGCTGAGATGTTCGATACTCCGTTTTTGCATCTCCATATAAAAAGAATTCCTTGGTGGCCATGATCATTACACCAGAGTCGTTGGCATTATAATTAATAGGTGCATCAATACTATCTTTAGAAACTCTTAAAATTTGCACCGTTTTAGTACTATCCATTTTGTTGCCAATCGTATCCATTTTCAACCTATTCGTATCCAATAACTTAATAGTTCCTGCCTTTTTTGTTAAGGTTGAATCCACCTGGGTTAAAAGTGGTTTTTTACCAAATGGTCGATTGTTAGATTTTACCTGTTTTTGATCCTGACTAAAGCCAGAAAAGCAGGAACCAAAAACTAGTGTTAATATCAGGAAAATGCTAATATTAACAATAGATGGGCTGTATTTTTCGTTATTTTCGTGTACTAACTTTATCACTGCTGCAAAAATAAAGTAAAACCCCATTAAGGCACTGATTATGAAGCAAAATAGATTGATTTTAGCATTTCGTTTTGGATGTATTGCCGTTTTTAGCCTTATTTGCTTGAACGGCCATGCTCAAAACCAGCCAAAATCATTAAAACGAATTATTATTGATCCCGGGCATGGTGGAACCGACCCCGGTGCCAAAGGCAAATATTCAACTGAAGCTGCCGTTTCTTTGGCTATTTCATTAAAATTGGAGGACTATATTCGTCAATCCCTGCCTGACGTTGAAGTGGTCATGACCAGAACCACGGATGTTT
>Ga0209358_10003789_pt1 | contig 11033 bp, 12 predicted proteins | sample LauGreFa1BDMLBSN_2_FD_187574 | JGI IMG/M metagenome (GOLD analysis project Ga0209358, IMG submission 187574) | Freshwater lake microbial communities from Lake Michigan, USA - Fa13.BD.MLB.SN (SPAdes) (version 2) | ecosystem: Environmental > Aquatic > Freshwater > Lake | place: Lake Michigan, USA...
CCCTGAGAAAAAAGCGGGCGAGTAGAGGATCTGATCGGCAGCCGTCTGCGTGAACGTTGCGGCCGTGGCGCCAGCGGCCAGTGTGCCGTTCACCACGGTGTACGAGTGCGTGGTGCTGGTGAACTGCCACAGGAAGGCCGGGCGGTCTGGCTTGAACGTCCAGCGCCCGCCGGATTTGTAGATCCAGCAGCCGGAGTACGTGGCCAGCGTATTGATCCAGTCTGTGGCAGAGCGTGCGGAATCGATGACGAGATTCAGCGTCCTGCGCTTCTCTGTCGTTACAAGCGCATCGCACTCCTGCCGCGCGCACTTCACGGTCACGTCGTCAACGTCTTCGCCAAGACCAAAAACGGGATTCAGGATCAGGTCACGCGCACACAGAGCTGGGTTGTCTGACCATGCCGCCGTTGATGCGGTGCCGGTGGTCTTCGTGTAGACGCCAGCCGAGCGCTTCTGCTCGAGCTGCGCGCCCCAGACGAAGATCCCCGAGCCGATGGTGCCGGCGTAGGATTGCGTGGTGGCGTCGAGCATAGTGAACACGCGCCCGCGCACAGCTGTTCCGCCGGTGCCCACGTTTGCCGTGACTGACACGCGATACCAGCTCAGCCCGAAGTTGACCGCGGCCGCGCTGATGAGGTTGGCGCCCGACGAACTTTCGATCAGGCCCGTGGTGAGGTTAATCGTAGCCGCCGCTGTGGTGCCGTCTTTGCACAGCAGCTGAATCCTGCCGAATGTGCGCTCGGACGATTTCAGAAACACCGAAAACGTAAAGACAGCGTTGGTGTCGGTCGTGATGGTGGGCGTGGAGACGAAGTGCTGGTTGGCGGTGACGGTGGCTTCGGTGAGCTTGTCCGCAGTCGTTGTGCCATCCGGCGCTGCGGTTGCGTTCAGGCTTGATCCGCTGTCTGCGTTTCCGAGCGCCCATCCTGCGCTGCTGATGTCTTCGGAGTTGGCGATCAGGTTGGCGGAGACGTTTTGGATCTTCCGCCCTTTGATCTTTGCCATGATGGTTGGGAATCCCGCGTAGTGGGATTCGTTGTATTTCAGCACCACGTAGGCCAGCCCGACGCTGCCGCCGCCATTGGCGACGACAAGCGTGTCTGTGTAGCCGGAGATGGCCGAGGCAAGCGTGGCATCAGCCGTCTGCGCTGTGGTGCCGGTGTAGTAGGTGATCGTCATGCCGGCCGGCGTGGCAGGTTTGACGTCCACGCCGTTCAGGTAGAGCGACGTGAACGAATCGATCTCGCCAACGCAGAACACGGCGCCCACGTACCAGAAGCCGCCGGTAAATGTCGCGGCGAAGATGCGGCCGCCGATCTGCGCTTCGCCGTAAACAATCGGGATAGTGGTGCCGGCAGCGGCGATCGTTTTGACTTGGCGCGAGATTTCGCGCTGGCCATTCAGCGTGCCGGCACCGGTGACGGGCGGTATGTACGGCGGGATCGTCAGGCTCACAGGCGGGCGCCCACTATGACGCAGCGCGCAGTGGCCCAGGTGTTGTTGATGACGTCCACCTCGAACTCGTTCACGAAGAAGCCCGAGTAACTGTAGCCGTCACCGGCCGCGATGGTGTTGGCCACGTTTTTGTTCGTCGTCCAGAATGTCCGCAGCGTTGTCAGATCCGTCGAGTTGATCAGCGGATGCTCCACTTTTACCTCGTACACCTGCGCTGCGGACAGGTCCACGATGCGGACGCCGCCGGCTTCAGAGATGTCGGTCTTGCGGTCGTTCAGCGCGCGGACCTTGGTGCGCTTGCCGATCGTTGTGGGATATGTCGCCATCAGCCACGCTCCAGAACAAACAGGCCAGACGGCGTGCGGATCTCGAGGCCGTCGGGCGGGAGATTCTTGAATACCGGCGGCGCAACCGTGAGCCGCGGGATCTGCTTTGGCGCTGCTTCGCGCAGGCGCACGTTGATGGTTTCACCAAGACCCACGGCACCCATCTCACCAGCGAACACCACGTCCGCATCACCGCGCGCGGGCGCAGTGTCGCCGTAGAGCACCCAGATCGTGACGGCCACGCCATCACCGCCATCCTTAAATGTGGCGGTGTAGGCCAGCGAGGCGTTCAGGATGCGCACCGTCAGGGCTGACAGATCCACCGTGACGGCGGCCTCGGTGAAGCTGTTGCCGGCGTAGCTGATGGTGTTCCGACTGGACAGCCGCAGCGGTGTGGCGAAGCCAAATTCGACCAGGTAAACCGGGCGCGTGAGAGTGGCCGCGATGCCCGTGCGGTTGACAGATGACAGCGGCCTCATCCGTTCACCTCGACGCCCTGCGCGCGCAGGTTGGCGAGGATGGCCTCGATGTCGATCGAGATACCGTTTCCGCCAATCAACCCGGCGAACCTGTCCACGGCACCGGCAAACGTGTTTGCGGCCGTCTGCTGTGTGAGCGCGGCGGTGTTCAACACCTCGAGGTCGATGGCTCCAGCAACAGCCGTTTCCCGGCCTGCCAGGCTGTCCCGGCCGGCTTGAATCTGCTGGTCTGCGATCGTCTGCGCCTGCTGCAGGAAGTCGATGAACTCCTGCGACATCTGGCCGCGCTGGGTTTCGTCCAGCATCTGAAACGCGGCGCCTGCGAGCGAATCAATCTGCTGCACCAGGCTGGCGATCTTCGTGGGATCGATGGTGGTGGCCAGCTCATCCGTCAGGCTGGCGATTTGCTCACGGCGGCGCTGATACAGGTCAGCCTCGGACAACAGCGACTCTTCGATGGTGTTGATGGCGCTGCCGAAGGTGGCATCAACCAGCGCAGATACCTCCTGATAAGCCACGGCCAGTTGCGCCGCCACCTGCTTCTGCGACTGCAGCGCGTCGGTAAGGCCGGTCATGGACTCAAGCGTGCCGTCATATTCCTGCGCGAGATTAACCACCGCGTCGGTGCTCTCGCTGTAAGCATCAAGCAAGGTCTTAGTCTTGGTGGCTGCAGCGTCGGCCACTTCTTTGAGCACGTCGAGCTTGAGCAGCTGGTCCAGCTTGGACGCAAACCCAAAGATCTGCACGATCTGCTCGGCCGTGCGCTTGCTGGTGTCGCCGAGGATGGACTTGATCCGGCCGGTCAGCTGGTCGTCGATCTCGCTGATCCACGCCCTGGCGAAGTCGTCGGCGCTGGTCTTGATCTTCTCGGCGTTGAACTTGTCGAGGCGCGCACCAACCCCGAAGGAATTCAGCGGCCCCTCGTTGTCCACGTTCAAACTGGTGTTGCCGAGCACCTTCCCGGCGAAGTCCACGGTGATGCCGGCCGCGCGGGACAGCTCTGTCAGTGATGAGTCGATCGCGGCGAACCCGTCGAGCAGCTGCAGCGCCGCGTCTTTGTCTGTGCGCTTGGCGACTGCGGATAGCTGGAGGCCAGAGGCGGCGGTGATGGTCTTGAGCGCGGAACCGTCGGTGGGGACATCTGAGCCGGTGGTGATTCCCAGCTTGCCGAACTTCACCAGGTCGCCGGCGCCAAAGATCGCACCGATGGCGTTTTCAGCAATAGACCCCAGCGCCGATCCGATTGCGGTGCCGATTGGTCCCCATGCCGATCCAATGACGCCACCAACACCAGAACCGATGCCCGTTGTCTTACGGTCGCCAAACAGCGCCGAGCCGATCTTATCGCCGGCCAGCGAGCCCAGAAAGCCCGCGCCGATATTGGCGCCGATGTCCAGCAGGTTGGCGCCGGTGCTTTTAATCTCAAGGCCCTGCGAGTTGAATTTACCTGCAAGGCTATCAAGGCCGAGCTTGCTGGACAGGTCACCCAGCGCAAATCGGAATGAAGACAACGTGTCACCAAGCATCCCGCCAGTTGGGCTACCACCAATCAGCGCATTCAGCCCGCCGGACAATCCGCCCGATTGAAAGCCTTGGAGCGCGGACTTGCCTGCCGAGAACAGCGACGTGATGCCGCCCAGGCCGCCACCGCCACCACTCGCAAGCGCGGATGACGACCCGCCGCCCAAGCCAAGCGCTGAGGCGAAGCGCATCACAATGGGACGGGTGATTGCGAGGTTAGCCAGCTCGGCCAGCAGCTGCTTAAACGCGTCTTTCAGCGAATCTGCGAACGAATCAAAGCCGGATCCGATGTTCTTCCACATGTCCACAAACGCAGAGTCCACGCGCTCCACTGCGCCCTGCAATGCCTCGGCCCATGGGTTGGACTGCTCGGCCGCAGCACGCATCGCCTCTTCCTGCGCGCGGGTTGCTTCCGCTGCCGACTTCAGTGCGGCTTCATGGTCGTACAGTTCGCCAGTCAGCTTGGCGATTTCCTGACCTTCTCTTGAAGCAGCGTCCGCGCCGGCATTCCGCAGCGCCACAGCAATCCGCTGCGCACGCTCGTTGCGGTCAAGCTGTGACACCTCGAACCGCAACTGGTCAACGGCGCCAGCAATGCGCTTCTGCTGCGCTTCTGCTGCGGCGGCAGCCGCCTTGCTCGCTTCCGTCTGGCTCTTGAGCGCGGATGTGACTTGCTCAACAGCAACGCGGCGCCTCGGAAGCGTGGCAATGTCGATCTCTTCGATGTCGATTGTTTTCTGGGTCGCGGCCGCTCTCTGCGCCTCCGAGACAATCATCTTTTCGCTTTCAGTCCGCAGGCGCTCCATCTCGGCCCGCTGCGCTTTCATCGCGTCCAGTTGCTTCTGATCGACGACGTTTAGGGTCTCGCCACGGGAGAGCCGTTGCTGAAACACGGCAATCTGGCTGTCCAGCTCGGCGATGGCATCCGTAATGCGGGGGATGTCGCCAAATGCTGGGCCGTTGATGGTGGCGGCAAGCTCTTCGGCAAGGAACTTGAACGTGTTGGTGGTTGCAGAGATGGCGTTTGCCGTCCACACCACGGCCGTCCCGATGCCGGTAATGAACGTGGCGATGCCGTCAGCCGTCTCCTTTTCCTGCGCGAGGTCGATGAGCTCCTGCGTGAGACCATTCAATGGCTCCAGCAACTGGTCTGCCACCGCAAGACCAACGCCCTGCGCTGCTGACTTCAGTCGGTCCAGCTGGTCGTTGAACAGCCCCGCGCGCGCGGCGAGATCGCCCGAGATGACCACGCCCAGGCGTTGCGCCTCGTCGCCCAGCTGGCGAATGCCTGCGGATCCTTCGGCCAGAACCGGCAGCAAATCGACGCCGGCTTTCCCGAATATCTTTTGCGCGAGTGCTGCGCGCTGGGATGCGTTTTCTACGGTGTTCAGCGCATCACCGATGCGGCCGAGCTGCTGGTCTGCCGGAAGCGCAATTAGTTCAGACGCAGAAAGGCCGATGGCAGAGAGTGCCTGCGCGGCTTTTGAGGCGGGGTCTTGAGCGTTGGTGAGCGTGACGGACAGCTTCTTTAGGCCGCCTTCCAGCGCTTGCTGGGAGACGTCGGAGAGCTTGGCGGCGTACTCGAGACGGGTGAGCGCTTCGGTGGTGATGCCGAGCTTGCCTGCGAGGATGTTGGCGGCGTCAGCCTGGTCGATGGCGGACTTCACGAAGAGTGCGGCGCCAGTAGCGGCAGCTGCAGCAGTGGCAGCGCCCCACTTGGCAGCGGAGACGGACATCGAGGTGAATTGCTTTTGCCAGTCGCCGGACAGTTTGAACGACGAAGTGCCGGTGTCGGCAATCTTGGACTTCAGCGAGGAGAGCTGCTCTTCTGTGAGCTTGATGGCTTTCTGCGCGCCGGACGCGTCGCCAGTGATGAGCAGCGCTGATTTGTACTCACGTCCGGCCATCGATTAGGTCATCCAGTGGTTGTTTCCGAAACGCAGAAAGCGCGCCAAGTTCGAGGAGCCGGATGTCGTCAAACATCTGATGCTGGTCAAGCACGCCGGACATCTGCATCACTGAGCGCACGGCGGTGTAGTCGAGGCCGGTGACGCCACCAGCAGGACCGGGACGCCACTGCGTGGCACAGGCTGCAAACAGCTCAAGCGCCGGCCAGTTGTCGTGCCAGACGGTGTGCTCTTTGGGTTTGAGGTGAGCCAGAAGCTCGGGAGGCATCACGATGCCCATGGCCTTGTATTCGGCTATGGCGTCGTCAGCCGGGGACTGGCTTGCCCAGTGCCAGCCCGCGGCAATCAGTTTTTTCGGCGGTGGCTCTCCAGCCAACGGTTGCCGCCGATCAGGCCGAGGAACGCATCCACCAGTGCGACGCGGTACGGCTGCGCATCAAGCACGGCCGCCACGTTTTCGGGCGTGAACTCGACGTCACCATCATCGTTGGCAAGATTCCAGCCCACCAGAAAGCGCGGGATGATCGCGTCCCACGGGTCGTTGTCGTCACCTTCGGCGCTTTTGATCTCTGCCAGGACATCCCGCTTCTGGGATACGGACAGCGTCTTGAACGTCACGTCGAACTTTACCGACAGGATCTTCCCGTGCGATTGGTCGATCTCTGCGACGGTGGGGATGGTGATTTGATTGATAAGGCCTTTGAGCAGTGCCATATAATTTTCGCCGTTGTTTAGCCGTTAAAAAAGTTAGCCGTTCGAGATAGAAGGCGGCCACGCCGGCACGGCTAAGACACCGGCGTGGCCTTCCCGCGGGACTGTTACTTCACCGTGATCACGAGCTCGTCGTTGGACGCGTTCGCGGTGTAGATCGTGTCCATCGTGTAGGTCACGATGCCGTCCGAGTTGCCGACAGTCGGCCCGCCCAGCTGCACCTTCGGCCCGTCGAACTGGACGATGTTGCCAGCGGTGGTGCCGTGGATCAGCTGAACTGTGGAGAGCGTGATGCCAGCGTGCGCTTCAGCCGCTGCAAAGTAGTCCTTGGTTCCAATGGCAGGCGCCTCGATGGTGACCGAGCCGCGGACGTTGCGGTCGGTCAGTTCCACCGTCTCGGCCCCGATCAGGTTGCGGTAGACGATCTGGTTTCCGTAGTCGACGGTGAACGCCTCGCAGAACGCCGAATAGCTGTGCAGCGAGAAGGTCGGCGTGTTGGTCTTGGTGACAGCAACAGGTGCCTGGAACGACGTGAGCGTAAGCGCCGGGTTGGCCACGACGGTCGGGCGGGTGTAGAGCCCGGTAAACTGAAAATCGAACGTGGGAATCTGGCCGCGCTGCATGTTGATCGAAACATTGCCGCGAGCGCCTTTGATGATGTGCTGCTGGCCGTCCACGTAGTAGTAAATCGTGCAGGACTTCAGCGCGGTTGACGCCGGCGAGTAGACTACGGACACGCCTGCGTTCGTGGTTTCTGCCATGCCGCACGCGAGCAGGAGCGGGCCATATTTTGGCGCCGTGCCTGCCGCGCCACCACCGGCGATTTCAACCGAAAACGAAACCGTGACGTACGGCCCGGTATTGATTTCGGACTGCGCGCCCCAGGTGCTGCGATCCAGATCACGCGTTACGCGGTTTCCGAGCAACGGCTGCGGCGTTGCGCCCTTGGTAAGGATCGCGTTTAGTGCACCAGTCGGCACAGGATCGGTGCCGTAAGTAACTTCGGTTTTCGCCAATACGGCGACGTTTTTGAAAAACAGCGGCATGGTTCAAATCTCCTCTTCGGTGGACGGATCCGCCGAATCGGCGGGAGTGGCTGCGGGAGCGGCTGGCGTGAACACGCCATAGGGATCGCCATCGACCTCGACCAGCTCGGCCGGGACGTGCGTGTCGTCGATCAGGTAAAAGCGCCCGCCCTCGGCGGGGTGCTGAGGTGTCGGCATTGCGATCTCCAGAAACGAAAAAGCCCGCGCGAGGCGGGCTTAGGTGGTGGTGCTGTCGGTCGTCAGGCTTCGGTGATGAACACCGAATCTGTGTAGGTCTCACGCCAGAGGCGCAGGCCGCCGATACCGGCTATCTGTGAGCCGTTGGCGTATTCCATTTCGAAGTGGTACTGCGTCTGCTGCCAGCCGAGGAGCTTGGCTCTGATGTCGGCTGCGAGACTCGGCACGTCGTTATTGATCGTGCAGATCAGGATTCCGTAGTCGTCATTCACGCGCTGCTTTGTGATGTTGTCGAACGCGCTTGCCTGCGCGCTGCGACCGAGCGAATACACGTACACCGCGGGAAGCGTCTGGGATCCGCTGCACATGTAGGTCAGATCAACCTGCATGGCGCAGCTGAACAGCATCGGCTCGTCTTCGTAGTCAAAGACCATGTCGGTCGTCTCCAGCGCAAGGCTGGATGCTGCCATCGTGGTTTTGATGCTGCTGACCAGATCAAAGAGCGCGTCATATCCGGTGGCCTTCACCGTCAGCACAAACGTATCCGTCTGCGTGACAGCGAACCCGTCGAAGCTCTGCTGAGCCGAGCCGATGAGCTGGTAGACAATGGACGGCTGCGCTGGGTCTTCCCGCTGCGTCACGGGATACATCCGCGTTGATACAAGCGAGTTCAACAGCGAATACAACGCGGCGCTGGAGTCGTAATTTACCGGCGATCCGGCAGGGTCTGCCGCCACCACTTGGCCGAGCGATCCCACCGTCTGCAGACGGCTCACGATTGCGGTGACGTCCATCAGGCGGCCTTCCTGTCCAGATAGCGCGTGACGCCTTCCCAGAAGCGCTCAGACATCTGAGCGCCTGCGACATCAAGCGCACCCGCGATGAATTGCTTCGGACGGAACCCGCGCACGTTGGCTGAACGGAACAGGCCGCCGCGGATCGTCATGGCGCGCTTCCGGCCTGCGATGCGTTGCGCCGCGACCTCTGCGCCGAACTTCTTCACCAGGCGCGCGTTGCGCTTTGCATTGCCGGCCTTGTAAGCGCCAGCGAACACCTGGTGCGGCTTGGCGCCTGTCTCTTCCAGAATGTGGACAAGCCACGCCTCGCCGGAATGCGCGGACTGCTTCATGCCTCGGCCGAGCTGGCGCGCAGATAGGCGGACGTTCTGCGGACCGACCAGAATGGCTTCGACGTCCTGCGCCACGCCGGCCCTAGACTTCGCTGTGCCACTCAACTGGCGATGACCGATGGATCGTGCAAGCGCACCCGTCAGGCGCGGCGCAAGCGTGCGCATGGCCGCCTTCAACGGCTGCGATCCGTACACCAAGCCCGAGCGCACAGCCTTCTTCTGCAGACCGTCGGCTTGCTCAAGCAGGCGTTTGCGAATGTCGGTAATGCCTTCGTCTTGCAGGTCAATCATTGACTTGCCTGCACATCAGGACGAGTTCACGGCGACGCGCGCGCGGAATGATGGGAGGCCCGACGACCTCGAGCACTTCGGATCCCCACACCACACGGCTCCCACTGGTGACGCCGCTGATGTAGCGCATGCGCACCTTGTAGGTGATTTCGGAATTCACCTGCTGCGCGGCGTAATACTCGCGCCCATCCAGCGGTGCGACGTCTGCACGAACGGTGGCCAGCGTCGTCCAGGCGTCCACCTCAGCACCCCGAGCGGAGCGCGTTGGCGTGTTGGATTGAACCGATACCGTCTCGCGCAGCAGCTGCATCACACCACCATCCTGCGGTGCGGCGCGAGCAGCAGCTCGAAGCCGAGCGTGGCCGCGGTGTTGCTGATGCCCTGCACGCTTTCGGTGGTCTGGTCGAACAGTTCGGCCATGCGGAGCAGCACTGCCTGGCTGAAGTCTTCCGGCACCAGATCAGCCGAGGCGTAACCGACCACCATCGTGATGCGCACCGCACCCGGCTTGCCGTCTCTGGTGTCCGGCCATGAATCGACCGGCAGGATCCGCGGCGCGAGGCCGGCGATATCTGCATAGAAGTCCGTGCCAGCGGTCAGCGTCTGCTGGACGTTGTTGATGTCGTCGTACTGAACAGAAGTGATCGACTGCACCGGATACACCCCGAGGTCTATCTCGGCGTCTCTCTGCTGGTTCCAGCCAGCAACGGCGTACTGCCACGACCGCACTTGCGTCACGCCGGGGAAGCTGTCGAGCTCGAGGCGTACGGTCTGCGTCATCGCGCGCATACCGGTGTGCGCTTCCGCCTGCAGCCGAGCTGCCTTGATGAGCCGCAGCAGTCGCGCGTCGTGACTGGTGTCGTCAATGATGGACACCTGCGCCTTCGCATCGCTCAAGCTCACCGGCTCTTCGGTTGGCGCAGTAACGGTGACCAGCTTCATGCAAGGCTCTCGGCGTAGGCCACGGCGTCGGGATCGGTGTCGATAACGCCGATGCTCACATACTGCTCGACCAGTTCGGCCGGAACGTCAACAACCGAATCAGCCTTCCCAAGCTGGCAGTCAGTCAGAACGCGCGCGCGCACAGCGCCCGCAACGTCGGGTTTCTTTCGAGCCATGGTGTCGTCTCAGAAAGAGAAAAGAGGTGCGCCCGCCACCCGAAGATGGCGAGCGCGGTGCCGAATCAAGTCGCGCTGTGTGCGTAGAACTTGATGGCGTTGGTGTCGAGCAGGTTGCCGCCCGTACGCATCCACGCGAGGAAGCCCACTTGTCCGAGCTTGGCGTAGGCCGAGTCGGTGAACCGGAACATCTGCACGTCCATGGCGTCACGGATCACGTACTTGCTGAAGTCACCGAACAACAGCGTCTTGGCGTTCGCGGCAGGCGCGGCCATGTCGTTGTTGATGTAGAGCGGGTAGCCCATCAGCAGGTCAAAGGGGACCGCAGCGCCAGCGTCGTTGTAGCCGCCGTGGCGGTCACCGTTCACTGCGTTCTGGATGCCCTGCAGGTCGTTCGGCGTCCAGAGGGGACGGTTCTGGCCGTCCTTCAGCTTGCGCAGCACACGCACGAGCGTGTCGGGCGCCATGAAGACGCAGCGGCTGCTGCGGTAGGCCGGATCCACGCTGTGGATCAGGTCGATCACATCCTCGAAGATGATCGTGACCGTCTGGCCGGTGGTGCCGACCTTACCGCTGGAGGCCTTGGGAACCACGCCGTCGGGCTGGGTGGTGCCGGTGCCGACCGTGAACGCGGTGTTGGTCACACGGCCGAGGCGCTGCGCCAAGCGGGCCATGATGAACGCCTCGATGTCCACGACAGCGTCCTGCAGCAGCTCGATCGGAGCGGCCACGATCTTGGACGATGCCTTGAACACGTTGAGGCTGACCGTGCCGAACACAGGATCCGCGGATGTCGCGGTGACGTTCTGCGCAATCCACTCGCCGGTTTCCGACGTGCCGTCCGACGTCGGGAAACTGAGCGGCTTGCCGTCT
>Ga0209358_10003790_pt1 | contig 11033 bp, 10 predicted proteins | sample LauGreFa1BDMLBSN_2_FD_187574 | JGI IMG/M metagenome (GOLD analysis project Ga0209358, IMG submission 187574) | Freshwater lake microbial communities from Lake Michigan, USA - Fa13.BD.MLB.SN (SPAdes) (version 2) | ecosystem: Environmental > Aquatic > Freshwater > Lake | place: Lake Michigan, USA...
ACCGGACACCGGCTGAGTTCATAGCAGGCTTAAACAGTAATTTATCAACCGAGACCAGACAGTCAAGTTGAGATTGGTCCGAAGAAACCCATCAGGTCAGATTGACTTTGTGGCTCGGCATCTGCTCCAGTCGATGCAGCCCAAAGCGACTGACCATGCGGGTGTACCAGCCCTACTCTCCGGGCAGCTAGACGGTCGGCCTACATCGCCAAGCGCCGTACCGCGCGCGGACTGTTCAAAGCGGGCTTGCGCCGACTTCGCTTTCGACGGCCGGCAGCAGTTTGGTTGCCACAATGAAATCGGCGGCCGTCTGAATATCGCCGCGCAAGGCCTCGGCCGCCGAAGCGGCGTCGCGTTGCTTGATGGCGGCTAGCAGGCGATCATGGTGGTCGACCGGTTCGCGCTCCTGCAATCGGCGTGAACCGCGTTGGAGGTCGTAATTGAGGATGGGGCCTATGCGCGACCACAGGTCTTCGATCATGCGCAGCAGCATCGGCATTTCGGCACCCTGGTAGACGCCGAAATGGAACTCCATATTGAAGCGAATCAGCCGCGGACCGTCGGGTTTGGCCTTGGCAATCTCGCGTGAAAAATCGGCGTTGGCATCTTCGATTTTTTCAATCCCTTCCGGCGTCAAGCGCAGCGCGGCGGTGGCCGCAGCCAGGCCCTCCAGATTGATGCGGATGCGGGTGATCTCTCGGAACTGGTCCGCCGACATGATGGGCACGCGCAAAGTCCGGTTGGGCGCCAGTTCCAGCGCCTGCTCGGCCACCAGGCGCTGCACGGCCTCGCGCACCGGCATCACGCTCACACCCAAGGCCTCGGCGGTACTGCGCAATGAAATTTGCTCGCCGGGCATCATCCGCCCGCCGATCAACAAGGTGCGCAACTGTTTGTGCACCTCCAGGCTCATGGTCTTGCGCTGCAAGGGTGTCACCAAGTTGCTGATGGACATGGTCATGGTGGGTCTGAATCCAACTTTAAAGTGTGATCACAAAAATTTAATTCGCCTCGGCAGTTTCACTCTGGGCTTGCGGTGCATCTTATAGGACGCGCGTCAAAAACCGCCTGGGTTCCGATAAAACCTTGGTATTTCATTGGAAAAAAGCGCAGGGTATTTGATGGATAGCGCACACCAGGTCTTTACAGAGCCGCCGCTTCCGCCTTAACCATCAGGGAAAACACTTATCGATATCTGTGATCACATAGATATCATTCCTGCGCTCACCCAGCCCTTTTCATCGAGCATCCAAACACCTAACCAGGAGATACCAGGAAACACAGCAAGTCCAAATGGGCACTCACGCTCAGCACTGCGGCAGTCGCAATCAGCACCCTGCTCGCGCCCGCAGCCCAGGCGGCAGACCAGAAATTCAAAATATTTTTGTCCATGAGCTATATCGGCAACGATTGGCAGGCCGAGGCGGCCAATATGGTCAAAGCCATGGCCGCGCACAAGAACTTCGCCAACAAGGTCGACCTCAAGGTGCAGGTCGCCGGGCCCAATGCGCAGCGGCAAATCCAGCAGATCAACGCCATGGTGCAACAAGGTGCCCAGGCCATCGTGGTCTACCCGATTTCACCCACCGCGCTGAATGCGGCGGTCAAAAACGCCTGCGACAAGGGCGTGATGATCATTGCCTACGACGGTGCGATCAGCGAGCCATGCGCCTACAACGTCAGCATTGACCAGGAAGAAGCTGGACGCGTGACCGCCGAATGGCTGTCCAACAAACTCAACGGCAAGGGCAACATCGTCGTGATCACCGGCGTTCCCGGCGTCTCGGTCGATACGCTGCGCACCAAGGCGGCCAAGGAAGTCTTCGCCAAGCACCCCGGCATCAAAATCGTGGGTGAAGCCCCCGGAATGTGGAGCCAGGCGGTTGCCCGCACCGAGCTGTCCAAGATTTTGGCCACCAAAAAATGGGACCAGATCGACGGCCTGTGGATGCAAGCCGGCTGCTACACGGCCAACACCATGCAAATCGAAGCCGGTGCCAAGACCAACCAGCTCAAGCCTTGCGCAGGTGAAGGCTCCAACGGCGGACGTATCCAGATGCTGCCGGTGGGAACCGCTGTGGAAGGTGCCAACGGAACCTATGCTCCTATGGGCGCTCCGCGTATTTCCTACGCTTCGCCACCCTACTCCGGTGCCTATGCGCTGAAGCTGGCCGTGCAAAAGCTCGAAGGCAAGAACATCCCCAAAGATATCAAGCTGCCCTTGCCCATCGTGAGCAGCGACACCGTCAAATACTGCAAGGAAGGCACCTGGGCCGAAATGGCCGCGGGTTGCAACGCATTCCCGCCGGCGCTGGTCTCCAACCCTGGATGGTTCGCCGCGATTTATTCTCCGGAAACGCCTGAAATCGGCTTGGATGGCGCATTACTCGGACAACCTGAGTAAAGGATAGAAAACCGGTGCACTGCGGGTCATACGACCTGCGGTGCACCTCGCGCAAGGTAAAGACCATGACAGCTTGGGGACAGCCTACGGCTATCGATCAGCCCGTAGCGATCGAGATACAGCAGATCTGCAAGTCCTACGGAGCCACCCGGGCGGTGGACGATGTTTCCATCACCATCGCACGTGGCAGCGCGCACGCGCTGCTGGGCGAGAACGGGGCCGGCAAATCCACGCTGGTCAAACTGCTGGCCGGGCTCGTGACGCCCGACAGCGGAAAGATTCAGGTGCTGGGGTCGCCCGTCAGCATCCGCAACCCCAAAGCGGCGCACGCTTTAGGTATTCATACCGCGTTCCAGGAAATGACGCACATCAAGGACCTGACGGTTCTTGACAACCTCCTGTTGCCCTATGGCCCGACCAACTGGTTGGGCATCGTAGACCGCCGCGCCGCAGGCATACGCATCCGGGCCTTTCTGGATGAACTGGGCCTGCATGCCGTGGACCTGCACGAAGAAATACAGAACCTCGATTTGGCGGTTCAGCAAAAATTGGAAATTGCCCGCGCCTTGTTGCGCGAACCCAGCATCCTCTTGCTCGACGAATCCACCTCCACACTGTCCGGCAGCGACGTGCAATGGATTGGCGAACTCATCGCCGCGCAAAAGCGCAAAGGCGTGACCGTGGTGTTCATCACACACCGCCTGCCCGAGGTACGCAGCTTTTGCGACAGCATGACCGTGTTGCGCAACGGCCAGCACATTGCCAGCGGCGCGGTGTCCGACTTCACCGACGCGCAGGTCATTGAAATGATCGTAGGCCGCAAACTCGAACACAACAAGGCCGCTCGCGCCGAGACCACCAAACACCAGGGCGCCGAGGTACTGGGTGCGCAAGACCTGGCCACTTCGGGAAAGCTGCAATCGGCTTCGTTTTCTCTGCATGCAGGCGAAATTTTGGGTGTGGCCGGCCTGCAAGGCATGGGCCAGCGGGATTTGTTTCTGGCCTGTTTCGGCATGGCCGAGGTCAGTGGCGGAACGCTGCGGGTGGACGGGGTGGATGCCGTAGTCATGTCGCCCTCGCAGGCCATACAGGCCGGTATCTGTCTGGTGCCCGAGGACCGCAAGACCGAAGGGCTTTTCCTGGAACTCAACGGCCGTCACAATGCCTCGATGCCGGTGATCCAGCGCTTCATCGGTGGCGGCCTGATCGACCATGCCAGCGAGACCGATGCCGTGGGCGCGGTTTTTGACCGGCTCGATATCGATCGGCGTGCCCTATGGACGCAGGTCAAGGCGTTCTCCGGCGGCAACCAGCAAAAAATTGCCATCGCGAAATGGTTTGTAGCCGAAAGCCGCATCCTCTTGTTGTACGACCCCACGCGCGGCATCGATGTGGGCACCAAAAACGAGATCTACCAGCTCATACGCGCGTTTGCGCAGGCTGGCGGCGCTGTGCTTTTGTATTCCACCGAGATCCCCGAACTGGTGCACCTGGCAGACCGGGTGATGGTCTTCTACGGCGGACGAGTGTGCACCGAGATTGCTGGTGAGGACCTGAGCGAAAAAGCCTTGCTGCGTGCCGCCCTGGGCACTACCGCAGAAGCCGGAGTTTTGGCATGAACACCATCGCGCAGGCGCACACCCCGAACCTGGCCAGTCCGCGCCGCATCACCAGCTGGCGCGGCCTGAACCGGCACCGCGGCTTGCTGATCGCCATCGGCGTGTGGCTGCTGATGATGCTGTTCACCATTGGCAGCATCGGCATGACCTACTACGACGTGTCGAACATTTCCGCGTCCGGTGCCACGCTGGCCATTGCGGCCATCGGCCAGACGCTGGTGATTTTGTCGGGCGGCTTTGATCTATCTGCCGGGGCCACGGTCTCGCTGGTCAATGTGGTGGTGGCTTCGCAATTCAGCAACCCCGACGTGTCGCCCTGGACGGTGCTGGCCGTGGGCGTTGGCGTGGGCGCACTCACCGGCGCATTCAACGGGTTTTTCATCGCCGTCATGCGCATGCAACCCATCGTGGTCACCCTGTCCACCATGTTCATCCTGCAAGGTGTCACGCTGCTGGTAATGGACAAGCCAGGCGGTAGCGCACCGCAATCGATCGTGGACTTTTTGGTGGGCGACGCCATACCCGATCTTCTGCCCAAACCGATTTTGCTGATCGCCGTGGTGCTGCTGCTATGGGCCTGGCTGAAGGTCACGCGCTTAGGCATGGCGATGTACGCCATCGGCAGCGAATACGCCTCGGCCCAGGCCGCAGGCGTCTCCACCCGCACCGTGCAGTTGCTGCTGTACATCGCCGCCGGTGCCTGCTACGGGCTGGCGGGCGTCTTCATCAGCGCACAAACTGGCTCCGGCGACCCGCTGATCGGCACACCCATGCTGCTGCAAATGTTCACCGCCGTCGTGCTGGGCGGCACCGTGCTCGGCGGTGGTCGCGGCGGCCCCACCGGAACCGTGTTCGGGGCCTACATCCTGATGATGGTGGTCAACACCTTGCTGGTGCTCAACGTGTCGGCTTATTACGCGACGGTGGCCGAGGGCAGCATATTGATTTTGGCCGTGCTGGCAAGTTCTACTAACGCCGCCTCGCCCCTGCGCAGCAACCTGCGCCAGTTCAAACGCTGGTGGACGGCACGTGCGCAGGGTTTGCTGCTGTCCCAAAGACCGCCTTCGGCACCCGCCACCATGTCGCACGGCGCAAAAAGCAGCGCGGTGGCCGATATGCCGCAGCCGAGCTTCTGGAGCCGCCATGCCAGCACTCTGCGCTACACCCTGCCGTCCTTTGTCGGATTCGGTCTGGTCTTGCTGGTCACGCATGCCGTGCTGGACACCTCACTGCTGCACTGGTCGTACTACAACTCGCTGATCGTGCTGGCCTCTTTTTTGGTGGTGCTGGCGCTGGGCCAGGGCACCGTGATCCTGACAGGCGGGCTGGATTTGTCGCTGCCCTGGACCATAGGCCTGTGCGGGATATTGCTGGCGGGCATGCTCAAAGGCTCCAACCTGGCGCTGGTCTATGCGCTGCCGCTCACGCTGCTGCTGGGCGCGGCTATCGGGCTGCTCAATGGCGCGGGCATTGTGGCGCTGGGTATCTCGCCCATCGTGATGACACTGGCCGTCAACGGCATTTTGCAAGGTCTGGCCTTGGTCTATTCCAACGGCACGCCCGACGGGTTTTCAGCACCCTATTTGCGCAGCCTGATGACCGACAGCACCTACGGCATTGCCCCGGTGGTGCTGGTGGTCGTGCTGTTTGTGGTGCTGGCAGTTTTGGTGCTGGGCAACACCGCCTTCGGGCGCGCGGTCTACGCGGTAGGCAATGGCCAACGCGCGGCGGAGCTGGCCGGCGTGCGGGTTGGGCGCACCATCGTGTTAGCCTATATGTTGTCGGGCCTGTGCTCTTCGATTGCTGCAGTGTTTCTCACCGGCCTGTCCGGCCAGGCCAGCCTGGGCATGGGCGACGACTACCTGCTGCCCTCGATTGCCGTGGTCGTGATCGGCGGCACGCTGATCGTTGGCGGGCGCGGCCATTACCTGGGCATGCTGGGTGGCGTGCTGCTCATCACCGCACTGCAAATTTTGCTGGCAGGAACCACCCTGCCTTACGCTTCACGCTCCATCCTGTTTGGCGTGGTGGTCCTCGCCGCCGTCATGGGACTGCGTGAGGAGCAACGATGAATTCGTCCATTTTTCAACCCCGTGCAAGGAGTGCAGTATGCGAATTGAAGTACTGATCGATGTCAAAACCATTCTGGGCGAAGGCCCGATCTGGGATGTGCAGGAACAACGCCTGTATTGGATAGACAGCTTCGGCTGCCGCGTCTTTCGCTGCAACGCGGCCGGGGGCGAGGTACGCGCCTGGGACGTACCCGCCAAGATCGGCTCCATGGCCTTGCGCAAAAACGGTGGCGCGGTGCTATCGCTGGCCAACGGCTTTCACTTTCTGGACTTTGACAGCGGAGAGGTCACGCTGATTGTGGATCCCGAGCCGGGCAATGCGCACACCCGCATCAACGACGGCAAGGTCGACAAGATGGGGCGCTTTATCGCAGGGTCCATGGATACGACCGAGAGCGGACCGATTGGCGCCTTGTACCGGCTAGACCCGGACCTTTCGGTGCACACGCTGGACGACAAAATCATCTGCTCCAACGGCCCGTGCTGGAGCCCAGACGGGAGCATCTTCTACTTTGCCGACTCCTGGTCCGGTGAGATTTGGAAGTACGACTACGACCTGGCACACGGCACCGTGTCCAACCGCCAGACCTTTGTCACGCTGGACACGTCCACCGGCGGCGCGGCCGATGGTTCCACCGTGGACGCCGAAGGCTTTTTGTGGAACGCCCAGGTGTATGACGGCAAGGTGATCCGCTACGCGCCCGATGGCAGCGTCGATCGGGTGATCCAGATGCCGGTGAAAAAAGTGACCAGCGTAAACATCGGCGGCCCGAATATGGACATTCTGTACGTCACCAGCATGGCCAAGCCGCCACTGCCGCGTTTCCCGGAAGACGGCGTGTTGCGCGGCAGCCTGTTTGCCATCCACGGCCTGGGCATCCGTGGCATCGAAGAACCCCGCTTTGCCGGTTAAGCCCTGACCCATACCCCAAAGTATTTAACTGAAAAGGAAAGCGTGCTGTGCACATCGAACTGAGCAATCAACGCGTCCTGGTAACGGCCGGGGCGCAAGGCATAGGGCTGGCCATCGCCCAGGCCTTCGTAGCGGCTGGCTCCCAGGTTCACATCTGTGACGTGAACGCGGAATTCCTGGCCACGGCCCAAGCGCTTCTGCCCGGCGTCAGCCAGACGCTGTGCGATGTCTCACGCGAGGACCAGGTGCAGGCCATGTTCCAGGAACTGGGTGAGCGCTGGGGCGGACTCGATGCGCTGATCAACAACGCCGGCATTGCCGGTCCCACGGCCAAACTGGAAGACACCGCGTTAGCGCAATGGAACGAGACCATTGCCGTCAACCTGACCGGCCAGTTTCTGTGCGCGCGCGCCGCCGTTCCCCTGCTCAAGGCGGCGGGCGGCGGCTCTATCGTCAACATGTCATCCGCTGCGGGTCGCCTGGGCTTTCCCCTGCGCACGCCCTACTCGGCATCCAAATTTGGCGTGATCGGACTGACGGCGAGTTGGGCGATGGAACTGGGGCCATTGCATATCCGCGTCAACTCCATCCTGCCCGGCATCGTCGCCGGTGACCGGCAGGAGCGGGTCATCGCCGCCAAAGCCGCGTCCTACGGCCTGGAGCACGAAGCCATGCGCGAGCGGCTGCTATCTAAAGTCTCGCTGCGCAGCATGGTCAGCGCGCAAGACATTGCCCAGCAGATTCTCTTTATTTGTTCACCTGCCGGTGCCCGCATCAGCGGCCAGAGCCTCTCGGTCTGCGGCAACGTCGAACACCTCGGTTAAGCATCCCTCAAACTGCGTCTATTGCAACAAGGAGCACATATGAACAGACACGTCGCCATCGTCGGTGCAGGCTTTATCGGCAGGGCCTGGGCTATTGTTTTTGCACGCGCCGGGTTTTCGGTGGCGGTCTATGACGCGGTCGACACCGCCTTGGCGCAATGCCAGCGCCTGCTGCTGGAAAACATCAGCGACCTCGCCGAGCACGGGCTCATCTCCGAAGCACCCGCCACCGTGCTGGCGCGCATACGCACCGAGACTACGCTGCCAGCAGCGCTCCAGGGTGCATGTCTGGTACAGGAATGCGCCTACGAAACCCTGGCGATCAAACGCGCGGTGTTTGCCGAACTCGACCGCCATGCCGGACCCGACACCATTTTGGCCAGCTCCACCTCGTGGCTGAAAGCGTCTGAATTCTCCGAAGGCCTGGCCGGGCGAGCGCGGGTGCTGGTGGCGCATCCGGTTAACCCACCCTACCTGATTCCCCTGGTGGAACTCGCCCCCGCGCCCTGGACGGATGCGGCGGTGCTGGCCAGCGCCAAGACCATTTACCAAGAGGCCGGACAGGTGCCGGTGGTGCTGCACAAAGAGATCACCGGTTTCCTGCTCAACCGCATACAAGCCGCCGTGCTGAACGAAGCGCTCAATCTGTATGCCGATGGATTTGCCAGCATGGAAGACATGGACCTGGTGCTCAAAAACGGCCTGGGCATGCGCTGGTCTTTCATGGGCCCGTTTGAAACCATTGACCTCAACGCACCGCAAGGCCTGATGGACTACGCCGAGCGTTACGGCTCCACCTTCCGCGAGGTGGCCGCCGACCAGGCCACCAACCCTTGGAACCGCGACACGATGGCGCAACTGCATGCCCAGCGCCGCGAAGTCCTGCCGGCAGGGGACATGCAAGCGCGGGCGCGCTGGCGCGACCGCCGCCTGATGGCGTTGATTGCGCACCAGCGCAGCCAGCCGCAATAAGGCTGAATCCCATCTGCTGCGCAGCGCGCTTCGCTTTTAACTTTCTGTAACCAGCCCCCTCACTTCATACCGGAACGCCCCATGAAAAAATCAAAAAAAGTCATCGTCACCTGCGCCGTGACGGGTGCTATCCACACCCCGAGCATGTCGCCCTACCTGCCGATCACGGGACCCGAAATTGCCGAGGCCGCCATTGGTGCGGCGCGCGCTGGAGCGTCCATCGTCCACCTGCATGCCCGCAAAATTGAGGATGGCTCGCCCTCACAGGACCCGGCGCTGTTCAAAGACTTTCTGCCGCAGATCAAAGCGGCCTGCGACGTGGTGATCAACATCACCACCGGTGGCGCGCCCACCATGCTGGTGGCCGAGCGGCTGGTGCCGGTGCACACCTACAAGCCGGAAGTGGCCTCGCTCAATATGGGCTCCATGAACTTCGGTCTGTACGGCATGCTCAACCGCTTTCCAGAATTCAAGCATGCGTGGGAGCGGCCCTATCTGGCGAACAGCGACGACCGCGTGTTCAAGAACACCTTCAAAGACATCGCCCACATTCTGGAGTCCTGCGCGGATAACGGCACCCGTTTTGAAATCGAGTGCTACGACATCGGCCACCTGTACACCGCAGCGCACTTTATTGAGCGCGGGTTGATCAAACCACCGTTTTTGATCCAGTCCGTATTCGGCCTGCTCGGCGGCATCGGGCCGCACCCTGAAGACGTGCTGCACATGAAGCGCACCGCGGACCGCCTGTTCGGTGACGACTACTTGTGGTCGGTGCTGGGTGCCGGGCGCAACCAGATGCCGATCGCCACGCAATCGCTTGCCATGGGCGGCAATGTGCGCGTCGGGCTCGAAGACTCGCTGTGGGACGGCCCGGGCCAGCTGGCGCACTCCAACGCCGCGCAAGTCAGTCGCGTGCGGGCGCTGATTGAGGGCCTGAGCCTGGAGATCGCCACCCCCGATGAGGCGCGCCAGATGCTGAATCTCAAAGGCGCGAACGCGGTGAACTTTTAAGCGTAAAGCCCTGCGCTGCCGGGGCTCAAACCACCTCGGGCGTGAGCGCCTGGACCGCCTGGTAACTGGTCAGAAAAACCCGGTCGTGCAGGGTCTTGAGGAAATCCGTCTTGTTCAACTTATCCATTATCGGACCTTTGATTTCCGAAAAATGCAGCGCAATACCGCTGTCGTGCAAACGCCCGGCGATGGCGTGCAGGCTTTCCAGTGCGCTGGAGTCGATGTCATTCACCGCCGAACACTGCAACAGCACATGCTTCAAGGCAGGGCGCGATGCCACCTCGGCGTTGATGCGGTCCTGAATCATGATGTTCCACACCTATGGGTACGCAAGAACGTGTTGTCTGATCGCAAAACAAAAGCCAGTCTCCGTGCCGTTCCATTGTTGGGCGTTTCACTATTGGCTGCTCAGGAGCTACACCGTATGGCTACAAAGCGGAATTCCCAGTGGCTAGCCCCTGGCTACGCGAAGGAATTTGGGGGCTGTTCGTGCTCTGCCATATTGAATAAAAACCTCAAACCGCTGAACTTTCGCAGCCATATGTTCAGGCATGCTTTCATCGACAGACTCAAAGCCAGAAACGATATTCCACTGCCTTTGGCAGAGAGTATTACCGGGCATGGACGCAACGTCAGCGACTTCGCCACCTATGGCAGCGTGGGTTACACACTCGAGCAAAAGGCGGAAGTTATAAAGAAAATCTTGCTATAATTTCCCATTAGACATAGCGTGGGATTCAGCCAATAGAGGTAGGATTCGCTAGCACGATTTTTGCTCTAAAACCGATCACATTCCTCAATAGCTCAGTCGGTAGAGCGCCGGACTGTTAATCCGTAGGTCCCTGGTTCGAGCCCAGGTTGAGGAGCCAAAATCCCTTTAAAAACAACGACTTAGAATGTTGTTTTTATTTAAAATCTTAATTACACGGTTATTACACGATTTTTGTATAGGCCGCTGGTTGATTTTTGACTTTGACGATAGTACAGTGTGCCCTATGCGCACCCCCGGCAGTGAAACCATTGTTGTAAAGCCTGAGTTGATCAGGCTTGTACGTCGCATGGATAGCAAGAAGTGGCAAGTGCATTACAAGCTGGACGGCATCAAGACTTGGTTCCGACAAAGTACCGATACCGCCGATGTCAAAGCCGCTGCTGCTATTGCCGAGCGCATGTGGATGAAAGCCACCTTTGACCATGAGGCTGGTAGGCCCGTGA
>Ga0209358_10003791_pt1 | contig 11031 bp, 13 predicted proteins | sample LauGreFa1BDMLBSN_2_FD_187574 | JGI IMG/M metagenome (GOLD analysis project Ga0209358, IMG submission 187574) | Freshwater lake microbial communities from Lake Michigan, USA - Fa13.BD.MLB.SN (SPAdes) (version 2) | ecosystem: Environmental > Aquatic > Freshwater > Lake | place: Lake Michigan, USA...
TCTGTTGATCGTGCATCTTCTGTGTCAGCTCCTTGTTGCTTGATGCGATAGCCGCAATGATTGCATCGTGTGACGTCTCTAGTCGGCTGATTCTGGCGTATAGCTCACGGGCCACGATGCCACCAAATACCGCCATGATTCCGCCCATGGCACTGCCAATCTTAAAAATCCAATCGGCTGTCGTTTCGCTCACTTGCGATAGCTTATGGCATTATGCATTTTTTTTATTCCCATGTTCATGGGGCAACCGTATCAAATGCATCGACTTTTTTCAATTTGTTTTGATTGTGCTAATCTATAGATATGGAGAGCAATTTTAAGAATATAGAAGATTGGCCAATTGAAAAGTTGATACCATACGCACGAAATGCACGGACTCATAGCGATAAGCAGTTGGGACAAATTGCGGCATCTATCAGCGAGTGGGGGTTTACCAATCCAATTATTGCTGATGCCTATGGGAACGTAATCGCCGGCCATGGGCGACTTTTGGCAGCTCAAAAGCTTGGCCGAACACATGTGCCGGTAAGGATTGTCAGCGACTGGCCAGACGCAAAAAAAAAGGCGTATATACTCGCCGATAATAAGCTAGCCTTAAACGCTGGGTGGGATGATGAGCTTCTTAGTCTCGAGATTGAAGAGCTAAAAGAACTTGATTTTGATATTAATTTAATAGGGTTTGAAGATTTTGAAATAGATGAAATTATCAAGGATCCAATACATTTACCACCTGTGGATATTGATGAAGTGACAGAACCCCCATTAAACCCAACCACAAAAAAAGGCGACATATGGAAACTTGGCGAACATCGGGTGATGTGTGGTGATTCTACGGTGATGACAGACGTTGAGCAGCTGATGGCCGGTGCAAAAGCGGCATTGCTTCACGCAGACCCACCATATGGAATGGGAAAAGAAAAAGATGGGGTGGCGAATGACAATTTGTACCGTGAAGATCTTGATAAATTCCAAATGGAATGGTGGGCGACGTTCCGCCCATTTCTTGAAGATAACTCAAGTGTCTATATCTGGGGTAACGCCCCCGACCTGTGGCGGCTTTGGTACAAGGCAGGGCTGGGCAGCAGCGAGAAGATAGAACTGCGGAACCAGATCGTGTGGGATAAGAAGGCAATCCCTGGGATGGCGTCGACTAATCTGACGCAGTTTCCGATTGCCACTGAGCATTGCTTGTTTTTCCAGCTCGGCAAACAGTTCCTTGACCACGTCAACGTTGACGACTTCCCCGAAACCTGGGAGCCGCTGCGGGCCTACTTGGCAGACGAAGCCAAAGCGGCAGGAGTTGGTTATTCCGAGATTAACTCGCTGTGCGGCGTGCAAATGTACAATCATTGGTTTACACGGTCACAGTTCATGTTGATCCCGGAGAAGCATTACGCCACGCTCCGGGCGAACTATGCGGGACGGTTCATCCGCCCTTGGCGTCAGCTCAAAGATGAATGGGACAAGGTGAAGGGTGGTCCAACAAGGGAGATCCAAGCCGCACGCAGCTACTTTGACAATGCGCATGATGTGATGCGCGACGTGTGGGAGTTTTCCCGGGTGACCGGCGAGGAGCGCCACGGCCACGCCACACCGAAGCCGGTGGCGATGATGGAGCGCGTGATGCTGTCGAGCCTTCCCAATGGCGGGTTGTGCGTTGAGCCGTTCGGTGGCAGCGGCAGCACGTTGATTGGTGCCGAGCGCACGGGCCGGGTCTGCTACGCCATGGAGCTGAACCCAATTTATTGCGACACCATCGTTCGAAGATGGCAGAAGATTTCCGGTAAAAAAGCCGTAAACGAGGCGACAGGGAATATTTATGACAATGAAAGAATCTGAAAAACCAATGCTGACAAAAGGGAAGAATGGCGGAGCTAGACCAGGATCGGGTCGGAAGAAATTTCAACCAACTGAATCCGAACGTAAACAGGTCGAGGCGATGGCGGGGTACGGGGTTCCATTCGATCAAATTGCCTCATTGATTCGTGACGGCATACACATTGACACGTTGCGAGCACGTTTTCAAAATGAACTCATTCGAGGAAAAGCGAAGGCCAACGCAAAAATCGGCCAAGGCATGTACGAGAAGGCGGCATCAGGCGACACCGCCGCAATGATCTGGTGGACGAAAGCACAGATGGGGTGGCGAGAACCAGCACGACAGCTCGAGCATTCTGGACGGGATGGATCCGCCATAGAGATCGAGTCACGTGACGTAGTGCCACTCAATCGTGACGAGCTAATGGCAGAATTGAAAGCACGTGGTTTACCCACGACTATATTCGGAATAGATGCGGATACCTGATGCCGACCTACTGGAGATGCTCGCCATTGCCGAGGCTCGGGAATCGTTCTGGGCTTATAGACAATTCATAAACCAAAAATTAATCAAGGGATGGTGGCAACGTGAGATGGCTATGGAGCTTCAGTCATTTTATTCTGACCTAATGGCCGGACTGCGTCCAAAGCTAGTGATCGAGGCCCCTCCCCAGCATGGTAAGTCTAGGATGGTTGTTGAGTTTGTGACGTGGATGGCCGGAAAAAATCCGGATCTAAAAACGATCTATACGTCATTCAGCGAGAGTCTTGGAATACGCGCCAACTTAACCTGTCAAAGAATCTATGACAGCGAACGATTCAGAAAAATATTCCCAGATACACGGATCAACAGTCAGAACGCTGTCACGATATCTGGGCAGACAATGCGAAATCGTGAAAAACTCGAGTACGTAGGGCGCGATGGTTTTTTTAGAAATACCACCGTGCGAGGGTCAATCACGGGGGAATCATTAGATGTGGGGATAATTGACGACCCGATTAAGGGCCGAGAAGAAGCAGGGTCAAAAGCCGTTCGAGATAAGACGTGGGATTGGTTCACCGACGACTTTTTTACCCGGTTCAGTGAGAACGCTGGAATGCTGGCAATACTGACCAGATGGCACATAGATGACCCAATAGGGCGACTACGTGAGCAGTTTGGAGATGGGGTCAAGGTCGTATCATATCCCGCTATTGCGGTACGTGATGAAAAACACAGGAAAATAGGCGACCCCCTATTCCCAGAGTTAAAAAGTCTTGACTTTTTGCTCGAGAGAAGAGCCGCCATGGCCTCAGTCAACTGGGAGGCACTATACCAACAGAACCCGCAGATACTAGGTGGTGAACTAATTAGGGGTGAGTGGTTCGGCAGGTACCGTGAATCACCCATAATCAAGTACAGAATGATATATGCTGACACCGCACAGAAGACAGCCGAGCGAAATGATTATTCCGTGCTTGAATGTTGGGGAAAAGGCGATGATGGCAAGATATATTTACTCGATATGGTTCGTGGGAAGTGGGAGGCCCCAGAGCTTGAGAGGCGGGCCATTGCATTTTGGCAGAAACATCGGGAGGCGGAGCCATCGAGATATGGACAGTTGCGACAGATGAGGATCGAGGACAAGGCGAGTGGTACCGGCCTCATCCAAGGCCTAAAGCTAAAGGCACGCATCCCCGTCGCAGGCATCCAGCGAACCAAGGACAAGTACACCCGGCTCATGGATGTTCTTGGTTACATTGAAGCGGGGTATGTTATGATCCCTGAAACTTCCGCATTCGTCAGTGACTTTGTCGCCGAATGCGAGGCGTTCACATCTGACAACAGCCACATGTACGACGACCAGGTAGACCCGATGATGGACGCCATCAATGATATGTTGGTGGCAAAAAAATCGTATGCATTCACGGAGGCGATGCTTTGAAAAAGAGAGAATCGAAAAAAATAGAATCGAAGGAACTGGTGGCGGATGGGTATCTGAATCTCATGTCCCGTACCGGCATTGGTGCGAATAACATGATTAGCCAATACACATACGGATTCACTATGTTGACCCATGACCGCATGCGACTCGAGTCGATGTATCGTGGCTCGTGGATAGTCGGAGCCGTCATCGATTCTGTCGCAGAAGACATGACACGAGGTGGGGTATCGATTACTGGCAGCATCGATCCAGACAAAATTGCAAAAATACAAACCAAGCTCACACGACTGGGTGTCTGGCGGGCTATCCTTGAATCAATAAAGTGGGGGAGACTTTACGGCGGAGCGATAGCCGCAATAGTTATTGATGGGCAAGACCCGTCCACACCACTAGACATTAGCACGGTTTCAAACGGACAGTTCCGTGGTTTAAAAGTCTATGACCGCTGGGCACTGTCAGCGAGCAATACGGTGGTTGAGTTCGGCATGGATGCCGGGCTACCAGTACACTATGACGTCATCGCAGACATTTCGACGAAGAAGCTATCAGGTGTCAGGTGGCATCATAGTAGGGTGATACGATTCGTTGGAATCCAGCTGCCAGTATGGCAGGCAATGCAAACGGAATACTGGGGCGAGTCTGTCATTGAACGGATGAACGACCGGATCGTGGCCTTTGATGCTGCGACCATGGGGGCGTCGAATCTCGTGGAGAAGGCACACCTAAGGGTACTGATGATTAAGGGCCTGCGTGATACATTTCAGGAGGGTGGTCATGCGGAAGAGATCTTGAGTCGAACATTTAATACAATGCGTCAGCTTCAAAGCAACGAGGGCCTCACCGTACTGGACGCAGAAGACTCGTATCAGCCACACAGCTATTCCTTCGGTGGGCTATCGGACATCATCCTTCAGTTCGGACAGCAGATATCAGGCGCAACCGGCATTCCACTCGTTCGATTGTTCGGCCAATCGCCCGCCGGCCTAAACTCTACCGGTGAAAGTGACCTACGCATGTATTACGACCACATATTGTCACAGCAGGAGAGCCGATTACGGGAAGGAATGCTGCTGGTCTTGCGCGTGATGTACAGATCGCTATTCGGGCAGGACGCACCAGATGATTTCGACTTTGATTTTTCGCCACTTTGGCAAACGAGCGAAAGAGAAAAGGCCGATATATCGTCGGTCGTCACTGACACCATTATAAAGGCATACGACGCAGGAATCATCGATCAGGTCACGGCAATGAAGGAGCTGCGTCAATCTAGCGAGGCGACTGGAATCTATTCGAACATCACGCAGGAGTCTATTGAGGAGGCAGAAATGGCCCCGCCCCCAATGCCTGTGGAAAATGTTCCCATAGAGACCACGCCACTCAATGAGTAGGTTCGCCGGGTCAAGACAGGCCGAGCGACGCATGGCTGCAGAGCTTCGGCGGGTCGCTCGATTGGTTGCCGACATAATCGCCCGGCACACAAGCGGGGCCGAAATCACCGACACAAAAAAAATGAACGAGGCATTAAGGGCGTACTCAAGTTCACTGGGCCCGTGGGCGGAAACGCTAACAGCGAAAATTTTGGAAAGCGTTCAAAAAAACAACCTCAAGGCATGGACCGAGGCATCCAGAGAGCTAGGCCGGGAACTCAGAACGTTAAGAGCGACCACCGAACTGGGGGCGACGGTGACAAAACTTCAAAATGATCAGGTGACGCTGATCAAAAGTCTTCCAATAGAGGCGGGGGCAAGGGCTCAGGCATTGGCACAGCAGGCGAGCATTGACGGGTCACGGGCTAGCCAGGTAGCGGAGGAGATAGCACGTACCGGCGAGGTGACAGCCAGTCGTGCCACCCTAATCGCAAGAACGGAAATCGCAAAAGCTAACGCAGCCATGACCCAGGCAAGGGCGGAATACGTTGGGGCGGATCAATACATCTGGCGTACCGCACAGGATGGGGATGTGAGGGAATCACACGCAGAACTAGAGGGGCAGGTGTTCAAATACGACGATCCACCATACATCGATGGCGAGGGGAATCACGGGCCCGGCGAGTTCCCGAATTGCCGATGCTTTGCTGAGCCAATAATCCCATCATGATTTAGCCCCTTGATCTTTTTGTTCAAAAATGACTAAATGATAAAAATATGGATGCGATTACGCCACAGATAAATAACGTCACGCCTAAGAGTGGGCGATTTATGACCGAGTCGAATAAAATCGTCAACGTGGTGGATGAGTATGGCAACTTCAAGGTGATCGACGTAGCCAATAGTAGCGTACACGCTGGGACGGCATACACCTACACCGCCACATCATCTATCACCGCCACATCGTCCGTCTATTTCATGGGGAAGACCGGGGCTGTGACTTCCCACTTGATGGGATTTTTCGTCAAATCGGATGCGTCGCCGCTTAAAGTTGAGTTTTTCGAGTCGCCGACGACGACGGCAGACGGAACGCCACAACAAGCTGTGGCACGAAATCGGCAGTCAGCGGTCACGGCCACCATGCAGGTATTCGCAGGGCCTACGGTGACGGCATCCGGAACCACTCTAATGACTGACCGAATATTCGGCGACAAGCAGACCGTATCGGATGAGCACCTAGACGGTGAGTGGCTACTGAAAAAAAACACAAGCTACCTATTCAAAATAACGAACGAGACGAACCAAGTGGTCAACATCGTTGCGGGATTCAACTGGATCGAATCGGACAATGGCTAACATCTACAGCGTGGAACAGCTGTCAGAACATATTAGCGAGACGCCTGAAGGGTTCCTGTTGTGTGAAAGCGTTCCCATAACAAGAGCTGGTGAGCTGACATATGCACCAAGCGAGACGCCAATTACGGCCGGAGATGGCAATACTATCATAGAAAGAAGCAGGGAGGACATAGCACGGCCAGAGACTATTGCATCATTTGAAGGGAAGCCAATTACGATCAACCACCCTCATGATTTTGTCACACCAGAAAATTGGAAGGCACTGACTGTTGGATTGGTTCAAAACGTCAGAGTTTCGAAGCTAGAAGACGGGACTGATGCCCTTGTGGCTGACCTTCTCATTACGGATGCCCAGGCAATCGCGCGTGTGAAAAATAAAGAACTCCGGGAGGTGTCTTGCGGGTACGAAGCTACATACGTAGAGATCGCACCCGGAAGAGGCCGTCAGGAGGGCATCGTTGGAAACCATGTTGCGCTAGTCGTTTCCGGCAGATGTGGGCCAGATTGTGCCATTCAAGACCACGCACCAAGAAAGGAGCCCCGAATGATTGAAAAGTTAAAAACAGCAGTCTCTAGAACATTTCTTAGTACGCTAGATCAGGTATTCGATTCTGTCGATACCGAAGGCCAGGCAGCACATGACAGCACGGAAGAGACGGGAAAGGAAGTAACGGACCAACCCACCGATCAAATGCCTATGTTTGAAGAGAGATTGGCCCGACTAGAGGAATTTATTGCACAATTGAAGGCTGCAAAAAAAGAGGACCCATCGACGGAGGTTGAAATTACCACGGACAGCTGTAACGATGTCGACACCATTGCACGGGCCGAAATTCTATCGCCCGGCATTGCAAAAACTGGTGACGTAAAGAGCAAGGCCCTCAATGCATGTTACGCCACCAATGAGGGCCGTCAGATCATTGACACCCTACTGAAAGGCAAGGCATTCGACTCGGCCGACAAAGATATGCTGTTTATCGCTGCCTCAGAATTGGTAAAGGGTGAACGACGCTCGCAGCTGACACGAGTCGTTCAGCCTGAATCTGAATCAAAAGACGTATACGCAGAATTCTGGAAAGGAAGAAAATAATGACCGCATACATCACCGAAATCCCATCCGGCGTGCCAGGTGACATCACCAGAAGCCGTCATGCTCTAGTAGAGCCTGGCGTACTCAATTCAGCATCAACCCCCGATTCATACGGGAAGGCTGTGAAAATTGTAAATGGAAAATTTGAAAAAATTGCCTCAGGCGACGCCGCAAGTGTAGTGTATGGCCTTCTGGCTCGATCTGTTCCGAATATATCGAACACGCTCAATCAGTCATTTGGATCGTCGGTTCCAAATGCCGATATCATTCAGAGTGTACTTGTTCAAGGCTACATGATCGTCGAATGCAAGGTTGGGACGCCAGTTCGTGGCGGTTCTGTATATGTGCGCATCACAGAATCAGGGACCAAGAAGGTAGGCGATTTTGAGACCGCTGCCGATTCAGGCGCATGCGTTGCCCTACCAAATGTAATATGGGCGGTAACAGGCAAAGATTCAAATAACTGCACCGAAATCCGTGTGAAGTAGGAGGAGAATAAATGTCAGACTTATCTTTTTATATCAATCAACTTACCAATCTATCGCCAACCATTGCCAGGCCACTAGAGGAGTATACTTGGGCCCGTGATATCATCCGACGCAACATCACTCTGGGCGAAGTATCTACGAGCTTTCGCCGTGTAAAGTATCACGCCCCTGGAATGTTGAGCCCTACCGGATTCTCATATGTGACAAAGGACAGCCCGATACAGGGAGTGTCTATGGATGGCGAGATGATAACAAAGCCAACAAGGTACATGACCAGGGCAGCGATGTACACAGAGCAGGAGCTTGAATCGATGATCAAGCTTGGCTTCTCAGTGCAGGATGAGCAGCAGAGACAAATCAACGGAAAATACCAACAAGAGGTAGATCAGAAGGTATATATTGGCGATCCCCTCTTCGCTGAAGAAGGGCTTTTAAACTCTGATTCAATCGTGCAAAAAACATCATTGACTATTGGTAGCGGGAGCGGCGCAACGACCGCATGGGAAACGAAGACGCCAGTAGAGATCCTGAAGGACGTCAATGATCTACTTACAGACGTGACGAAGAGGTCAGCCGGAAGATGTCCGAACATTTTACTATTACCGCTCAAGCAGTTCGCCTACCTTGCCGGTCGGCTAGTTTCTGACGCTGGGAATTCTTCGATTTTGACCTTTCTTAAAAATAATTCAATTGCCACCCACAAAAATCCATCACCTCTTGAAATTTACTCGGTTAAATGGCTTGAGGGACTTGGAAAAATCAATAATGTGGCTAAAGATCGAATGGTGGCCTACAGCAATAAGGCTGAATACATTCAATTCCCTATGTTTGAGCTGGCCCCATGGAAGCCTAGCATCAGTGGCCTTCACTATATTCTTCCTTACCACTGGCTTCTTGGGTGTGTCGAAATAATGCAGCCAGAAACAATGGGATACGCTGACGGTATTTAGGCTTTTAAATGGGCTATCGAGCGATAGCCCAAAGGAGTGGTATATGCATGCTCAATTTTTTGTACCAGCAACGATCAACATGGTATCGTTTGGCGTGGGGGTCCATCATGTAGGGAGGGAGGTGTACGAATCAGTTGAATTTGATGTGCTCGTTGAGGCAGGTCAGGTCCTAATACTTCGTCAAGACTTGGAGCCAGAGCCAGAACCAGAGGTAGAGCCAGAGCCAGAGGCAGGACAAGAGGCAGGACCAGAGGCAGAGCCAGAGTCAGAGCCCACAACAAAAACGAAACGAAATAAATGAATATCGATACATTCCGAATCATGTATCCGGAATTCAACGATGTCGCTCAATACCCGACAGCCATGATCATGTTTTGGGCGGCTGTCGCTGAGATGACTTTGTCCGCTGATCGGTGGGGCGAGATGTATGACCACGGGATGTCGTTGTTCGTTGCCCATCATATCTCAATCGCAGCGGCCAACAAATCTGCTTCAGCATCAGGCGGAACGCCTGGTCAGTCATTGGGCGTGGTGCAAGCGAAGTCTGTTGGATCGGTCAGTGTCAGCTATGACACATCAAGCTCTACAGAAATCAATGCAGGGCATTGGAACCAGACCATTTATGGTCGTCAGTATATTCGGCTTGCTAGAAGACTGGGGCCGGTACTGTACCAGCTATGAGCGTCACGGTCACGAAGGATGATCTTAAAAACCTTCTAAGGAATATTCAGGCGATGGGCCGAAAAAGTGTATTGATAGGAATCCCAGAATCAAAAAACAATCGAAAAGAAAACGAGGCGTCAAACGCCATGATAGGATTTCTGAATGAGAACGGGTCGCCAGCCCGAAACATTCCGGCTCGGCCATTCCTAGTTCCTGGAGTAAAGAAGGCATCAGACAAGGCGAGTGAGGCGTTGAAATCGTATGCCAGCGACGCTCTTAACAATCCTAAGGCGATTGATCAAGGACTTAATGCGGCTGGCCTTATTGCCCAGGCATCGGTAAAGAATCAAATTGTGTCGCAAGATGGATTCGCCCCCCTAAGTCCTGCCACACTCGCACAGCGTGCCCGAATGGGGGCAAAGGGGACGAAGGCCCTAATTCGTACAGGGCAACTTCTGAACTCGATCACGTACGTGGTCCGAAGTGATGCGTGATGGCACGAATCGACGTATCAGATATTCTCGCCGATCCTGATTTTTTAGATTCGTTGACCCTAATCAGACGATCATCATCAGTCAATGAGTACGGTGAGCATGTGATGACGGAGTCATCGTGCTGCATCCGGGCGTCTGTGCAGTCCGTAGGTACGGAAGACCTACAGCGGCTACCCGAAGGAGCGAGATTGCAAGACGTGATCACGGTATACTATCGTGGCGAGCTGATGCCTGAACGCAAAAACGGGTACGCTGATGTATTGGTGTGGGGCGGAAAGCGGTACCAGGTCGCTGGCATCGATGAGAATTTCATCAATTTTGGGCGTGGATTCACCAAGGCAATGTGCCGAATGGAAGACGCCAATGCCTAATACGTCAGCCACCGGCGGATACCTCACTCAGACAGAGGGGCCGATGGAGGGGGTATCATTTCGTCGATTTATCGGGGGCGTTTTGGTTGGGGTGTCAGGGCTGCCTCCGGAGTATGTACGCCCGTCATGGCAAACAAATCCACCGCCAATACCCGGAATCGAAGTGAACTGGATGGCATTTGGTCAGTCTGGTAGGCGTGGAGAATACTCCTCATACCTCATGACCGATATTGATGGCACAAAAACAGAACAGCGGACGCACGAAGAATGCGACTTCCTTCTAGTATTCTATGGGCCGGACTGTCTCGATATTGCGGCCCGTGTTCGTGATGGATTTCGCATAGAACAGAACCAGGAAGTCCTACAGCTTCAGGGTATGGCGATGGTCGGCGATACCGACATCATCCATGCCCCTGAGTTAATAAACGACCGCTACTATGACCGGGCCGATATGACCATCACGATACGTCGTGAGGTACGAAGGTCATACTCAATATTGAGTTTTGCTG
>Ga0209358_10003793_pt1 | contig 11027 bp, 10 predicted proteins | sample LauGreFa1BDMLBSN_2_FD_187574 | JGI IMG/M metagenome (GOLD analysis project Ga0209358, IMG submission 187574) | Freshwater lake microbial communities from Lake Michigan, USA - Fa13.BD.MLB.SN (SPAdes) (version 2) | ecosystem: Environmental > Aquatic > Freshwater > Lake | place: Lake Michigan, USA...
TGTTTCCTCCATTGTTTCTGTATTACCAGTTTTGACCCCAGTAATATGGAAAAAAGAAATGTTAGGTAATTATGAAAATTATATTTATTTTAATCCTTTATCTTTTATGATTGAAATAGTTAGAGATCCCATAATTGGAGTTTCTCCTAAGTTAGACATATATATATATAATTTAGTTTTTTTATTAGCTTTATATCTTTTGGCCAATATTTTAATTAAATACAAGGGCAATAGAATAGTATTTTGGATATAAAAAATGTCAGAAATTAAATTAGCTAATGTATCTTTAAAATTTCCGATTACTTTTTCTGATAAAAGCTTAAGAAATAATTTATATAATTTTGTTAAAAAAAAAAATGAACAATTTAATTTTAAAAGTTGTTTAAAAAATATCAATCTAAGCATTAAAGATGGGGATAGAGTTGGAATTTTAGGAGAAAATGGTTCTGGCAAATCAACTTTATTAAGAATTATTTCAGGAATTTACACACCAGACAGCGGGACAGTTAATGTAATAGGAAAAGTTTTAGCAGTTCATGCATTAAACACTGGCATAGACATGGAATCTACAGGTGAAGAAAACATTTACAATATCTCTTTTATGAGAGGAATAAAAAAAAATGAAATTGATCAAAAAATTCAAAAAATTATTGATTATTCAGAGCTAGGCTCAAGTATTTTTAAACCACTTCGAACTTATTCATCAGGAATGATAGCAAGACTTTCATCGTCTATGCTTGTAACATTTGAGAGTGAAATTTTAATTCTAGATGAATTTATTTCAACAGGCGATGATAATTTTAAAAAAAAATTAAGAGAATCAATTTTAAAAAAAATTGAAAGTTCAAATATATTTGTTTTTGCATCACACGATAAAGAACTTGTTAATTCTATTTGTAATAAAAAAATTCTTCTTAAATATGGCGAAATTATTAACGAATGAAAAAAATTTTAATTTATACAAAAAATCATTCTAGTTCTTTAGGTATTTTAGATATTATTTCAATAATAAAAAAAAATTTAAGTTTAAATAAAATTAAAGAAAAGCAAATATCTGTAAGCAAAGAGTTAGATAGTAATTATTCAACAATTATATTTATTGAAAAATTTAACAATATTTTTAATTTAATAAAAATTATTTTTTTTTTAAGAAGATTTAAAGGAAAAAAAATAATGGTAGTCACAGAATTTATTACGACTTTTGAATTAAGTAATAAACTTAGAACCTTTAATTATTTTGATAAAAAAATAAATTTTTATTTTATTCCATTCTATTTTTTATTATCTTTTTTATATTTATTGATTTTATCGACAAAAAAAATATTTAAAATGACGAGTTATTATTTGAAAACCTTAATACATTTTTTTTATAAATATAAGCCATTTTACCTTTTATTTTGGTTAGAAAAAAAATTTTTTTTAAAAATGAATACTTTTAGTTATGATTTATTATTTAAATTGGATGAGTTTATATATTTTTTTTTTAGATATTGGACATTTATTGTTCTTACCAAATTTATAAAGTTTGACTATTATTTATGTACTCACCCTGCAATTAAAAAAGACAATTTTTTTAGAAATAAAACAACTTACGAATTGCCTATTATATATAATTTTATAAATTTTAAAAAAAAAAAAGCTTTTTACCTAGAATTTAGTGGCCTGGTAACTAAATATAGATTTAATTTTTTAAAAAAAATAAACTTTAATAAAAAAATTTATAAAAAAAATAATTTTGATACATTATCTGAATCTAGCTTGGGCAAATTTATTCAAAAAGATAAATCCAAATTAAATTTTAATAGAATATCTTTAGATATTCCCAAATATAAATTTTGGCCGTATATGAGTCCAACAAGATATTTTAATAGTTTGTCTCAAGGTATTTTACCGATAACTGCGAAAAATTTTTCTACCGATAAAAGTGATTTAAAAAAGATAATTTTAAGTTTTCCTAAATTTTTAGGAATGAATAAAAAAAATTTGTTTTCTATGATTGAAAAAATTAATAAGAAAATAAATAATTATAATAAAAAAAATATTTTTATGTTAAGAAAAATAAATTTTTTATAACTTAAAATATTTATAGTATGTAATAGGTGGAATAATATTTATTCTACATAAAAATTTTATTAAGAATTTTATTTTTCTTAATATATCGTAAGAAGTTTTAAAATTCATGAAAGTATTTTTAATTTTATTGTTAATAAGTTTTTCATAAAAAACTCTGCTTATTCCCAGTCTTTTCAAAGAAAGATTTAACAATTCCTCATTATTTTTTATATAATTTTTTTTAATTTTTTTTAGAGCATCGTTTCTACTTAATTGTTTATCTCTAATAAGAGCAGAATAATTAAATTTTCTTCTATCTATATTAAATTTTCTTTTATACCAATCAAACATTAAAGGCTGATATAAATCATCATAATAATGAGCACCAAGAGGTTTCCATTTTAACTTTTTAATTATAAATTTAGATATTTCAGGCTTATTATATTTTATATAATAAAAAGGGTGGTGCACTTTAATGCCTTTTATTAGAGCATAGTAAGCTATTTTTATTGGCGTTAAATTAAAACATATTTTTGAAGGATTAAAATCTGGAAAATCTACATTGCCAAATTTTTTTTGTATTGTTTCTACATATTTTCCATCGAGAAAATTCCATAATAATGGAGAAATTCCCTCTGTTCTAAAACTCTGTCCAATTAAAATATCTTTTACATTGTAGTTGTAACATGCCGCATATAAAGCTGAGGCAATTCCAATATCTGTACCAGTTTCAATATCTGGAACACATGCTTTCAAAAAAGAAATTTTAATATCTTTGCTAAGCTTCCAATCAGAGGTATAAATTTTAAAATCTACTTTCAGTGTCTTGGTAACTCTTGACATATTTTCCCCAGCAACAGGATTGCTAAATCCGTCATTAAAATGAATGGCAAGAACTCTTAGTTTTAATATTTTTTTGGCATAATACATTAAATATGTAGAGTCTCTTCCACCGCTTATTCCAACAATTACATCGTATTTAGAATTTTTATTTCTTTTTTTTATGATTAGTGCTTCTTTTTTATTTTTTTGTGAAATAGGAAATAATTTATTAATTTCATTGTATATAATACAATAATTACAAATATTTTTTTTTATTATAAAATTAGGAAAAGTATAATCAGAAATGCAAATAGGACATATTTTGTTTTTGCTCATTATATATTTATACTAATATTATTAGACAATTCAGTTCCGCATTTTTTAATTTTATTTTTGTTTACAGTGATATTTATTATTTTTAATTCACTAGAGACTTCGTTATTATTTAATTCTATTAGCTGTTTCCCATTTTTGTAAGCCAATGAACATCCTATCATTTTTCTACCTTCAACAGGCCCCCCAACTATATAACCAATGCTTGTAACTGCAATAAAAGTATTATTGTAAATCGCAGTGACCTCTTTCATTGTGCTGGACCATTTTTGGTTATAAGGATTTTGGTCATTGTTGTCCGCATTAACAGTCCATGAGGAGGGTGAAATAATTATATCAGCACCCATTCTAGAGAGTAAATGAGATATTATTGAAGATTTCGAATAATTGTCCGCGCAAATTGAGATACCAATTTTTGCAAATTCACTATCAAAAACTTCAAGTTTTGATCCTGGTTCATAGTAAGCATTAGCTTCTTCATTAAGAAGATTAATTTTTCTATAATGAGAAAGAATCAAACCTTTTTTATTTATATATATTGCGGAATTAAAGAAATTATTATTCAATTTTTCAGTAAGACCAATGCAAATATCAATTTTATTTTTTTTGGCTAATTCCTGAAAGTAAAAACTATATTTTCCAGGAATTGTTTTTGCTTTTTTATAAGAAGGGTGAGTCCAGCCAAAATCTGAACATTCTGGGAATATAATTAGATTAGCTTTTTTTTTGGAGGCTTCAATAATAAATTCCTTAGCTCTATTAAAATTTCTTATAGGCTCACCACCTTCAATAAGAAGTTGACACATAGCTATTTTAATCATTATAAAATATTTATGAATTTAACTTTAATTGTTCCTGTATTTAATGAAAGTCACAATATACTAAGTCTACTAAATATCATTCATATTTACAATAAATCTAAAAAAAGTCTATTAAAAATTTCACAAGTAATTTTTATTAATGACGGTTCCACAGATGATAGTTTAGATATTATTTTGGATTATAAAAATAAAATAAAAAGTTTTGATATAAATGTTTTAAACAATTTTAGAAATTATGGCAGTCATGTAGCAATTTTAAATTCATTAAGATATGTAAATAATAATTTATCCTTGATATACTTTGCTGATCAAGAGTTTTCTTTAAATATTTTAAATAAATTATTTAGAAATTATTTAAAAAATAAAAATTCAATTATTCTAAAAAGAGATTCAATTTCAAAAAAAAATATTTTTTCTCAAATTTTTTGGTGTTTTTTTATTTTTTTTTATAATAAAAATTTAAATAATCTATGCAGTATATTTCTCATAAAAAAAGATATTATTGTTTTGAGGGGTAAAAAGATTCAAATAAACGATATTTTTTTTTTAAATTTCTTAAAATATATAAAAAATTTTCAGATAGTATTAACTTCTACAAAAGCAAGAAAATTAGGAACATCTAATTGGACAATAAAAAAAAAATTTATTTTATTTTATAATATTTTATTTTTTCAAAAAAAATTATTAACGATAATAGTTTTATTTTTGACGTTAATTCTATTTGTTATTAAAAAAAAATATTTAATTTTAATCACTTTTATATTTATTTTTTTAAATATTATTCTATTGATAAAAAATTTAGAAAAAATAAAATATAAATTTATAGTTTAGTAAAAATTTTTAACAATTTACTTAATTAATAAAAGTAGTCGTGGGCGACCATTTAAATTCAGTATTATTAAATCTTTTAGAGTAAATTATTTTATTAACTTTAAAAATGATTACTTTGTGAGTATTGAATTTGATAACTTTAAATACTTTGCAACCAAAATTTATAGGTATCTCAGTTAATATTGGACCAAATTTAGTAATTTTGAAATTAAATTTAGTATTTATTATTTTATTGGGGGAGCTAAATTTAGAAGTATTTCCCATGTAATTAATAAATTTAATTAGGCTTAAATTATTAAAAGGCACTCCAATAGTTGCTACTCCTTTATCAAGAATATTTTTAAGTGAATATCTTAGGTCATATCTTTTGTTGAATTTTCTATGGGAGATAGATACTGCGAATAAAAAAGGATATCTGTTAACAACTGTGGTTGAGCCGCAAGGCATAAAGTTTATTTTTTTTTTCTTATCAAAGCTTCCAATAATCCCAAGAGAAGAAGGAAAAAATATTGGCCATTTCGCCTCATCGTTGTTAAGTTTTGATATCTGCAAATTTGAAAAATTTTTTAATTTAACTAAGAAGTATTTTTTTAAAGAAATAACTTTAGAGTAATTAATATTATTTTTATTAAAATGATAAAAGTATTTATTTGTAAATGTTTTGTAATATTTTTTTCTTAAAAATATTTCAAAATAAAATTTTATTTTTTTTTTTATAATTGGCAACGGCTTCCAAAGTATTTGTTCGTTTTTTAAAAGATTTTTTTTCACATAAAATTTCTTTATCGGTATAAAAAATAATTTATGTGTATTAAAATTTATTGATGTGAATTGTTTTAATTCTTTTTTTTTAACATCTATAGATAAATAGGAATTTTTTATAATATTATTTTTAAAATCTATATTTTTTTTACTTAGCTCTATCTGATTTAAATAGTGATTCTTAAATTTAAAATTAAGTAAATCTTTCTTATTTAAAAGATTAATAGATATATTGTCAGAATTTAGAAATTTTTTTATAAAATCAGTCTTATCTAGATGTCTTTCGGATATTTTTTTTTTACTAATCGGTAGAGCTAATATTAGTGGAAATCTGTTGACAATCGCGGCTCCTACAATCTTTTCAATATAGTAATTTTTTTTATATTTTATTAATATGAAACAGACGTTACATGGAAAAAAAAATGGCCATTTGCTATCTTTTTTTAATTTTTTTTCGTTTTCTAAATAACTTTCACTAAGATTTTCTTTACTAAATTTTTTATTAAATTTCCAATTGTAACTAAAATCTGATTTATAGTATAATTTTTTCATTCTTTAGAAATTTTTTTGTAATCTTTAATATATAATTAACATTTTTTAAACTTAAGTTCGCATGCATTGGTATTTGAACTCCATTTTTCGATAAAAATTCAGAATTAGCTAATTTAGTATCATATTTTTTCTTATAATAATCTTCAGTGTTTATTGAAGTTATGCCTTTTCTACTTTCAATATTATAATCAAATAAAAACTTTATAAATTTATTTCTTAATGCTTTTTTCTTGAAGATGATCATATAAGATTGCCTATTAGATATTGCATTTGGCAATTCCTCTTGTATTAAAATATGACTTGAATATTTTAAAAAAAAATTATCATATATTTTTGATATTTTTCTTCTTATTTTGATAAAATTTTCATGTTGTTTAAATTGAGAAATTAAGAACGATGCTTGAATATCGTTAAATCTAAAATTAAGGCCAATATTTTTATATTTTTCAAAATTAAGAGGGTGTGAAGTGCTTCTTCTGTATGAGTCCAATGTCATTCCATGATTAATAAACAAATTAAGTTTTTTATAAACTTTTAAATTATTTGTTAGCAAGGCACCCCCTTCACCACAAGTAATCAATTTTCTTGCATGAAAACTAAATATTAAAAAATCCGAAAAATGTCCTATTTCTTTATTTTTATATTTGCTACCAAAAGAACATGCGGCATCATGAATTAATACAATATTTTTTTTTTTACAAAATTTATAAATTTTTTCTAACTCACAAGGATTTCCAATTTGATCTATAGTTAATATAAATTTTGTTTTTTTTGTAACGACGGACAAAATGTTTTGTAAATTCATATTATATGTTTTTATGTCTACATCTGCTAACTTTACGTCAAATCCAGCAACATGTGGGGCATTAGCTGAGGCGATAAATGATAAAGAGGGAACTATAATCTCTCTATTTTTTGGATATAACTCATGTAGAATTTTGAATAATGCATAAGCTCCAGTTGTCCATGAAGTAAAAAATATACAGTATTTTTTTTTAAATTTTTTTATAAATTTTTTTTTTAATAAACTTTCATTTTTTCCTCTAACAATCCATCTTGATTTAATTGTTTCTTTTATAGAGTTAATCTCAGGATTTCCAATTTTTGGACTACTAAATTTGATAAATTTCATTTAACTATATGTATAAACTTACTTGTTTATAAATCAAAAAATATTATTATAATTTTAAATAACCTAATTTTAATATGCCTATAGTTAATTGTAAGATTGGTAAGAATGTAAAAATTTTTCATCCGAAACTAGTAAACTTATATAACTGTCAAATAGGAGAGGGTACACAAATAGGACCTTTTGTTGAAATTCAAAGTGATGTAATTATTGGGAAAAACTGCAAGATATCATCACACTCATTTATTTGCTCTGGAGTGAGAATCGGAGACGGGACATTTGTTGGTCATTCAGTCGTGTTTATAAATGATCGTTATCCCAAAGCAGTAGATGCAAAAGGAAAAATTAAAAAACAATGGCTTATGGAAAATACAATAATCGGAAAAAAAGTTAGCATAGGCTCTTCAGTCACTATTATGTGTGGTGTTAAAATAGGAAACAATTGCACAATAGGAGCAGGATCTTTAGTGGTAAAAAATTTAAATAATAATAAAATATTTTATAATAAAATATTCTCAAAATTAAAATAATGAATATTGGTTTAGTAGGCGTAGGTTATTGGGGAAAAAATATTTTAAGAAATCTTAAAAATAATGAGTTGTGTGAAAATATATATTGTTTTGATTTAAATTTTAAAAATACAAAAAAAGGGAATATTTCTTTTTATAATAATGAAAAAGATTTTTTCTCAGTAAAAAATATTGACGGATATATTGTCGCCACACCCGCTGGAACACATTTTCACTACGTAAAAAAAATATTAAAAATTGATAAATTTTTATGTGTAACTAAACCTGTTTTTAAGGACTTAAATCAATTAAATTATATAAAAAAAAATTTTAAAAATTATAATAAAGTATTTGCTGATCATACTTATATCTTTCATCCAGCATTAAAAATTATAAAAAATATTTTAGCAAGAAAATATCTCGGAAAAATAATTTATTATGACTCTGAAAGAGCTAGCTTTGGAAAATTTTATAAAGATCTAAATGTAATAGATGATTTAGCGATTCATGATTTTTATATATTGTCATATTTATTTCCAGAAAATAAATTTAAAAAAGCAAAATTAATCTCTAATAATAATTTTTATAATAAAAATTATTATTCAATAATTAATTTAAAAAGTAATAATTTTACTGCCACTACAAAGGTAACATGGTATTCCCCTTTTAAGTCTCGTAGAATTGTAATAGCTGGCTCTAAAAAAACATTGGTTTTTGACGATACTCTGTCTGATAACAAGATTCAGATTTATTCTAAGTCAATTCATCTTATAAAAAAAAAATCATACGATTGGGAATATAGAGTTGGCAATTTGTATTCTCCATTTGTTCCAAATAAAGAGTCTCTCTCTGTAATGTTAGATAGTTTTTTTTCTTTTATAAAGAATAATAGCAATAATTCTGTCACTAATTTTAAGCATTTAGAAAAAGTTTACAATATTCTTAAAATTATTCCTTTAAAGTAATGATTAAATTTTTTAGTAAAAAAAACGAATATATTAAAAAAAAAAAAATATATTTAAGAATTGTTGATAATATTTTAAAAAAAGGAATTTACACAAATGGACCATCTGTTAAATTATTTGAAAAGAATTTTGCAGAATTTAACAAGGCAAAATATTGTGTTACTACTAACAGTGGCACCTCTGCAATTAATTTAGCGCTTAAAGTTTTAGGAATTAAAAAAGACAGTGAGGTACTTATGCCTTCCGTTTCATTTATTGCAACGCCTGCGGCCACAATATATGCAGGACTAGTCCCCGTGTTTGTTGATGTTAATAATAAAGATTGGTTGATCAATGTAGAAGAAATCGAAAAAAAAATAACCTCAAAAACTAGATGCATAATGCCTGTGCATCTTCATGGATTAATGGCAGACATGAAAAAAATTCACCTTATTGCAAAAAAATACAATTTGAAAGTAATTGAAGATGCTTCACAGGCTCATGGAAGTAAATATTTTGGAAAAAATCCAGGTTTCTATAGTGATATCGCATGTTTTAGTTTTTATCCAACAAAAACTCTTGGCGCATATGGAGAGGGCGGAGCTATAATTACAAATAATTATAATATTTATAAAAAAGCTCTTCTATATAGAGATTGGTGCAAGACTCTAGATATGAAAAATTTTTATGATATTGGATTCAATTATAGAATGCCGGAAATTACAGGTGCATTATTATTGCAAGATATTAAAGTTTTAAAAAATAATATAAAAAAAAGAATTAGAATAGCTGAATTTTATAAAAAGAATTTAAGAATTAAAAATTTTGTTTACTATGATGTTAAAAATTATGTTCATTCTTATTACGTATTCGCCGTTAGAGTAAAAAATAGAGAAAAATTAAGGAAAATTTTAATATCAGAAGGAATAGAAACTAACATTACCTACCCTTATTGTTTGCCATATACTAATCCTTTTAGAATAAAGAAAGAAGTGAATTCCAAATTATTTAATGTTGGATATTTATATTCAAAAGAAACAATTTCGTTACCATTGTATCCGGAACTAAGACTTCATCAAGTTAAGCATATAATTAAAACATTTAATAAATATGCAGAATTTATCTAATTTTTTTTTCAGCAATAAAAAATTTTTTTTTATTTTATTTTTATTCTTTATAATTCCATTAGTAAATCAACACTATTTTTTAGGAGCAACAGATTATGTATGGGGTGTATTGCCATCAGAAATTGATTTTTTTTATGGAAAAAACTCAAAAACTATATTTATGGACACCTGGGAAGCAGAAAATCTTGGACAAAATATTATTTCAGAAGGTTATTTGCCTATATATTCATTAGATAGGATTGTATATTTTTTTTTCTCAAAAGAATTTTTTTTCATAATTAATAATTTCATTTTATTAATTAAAATTATCATAATATATTTTTTTTCATTAAAGATTCAAAAAGAAATAAATTTTAAAAAAAATATTAGAGAATTAGTTTCATTAATTTATTGCTTCTGCGGAGGTACTATTTATTATTTGCAATTTCAATCTGCTTTATCTCAATTTTTATTTTTTACTATTTCTGTTTACTACATTTTGAGACTTAATAAAAATTTTGAAATTTTGAAGTTATTAAAGTTGGCAATATTTCTTTTTTTATTTGTCAGTCATGGACTTTTGGATGATGCATTTAATTTAATGTTGCTTCTTTTCTATATTTCATTAATTTTTTTTTTTATAACAAAAAGAAAAATAGAAGTAATTAAATTTTATTTTTTTTGTCTTCCAGCTGTCTTATTTCTATTTTCAAATCTATCCGCATACTATTTTGAGTCTCAAATTGAACTTGGATTAAATGATGAAAAGTTATCAATTGTGTCGCTTGATATTCATAAAATATTTTCAAATTTTGCTACTATTCAATCTTTACCAAAATTATTCATACCTTCGTTTTTAGGATTTAGCGATGGTTTTTCAAGAGTAATTTATAATTCAGATCATCATTCTCACAGTATGTTTCCATACTATTATTATTCATCCTTTCTATTTATTCTGCTCATTAGTTTTATTAAAAAAATTAATTCGCTAAATTTTTATTTAATAATTATTTTTTTTTTTATTATACTGCAGGGATTTGTTCATAGTTTATGGAAGATTTTTTTTTATGCCAATTATAGTTATTATATTTATCTTTCTTCTTTAATACTTTTTTTACTTCCTTTACAAAAAAAAAATTTTAATTCTTCTTTTTTATTTTTTATTA
>Ga0209358_10003794_pt1 | contig 11027 bp, 15 predicted proteins | sample LauGreFa1BDMLBSN_2_FD_187574 | JGI IMG/M metagenome (GOLD analysis project Ga0209358, IMG submission 187574) | Freshwater lake microbial communities from Lake Michigan, USA - Fa13.BD.MLB.SN (SPAdes) (version 2) | ecosystem: Environmental > Aquatic > Freshwater > Lake | place: Lake Michigan, USA...
GACAATATGTATCCAGAGCTTCTCAATCAAATGGTATTCAGCTCGCCACTCCATGGTGCAATCGTGGACTATAAGACCAATGCTGTCATCGGTGGTGGCTTCGATATCAAAGTTGAGGGTGCTACACCGAAGGACTTGCTTGAGCTCTACACATTCGAGAAGAAAATCAACCTCAAGAAAGTTGCAAGAGCAGTGACCGAGCAGTTGATTGTGCACAACCGAGTGTACTTCAGACTCGTATTCGATGAGAAAATGAAGCTCAAGAGAGTGCACAATGTATCTCCAGAGAAAGTCAGACGAGGTCGACAAGAAAATCAGTACTTCATCTGTGAAGATTGGTCGGCTCGAATCAATGTGCAAGACATCAAGAGACATCATCCATCTTGTACTGATCGTGAACAGCTTTTTGTTTATGAGGTCGAGACACTTGGTCAAGATTGGTATCCGCTTCCAAAATATTCGAGTGCACTCAACTTCGCATATCTATCTGGTCAGCTTTCATACTTCGCCAAATCAAACATTCAAAACAGTATCTTCCCATCCTTTGCGATTATGTTCCCAAAAAGACCGCAATCAGAGGAGGAAAAGAATGTACTGCGTAACACAATCGACAAGCTCAAGGGTGCAGAGAACGCTGGAAAGACTGCCGCATTCTTTGCGAACTCACAAGACCAACTTCCAAAGATTGAGAGCATCCCAACCAACTCAAATGACAAGCTATTCCAGGAAGCATCTGGTTTGAATACCGAACAAATCTGCTTCGCTCACACCATCGACCCAATATTAATGGGTGTCAGAACTACTGGCTCACTTGGAAGTGGTAGCGATATCAAACAAGCTTATGTCATTTTTGAAAAGAATGTGGTCATGCCATTGAGAGAGCAAGTGCAAGATATCTTCAATGAGATTTTACATATAGCTAAACTCGGATTTGCTGACTTCACAATCAACAACTTCCAAATCATCAATGAATCTATTGTTGAAATCGAAGGAGATGCAAGCAAGACATCTGATGCACTCAATGCAATGAGTCCATTGGTAGCCACCAAGGTACTTGAGCAGATGACTGTCAATGAAGTCAGAGCACTCGCATCACTTCCACCGATTGAAGGTGGTGATGTAACACAAGCACAAGCAGCAGCAGCCGCACAACCTCAAATACCTCAAGCGTAATGTTGTATTTTATCACTGAAAACTACCTCAAGACGAACACTCCCATCACTGCCAATGTGGATGTGACTGATGTGTTCCCATATGTAGCCACTCAAGCACAACTCCGAGTGATGCCAATCCTTGGCACTACTTTTTACAACCATTTGCTGACTGCATACAACGATCAAACACTGACACCTGAAGAGGAGACACTTGTCACATTCATTCAACCTGTGATTGCATGGAGGTCAGCAGAGGATGCAGTGTTCGGGTTGACATACCAACTCAAGAACAAAGGACTTCAGCAGCAGAGTGGTGACTACTCACAACCAGTGACTCGCTCCGAGGTTGCATTCGGCATGGAACACTATGCGCAGAAAGCATCGTTCTTTGAGATGCGACTCATTCGCTACCTAATTAAAAACAAAGCAGAATATCCTATCTTCACGAGCCATGAGAATCGTGACACTGACCTTCGACCACAAGTCGAGTGCAATATGTGTCAAGGCGATTGCTTCTATGATGGCAAATGGGAGTGCGGATATCCACGAGATAATGGCTACAATAACTCAATATTAGTCATCTGATGAAACACACAACCCTCGCAATTTTCGCATCCTTGTTCACAATACTTTCACCTGTGCAACCCATGGTATTGGTTGCCATCCTCGCAATATTCATCGATACCATCTTCGGAGTTTGGCGCAGTGTCAAACAAGGTGGTTGGGCATCATTCAAATCAAGACGATTGAGCGACACCATTGGCAAATCATTGCTTTATTCAGGTGGCATTGTGTTCACGTTCTTGATTGAGAAGTTCATTGCAGGGGATATCATCGCACACTTTATTTCGGTTGAATTAATCATGACCAAATTTGTTGCGTTCTTTTGCGTAGTGGTTGAGGTCAAAAGCATAAACGAGTCATATGAAAGTGTGACAGGCAAGAACATCCTTGCAGCGATGCGCAGATTTGTGACTCGTTCCAAGAGTGAACTTGATAATTGGAAGTAACTATCGGTGCAGTTATTGAGTGAGTAACTCGATTAAACCGAAACTTCACGCAGACGCATACCATAAGAACTGCCCTGCGTTCCCCCGATGATAATGTTGTCGGGGGATATTTACTTAATTAAGGAGAAAAATACTTAATTTATGGTCAAAACATACACCGACAAACAACTGCTCGACAAGGTCAAAACACTTCGTAACTTCCGAAGCATTCCTTCAGACCATTGGATTCTTGGTGTACGATCAAACGAGGACACTGCCAATCGATTCGATGACAAGTTTTATCTCTTCAAAGGTGAGCAGTTCATTGCAGTCGCATCAGGAACCACCAATCCAGGTACATCAACACTGCGACAATTCGAGAAGATAAACAAGGCAGGTGCAGCAGTGGTCAAATCAGACTCATGGTATTATAATCTTTGGAAGTTTGGCAAGCACAATGGCAAGGTCGATGCTCTGCTTCAGCTTGGCGCATCCATCACTGTGAATCGTGATACCGATAAGGATGACAAGAGCGAGGAGATTGGTCAAGTTCAATCCGGTTACTTCGGAATCAACTTCCACCCTAACACATACGATATCACTGCCGACAATACAGGTGCAACCATCGGATGGTGGTCAGCAGGTTGCCAGGTGGTCAATGACATGGATAAGTATCGAACATTCATCCGAGCAACCAAGACACAAAAGTCAGTGACCTACTGCCTACTTAACGAATTTTAAAGCTATAACCTTACAAAATGAAAAAGATTTCAGGGTTTATCCTTATAATTTTACTCGCATCATGCTCGGCAAATTACCATTTGCGCAAGGCAATCAAGAAAGGATATCGATGTGATGAGGTAGGTGATACAATTCGCATCACAACTGTTGACTCGTTTCCTGTCATCAGAGACAATCAAATTGTTTATGAAAGGTATTTTACCACCAAGGATACAATCGTTCAATACAAGACATCTTTTGTGCCAAAAACGAGGTATCAGACCCGCATTGAATACAAACTCAAACGAGATACACTTCGATTGATTGAAAAAGTCGAGGTCATCAAGTACAAAAAGGACAAAAACGACAGTAAAAAACCGAACCTTTGGTTGTTCATCATCGGATTCGGTGCAGGATTCATCACCAAATGGTTGCTCAAGTTCTCTAAATACACACTATGATTGTAAAAAAACACGCAAAAAACATCCACGAGATTCAGATGGATGGCAAACAAGTCAAGATTGCAATGCTTTCTGACATCCACTGGGACAATCCCAAAAGTGATTGGAAACTTCTCAAGCGTGACCTTGACTATTGTCTCCAGAACAACATTCCCGTTATGATAAATGGTGATATGTTCTGCCTCATGCAAGGAAGAGGTGATCGCAGAGGGAACAAGTCTGACATCCGACCAGAGCACAACAATGCAAAGTACCTTGATTCAATTGTGGAAACTGCTGTTGAATGGTTTCTACCATACGCCCACATTTTGACGGTAATCGGATACGGAAACCACGAGACCGCAATCATCAAGTATCAAGAGACTGACATCCTTCAAAGATTTGTTGACCTTCTCAACTACAAAGCTGGCAGCAATGTGTTCGCTGGTGGATATGGTGGATGGCTTGTTGTCCGCCAGATATTCGAGGGCAATGTTCAGATGACTACAAAAATCAAATACTTCCATGGTTCAGGTGGAGGTGGTGTGGTGACCAAGGGAGCACTCAACTTGACTCGAGCTCTTGAGATGTACGAGGACTTCGATGTGTTCACGATGGGTCACATCCACGAGAATGCTGCCAGGAATGATGTGCGTGATACTATCACATCTCATGCAAAGACTGGATATCGACACCACCACAAAGACATCCATCTCATGCTCACTGGTACATACAAGGAAGAGTATGGAGATGGCTCAAAGGGGTGGCATGTTGAAAGAGGTGCACCTATCAAACCTACTGGAGGCAGAATCCTCACCATTGAATGTGGAAGATATGAGGAGAATAAGGTGAAAAAAACCGCCAAGAGTATCGACTCAATCAAATTTCCTTTGTAAATTCACCGCTGTATTCATATACTTGTTGTTTTAGGGGAGCTTTCGGGCTCCCTTTTTTTGTGAAATGTCAACTTTTAGGTTCAAAATACTTGACTATTTGTCTACTTAAATGTTTTGAAACTCAAGCAAAATCAAGAGATTCAAAAATATTTGTTTAAAAAAGTGGAAAAATGTTCACAAGTTGAAACATATTTGCAAAAGTTGAGTATATTTGTAGGGTCAATAAGGCACAAAACAAAAACAAAAAGATATGAAAAATGTAGAAATCTTAAACAAAATGTGGAAGGCAGAAGACCTTCTTTTAATTGCATCAACTAAAGTGATTAAAGACTTGATTGCTGAATATAAAGCGGATCCGAATTGTAGAGCTTATGATTGGATTGCTGGAGAAAAAATATCTCATATAGAGAAAGCGTCTTTTATTTACTCTTGCCTATTTTAACGAGTTTAATTGTTTAGCGAGGGGTGCGACTCGGTTAACGCACAAAACAAAAACAACACTATGAGCAAAAAAGAAATTTTAGAATTCATCCAAGCCAGAGAAAGACAGCTTTGGGATGAGTACACCGAGAGCCGAGACATGAATGGCAACCTCGATGCAGTGACCAAGCGTGACCTCGCTGTATGGTCAGAGATTCACGAATTGTTGAACCACATAACCGGAAACCATGAAGGAGATTATTAAAGAATGGAAGGAGCTTCCAGATTACGACAAGGATTTTTTCAAGCACATTGTGATTTTCTTTATTCCAATTGCTTCAATCTTTGTTTGGTTGGTATCGACCAACACACCACCAGTGATGGATGTAAAACTTCCAGATTCACAGACTGAAATTAAACCCAACTATGAACTCAAAGGAGATTGGGCAAAGTATGCACAAGGAGTATATACCAGAAAATATGGCAAATAAATTTTACTTTGGAGAAGCCGATACCATCTTGCACCAGCACATTGTGGAGGTGGTTGTTTACAGAGCAGAGGATGACCAAGAGATTGGGGTCATCGAATTAATGTACGAATTTGATAAAATAAATGAAAGAGATGAATTTAAAATTGAATCAGCAGAGTGGTCAAAAGATATCACTATCAAGGAAGCAGAAGATGCCATTGACGAACTCCTCAAGCGAGCTGGAGATGAGTTCCAAGGATTCATCGAGCAGTGCCTCGAATACGAACCAGATGACGATGATGAAGAGCTCTCTTGGTTTGTTTAGCAAGTACCAGGTTGAGCGATTCTGGACATCATTCAACCACGATCTATACCACAGAATTTGTGAAATTAAAATGCAAGAGATATGAAACTTTATTGGACAATGAAAAACGGACAGCAAATTGACATTGATGATATGAGTGAGAGCCATCTACGCAATACACTCAAGATGATTGTTCGCAATAGTCAGGCAAAGCCACAAGTAAAAAGAATACAAATCGGAAACATAGAGTCCAATTTTATGGATGAGTTACACAAAGAATACGAAGAGGAGGAATATTATGAGATTTAAACTGACATACCACATCGGAACCAAGGTGATTCAAGAGTGGATATTCACATCCAAAAGTTTGTGCTACTGGAAAAAGATGGACTTGATAGAGTCTGGAATGTTTAATGATGGAAAATTTAAAGTATCACCACTATGACCAAAGAACAAAAACTACTCGCACTCTGTGGGGTGCTTCCAGTACTTGGTGACTTCATCGAGGACTTAAACGATCAGCGAGTATTCAAGCAAGTCATCAAGCAGAAAGCAAATATGCTGCTGGAAGAGATACAGCGAACAGATGCCACCATCCTTGCTGGAGGGAACATCGACATATACCAACAACAAATTGAGATACAACAATCATTTCGCCAATGGGTGGAACAAAACTTTTGACTATGACAAGCAGAGAAAAAATCGAGAAAATCAGAGAAGTCATCAAGGAATATGAACTCGACAAGCCAGGAAGGCAGCGAGGGAAGGTGTACATGAGATTCTATCTGTTCAACTTGCTGAAGCGTGAGCAGTTCAATCGAGTGGAAACTGGTCAAGAGTTCAATATGGCACACTGCACAGTGGTGCATGGACTCACCCAGCATGACAATCTCAAAAAGGATAAGCTCTATATTCGATACACCCAGCATCTGCGTGACATCTTCGAGGGAGTCGATGAGGAAGAGATTTCACTCAACAAAGCACAAGACCTCAAGGCCGATGTATTGAAGTGTGAGAACTTCTGGCAGATGGTCAAAATCCAGAATGACATCAAGGATGGATTGTATGGCGATGTGACGATATGACGAATCTCTTTATTAGCTGACTGCTGTAATATTACAAAAAAGCTCAAGGGCAAAAATATTTTTCAAGCGTCACCGTCACGCAAAATCGTTAAGTGAATAAAAGTCAGCGAGTTGAGTGTTTTGATTTGCATATTTATCGTCACGCATCGTCACAAAACACCATAATATCGTCACGAATTTGTATCTTTATAGTCCTAAAAACATCAAGTAAATGAAATTTTCAGTATTTAAAAACCTATTTAACAGCAAAGAAACACCTTTTGAATTGTCAATACACGAGGTGTACAATCGAATCAGACTGGGCAATCCAGAGCTGATTAAGAAAATCCAATCCATCCGCTCATTGGATAAGAATGACCCAGAGCATGACCGCCTAAAGTCATCGCTGAATGCCATCATGTTCAATGGTACCTTCACAGAACGCAATGACAACAGTCTGGTAGAACACTCTGGACTCTGCATCCTTGACTTCGACCAATATCCATCCAAGAAAAAAATGGCTGAAGAGAGACAGCGACTCATCGATGACCCTCATGTGATGATGGTGTTCACCTCTCCTTCTGGGAATGGCCTCAAGGCAGTCATCAGAATACCGAAATCAGACAAGGTGGAGCACAAGCGGAGATTCAATGCTTTTGGAAGATACTTCCAGAGTGAGTACTTCGATACAAAGAACAGCAATGTCAGTCGAGTATGCTTCGAATCCTTTGACCCTGACATCTATTTCAATGAGTTCTGCCAGGAATTTACATCCATCGAGCAAGACCAAGGATTCAGCTTCACTGAACGCACTCCAATCTGCGTGCTGTCGGATGAGGATAAAATCATCAGCTTGATTGAGAAGTTCGACCATGGGTGTCAGTTTGTGGAAGGCAGTCGCAATGAGTTTGTGTTCAAATTGGCAGCTGTGCTCTGTGAGTATGGCATCCACAAGGATACATCAGAGCAGTACATCTGGACAAAATATGTCCAAGGCAGCGACTTCAGTGAGCAAGAGATGGTCACCACCATACGATCAGCATACAAGAAAGCATCCTTTGGGATGAAGTACTTCGAGGACAAGGATACCTTCCAGCGAGTCAGACAGAAAATCAAGAGCGGAGTCACCGATGATGAAATCAAAAAGCAGTTGAATGTCAGAGAGGATGTCATAGAGGACATCAAGAAAGAGATTCAAACTGGAGATGATATCTTTTGGTCGGTGAATGAAAAGAAAGGCATCAGCATCGAGCCGATGAAGTATGCAGAATTCTTGGTCAAGAACGGATTCAACAAGTACTATCCAGAGAACGCAGAGAAACCAACCTTTGTCAGAGTCAAAGAGAACAAGGTCAAGATATCTTCTCCGGAACAAATCAAGGACTTTGTGCTCAACTATCTGATGGCCAAGAATGAGCTCGATGTGTGGAACTATGCCACCAGAAACCCATTTCTCTTCAATGAGAACTTCATCAATATGATTGACAGCATCAATATCATGATGCTTCAGGACTCAAAGGATTGTTCTTATATCCCATTCAAGAATGGTGTGGCTAAAATCACAAAGGACAAGGTAGAGCTCAAGTCATATATCGATGTCGATGGCTACATCTGGGAGAATCAAATCATTGAGAGGGATTTCACTCTGCTGGATGATAGCTCAAATGACTTTCAAGATTTTGTCAGCAAGGTGTCAGCCGATGATGCTGGTCGAGTGGATGCACTGGAGACAACACTCGGATATCTGATGCACACATATAAGGACAAGACTGACCAGAAGGCAATCATCTTCAATGACCAAGAGATTGATGACAACCCGAATGGAGGGAGTGGAAAGTCACTGATGCTGGCAGCACTCGGAAACCTTCGCAGAGTGGTCAAGATTGATGGAAAGAGCTTCAATCCATCCAAGTCCGACTTCGTTTATCAGCGAGTCAACCTCGACACGCAGATTCTTGCCTTCGATGATGTTCGCAAAGCATTCGATTTCGAGCAGCTATTCAGCTTAATCACCGAGGGAATCACTGTCAACCGCAAAAACAAGGATGAGATATTCATCCCATTCAACCGATCACCAAAGATTGTCATCACAACCAACTATGTCATCAGTGGTGCTGGCTCATCTCATGACCGCAGAAGGCATGAGCTTGAATTCTATCAGTACTTTCACTCCAAAAGGAGTCCACTCGATGAGTATGGCAGACTCTTATTCGACTCCTGGTCTGATGATGATTGGTTGAAGTTCGACAACTATATGGTCAAGAACCTCCAGAAGTTTCTCACCAATGGATTGATGAAAGCCATCAGTATCAATGCCGATGCCAAGCGATTCATCCAATCAACTTGCAAGGATTTCTTTGATTGGGTGGAGGAAGGCAACCTCGCAGCAGATGTGTATCACTACAATGGCAGCAAGATTCAAGAGTTTACCTCCGAGTTCACTTCATTCAAGGAACTGGAGCCACGCAGATTCCTCAAATGGGTGCAAGCATATGCTGACTATAAATCACTCAAGATGACTCGTGGTCGCAATCACAATGGAAGATATTTCCTTCTCGAGTCTGGTGCTCCCAAGCCGACTCCAGAACCTGATGACATTTGGGATGAGTTAAATGAAAAAGCGAAGCAATAAAACTATACGCTTAAGCATATAGATATACGAATACATTCGAAATTATACGCAAACACATATAAAAAATGACAAGACAACACCGACAACTGCTCAAAGACCTTGAGCTTAAGCACAAGATGGAGAAGTATCCGAGCATACCACCTCATCTGATGGCACTGACACACTGGAATGACAACGGAGCTAATGCACTGACCAAGTCAATCATCGCATTCCTCCAGTTCAACAACTGCCAAGCGGAGCGAATCAATACAATGGGAGTCTATCGCAAAAAATACCGCACTGATGGAGTCGCAATCGGTGGACAATGGACAAAGGGAACCGGAACTCCTGGCTCTGCTGACATCTCTGCCACGATCAAAGGTCGCTCGGTCAAGATTGAGGTTAAGTATGGCAAGGACAGACAGTCTGAAGCACAGAAAGCATATCAAAAAGCCATCGAGGAAGCTGGTGGTGTATATATTATTGCAAGAGATTTTGAAGGATTTCTTGATTTTTATACACAATTCTGCGAATCAATCAAATAAAATAGTATATTTACAATTCAAAACAACAATTATGAGGTAAAACAACAATGACTATCTGGCAGAAACTACACGCTGCCAAGCAGCAGATTGGTAAGGTTGCCAAGAATGCAAAAAATCCACACTTCAAGAACTCGTATGCAGACATCAATGCTCTGCTTGATACGGTTGAGCCAATCCTCCACGAGCATGGACTGCTTCTCTTGCAGCCAGTAAGTGGTACTGATGTGGTCACTCGCATCATTGACATCGAGACTGGTGAATCGGTTGAATCATTCATGACTCTTCCATTGATTCCAGACCCACAAAAGACCCTCGCTGCTGTGACTTATTTCAGAAGAGGTACAATTCAATCACTGCTATCATTGCAAGCTGTGGATGATGATGGGAATATGGCAGCGGCATCGACACCACAAAAGCCATCGATTGACAATGCGAGATTCCAAAAAGCACTTGATTCAATAGCAGCTGGCAAGTACACAGCAGAGCAATTGAAGGCCAACTACTCGCTCAATGAAGCTCAACTCAAAATGCTTGCACTATGAAATGGCATCCATCGCAAATCGGTAAGCTGATGACCAATGGCAGAGCCAAGGACAGCATCGGAGAAACAGCCAAGAGCTACATCAAGGAGTGTGCAAAGCAAGATTTCTATAACTACACAACAGAACTGAACAACAAATACATCTGGAAAGGTAGAGAGCAAGAGCTTGAGTCAATCACACTCATCAACTCGGTGAGATTCACTGACTATGTCAAGAATGAATTGACTGTTGAGAATGACTATCTCATTGGGACTGCTGATATTGTCATCGACCAGAGAGTCATTGATGTCAAAACATCGTGGTCACTCGATACATTCCCAGCACTTATGGAAGATGCAGTCAACCCACTCTATGAATGGCAGCTCCGAGCATATATGTTGCTATATGATAAGCCATGTGCCGAGCTGATATACTGCATGGTGACCACTTGGGATGAATTCCTCAATGAATATGAGAACCTCCAGCTCCATAGAGTCGACCATATCAATCCAGAGAAGCGAATCACAGCACTCTGGTACGATAGGGATGAAGATATCGAGGCCAAGATGATTGCTCGATTGAAAGAGGCATCCGATCTATATCATGAATATTACACACAACTACAAAATAAATAACAGAATGGAAGAGTTAAAAGCAAAAGGCACCATTCACCACCTTGGTGAAGCCAAACAAGTGAGCGAGAAAATGAACATCAGAGAGTTTGTTCTCTCAATCGGTGACAAGTATCCGCAGTTGGTACGATTTGACGCAATTAATGAGCGAGTGAAGTTCCTTGACAATGCAAAGGTGGGCCAGGAGTGTGAGGTCAAATTCGACTTGAGAGGTCGTGAGTACAATGGCAGATATTATGTCAGTCTGCATCCTTGGGATAT
>Ga0209358_10003796_pt1 | contig 11022 bp, 9 predicted proteins | sample LauGreFa1BDMLBSN_2_FD_187574 | JGI IMG/M metagenome (GOLD analysis project Ga0209358, IMG submission 187574) | Freshwater lake microbial communities from Lake Michigan, USA - Fa13.BD.MLB.SN (SPAdes) (version 2) | ecosystem: Environmental > Aquatic > Freshwater > Lake | place: Lake Michigan, USA...
CTTGCTTTTGGCTGGTATTTTGAGCCGACAGGTTGAAGAAATACAACTCGCTTATGCCCCCTATATCCAACTCCAAGTCGCCGATACACAGGACGGTTGGGTGTTGATGGCGGCCTAAAATCGACATCTATGTCGATAGTCACTCTTTGTCCTCAGTGCAAGACCGCTTTTGCGATTCAAGCTGAGCATTACAGCGCAGCCGATGCATGGGTGCGTTGTGGGCGATGTGCCCATGTGTTTGAGGTCGATCAGCATTTGTTTGAAATTGATCCCACACAAGGCGAAACCGAAACCCCGGCCAAAGAGTCCCCAGTTGTTGATGTGCCTGTTGCTGCTCCTCCAATCCCTGAGGTCGCAGTGCCGCTAACGCCACCCGTATGGCAACCTGTTGGCTCGCCAAGCGCTGCATTGGCGGTGGTGGTGACGTTGCTGGCATCAGCCGTGTTGCTGGGGCAAGTACTTGTGTTTCAGCGCGATAAATTGGTGGCAATGAACCTCAGTGTGTCACCATTTTTCAATTCTGTTTGTCAGGTCTTAGGCTGCCGAGTGGATTGGCCCAAAGAGCCCGAAAAAGTCGCCATAGACAGCACCAACTTTAAACAACTTGGTGTTGATCAATACTCTTTTACCTTGGCAGTGAAAAACCAAGCTGCTTATTTTTTGGGTTCGCCTGCGCTTGAACTTACCCTCACCAACGATGAAGAAGGCGATGTGGTGCGCAAGGTGTGGTTGGCCGAAGAGATGGACCTGCCGACCGTACTCAAGCCGCTGCGTACCCAAACAGTGGAAATGGTTTTTTCTGTGGAAGAGCCGTTGGCTGGCAAAATTAACGGTTACCGCGCCTTACTTTTTTACCCTTAACAAACATAGGATTTTTCATGGCAGCACTGATTTGTGGTTCTTTGGCTTTTGACACCATCATGCATTTTGAGGGGCGCTTCAAAGAGCAAATTCTTGCTGAGCAACTTCATATATTGAATGTGTCTTTTCTGGTACCCCGTTTGCAGCGGGATTTTGGTGGGTGTGCTGGAAATATCGCCTACAGCATGAAACTTTTAGGGGCTGAGCCCTTGCCCATGGCCACCTTAGGAAACGACGGTGCCAGCTACCTACAACGATTACAAGACTTAGGCATTTCAACCACGCACATCAAGACGATTGAGGAGACCTACACAGCCCAAGCCATGATCATGACCGATTTGGACAACAACCAAATCACCGCCTTCCACCCGGGTGCCATGATGCAAGCCCACGCTTTGCATGTGGAAAAGCATCCAGATATCCGTCTGGGCATCATCTCACCCGATGGGCGTGACGCCATGCTTTCACACGCCCAGCAGATGGCCGATGCAGGTATCCCTTTTGTTTTTGATCCCGGCCAAGGCTTGCCCATGTTCGATGGCCAAGAGTTGCGCCATTTCATTGAGTTGGCAACATGGGTCACAGTGAATGACTATGAAGGAAAAATGCTGAGTGACCGCACGGGTTGGAGCTCAGCCGAGATCTCTTCACATGTGAAAGGCTTGATCGTGACCTTGGGCGCTCAGGGTTGTGAAGTTTGGCAGCAGGGTCATAAACATGTGGTGGATCCAGTGAAAGCCCAAGCTGTGGTCGACCCTACGGGTTGCGGCGATGCATGGCGTGGCGCTTTGCTGTTCGGTTTAGAGCAAGGATGGGATTTGCTTAAGTGTGCCGAGCTAGGCAACCGAGTGGGGGCCATCAAAATAGCCAGCCGTGGCCCCCAAAATTACCAACTGACATAAAAAAAACCCGGTGCATGCACCGGGTTGGGAGTGGGCGAAAGTCCCTGACTGAATCAGTTAGGGTTTTGTCGCTGTCGGAAAAGGCCAAGCAGCTTGTGGGTTCAGCGTGGTTTGTGCCACATGTTGCACTGCTGAAGGCTTAGCTACGTGCGCAACCGGTTTTGAAGCGGCTACTTTCTTAGCGATTGGTTTTTTTTTTGCAGCAACCTTTTTAGCGGGTGCTTTTTTAGCGGCTGGCTTTTTTTTTGCTGCAGGCTTCTTGGCAGGTGCCTTTTTAGCAACCGGCTTTTTCTTGGCTGCTGGTTTTTTAGCAGGTGCTTTTTTCGCTACAGGCTTCTTAGCAGGTGCCTTTTTAGCAACCGGCTTTTTCTTAGCTGCTGGTTTTTTAGCAGGTGCTTTTTTAGCGACTGGTTTTTTCTTCGCTACAGGTTTCTTAGCAGCCACTTTTTTTGCGGCTGGTTTCTTAGCAACAGCTTTTTTTGCTGCTGGCTTCTTCTTTGCTGCTGGTTTTTTTGCAGCGGTTTTTTTTGCAGTTGCCATTAGATACTCCTAGATCAAGTTTTCAGATCGTTGGTTCAAAACACTTGGCTCTTCATCAAAGCCAAGAGATTCATGGAACTGGACAGGCGTCCAATTCCATGAACAGGGTAAGTCCAAGCACCGGTGACTGGATTGAAGTCAGACAGTGTTTGAACAAAGAGGTCATGCATGGTGTCAATCAATCCCAAGACAGCGCACCACCGGTTTGGTACTCAATCACGCGAGTTTCAAAGAAATTGCGTTCCTTTTTCAAATCAATCATTTCGCTCATCCAAGGAAATGGATTTTCTTCGTTAGGGTACAAAGTCTCAAGACCAATTTGGGTGGCGCGACGATTGGCAATATAGCGCAAATAGCCCTTGAACATAGAAGCATTCATGCCCAACACGCCACGCGGCATGGTGTCTTCTGCGTAGCGGTACTCAAGTTCAACAGCTTGGTGAAACAAATCGATGATGTCTGCCTTGAACTCACTTGTCCACAAATGTGGATTTTCAAGTTTGATTTGGTTGATCAGATCAATACCGAAGTTGCAATGCATAGATTCATCGCGCAAGATGTACTGGTATTGTTCGGCCGCACCGGTCATTTTGTTTTGGCGACCCAAGGCCAAAATTTGGGTAAAGCCCACGTAAAAGAACAAGCCCTCCATCAAGCATGCAAACACGATGAGCGACTTGAGAAGGGTTTGGTCGGTTTCTGGGGTGCCCGTATGAAAATGGGGGTCCATGATTGCAGCAATAAAGGGAATCAAGAACTCGTCTTTATTGCGAATGGATGGCACTTCGTTGTAAGCATTGAAGATTTCACTCTCATCCAACCCCAAAGATTCAACGATGTATTGGTAGGCGTGGGTATGAATGGCTTCTTCAAAGGCTTGACGCAGCAAAAACTGTCTGCACTCGGGTGCTGTGATGTGGCGGTAGGTACCCAGCACAATATTGTTGGCTGCGAGTGAGTCTGCGGTCACAAAAAAACCTAAATTGCGCTTGATGATCCGTCGCTCATCTTCGGTCAGTCCATTGGGGTCTTTCCACAAGGCGATATCGCGGGTCATGTTGACCTCTTGCGGCATCCAGTGGTTGGCACAGGTGGCGAGGTATTTCTCCCAAGCCCATTTGTATTTAAAGGGGACCAACTGGTTGACGTCGGTTTGACCATTGATGATGCGCTTGTCAGCAGCATTCACACGTTTGGTGTCAGCTGTTTTGGTAGGCGCAGCAGAAGCGATAGGTGGGGTGTTTGATACCACCGCACCATCGTCAAGAATCCGCGTGGTGGGTGAGGGCGAGGCAACCGCAGGAGGCGGCGAAACATTTCCTTGTAAAGGAACAGGCGACAGTGGCAGTACTTCTTCTTCCCAGGTCAACATAGTGGTGTGTCCATCATTCTGATTATCAATGGAGAAATGAGAAATTCACAGAATTCATTCACATTCCTCTTGGGCTTTGTTGTTGATTTGCGTCGGCGCACACGGTTGTATGCGCTTGGCAAACATGGAGTTGTTATTGACAGGCCTCACAGGTAGGGTCATCAATACCGCACACCTTGATGTCAGTTGCCGGTGCTTGCGCTTGAACTTGCGCACGAGCGCTTGCTGCAGCAATTTCCATGGCGCTCAAACCGGAGCCAGAGCCAGAGGCCACAGCGTTGTGCGAACCAGATTGGACCGTGGATTTTTCAACCTGTGTGGCGCTGGTGGTGCGCAAATAGTAGGTGGTTTTGAGGCCGCGCAGCCATGCAAGCTTGTAGGTTTCGTCGAGTTTTTTGCCTGATGCGCCGGCCATATAGATATTGAGGGATTGCGCTTGGTCTATCCATTTTTGACGACGTGCTGCAGCCTCGACCAACCATTGGGTTTCCACTTCAAAGGCGGTTGCATACAAATCTTTGAGGTCTTGGGGGACGCGGTCTATGGGTCGCAAAGAGCCGTCAAAGTGTTTGAGATCCATGACCATCACATCGTCCCACAGGCCAAGGCGTTTGAGATCCTTCACCAAATAGGCGTTGATGATGGTGAACTCGCCTGACAGATTGGACTTGACAGACAAGTTACCAAAACAGGGTTCAATCGAGGCGTCAACGCCTACGATATTGGAGATGGTGGCCGTCGGCGCAATCGCGACACAGTTGGAGTTGCGCATACCGTCAGTCTTGATTTTTTGACGCAACACTTCCCAGTCCATGGTGGTGCTGCGATCCGCTTCAATATAACCACCCCGGGCTTTTTCCAGCAGGTCCAAGGTGTCCAACGGGAGAATGCCCTGATCCCATAAGGACCCTTGGTAGGTGGAGTAACGACCACGCTCTTTGGCAAGCTCTGTGGAGGCCCAGTAAGCGTAATAGCAAACAGCTTCCATGGAGCGATCGGCGAATTCAACCGCCGCTTTGGATGCATAAGGTACACGCATTTCATACAGACTGTCTTGAAAAGCCATGATGCCCATGCCAACGGGACGGTGTTTGAAGTTGGAGTCGCGGGCTTTCTTGACAGCGTAGTAGTTGATGTCGATCACGTTATCGAGCATGCGCATGGCAGTATTGACTGTGCGCTTGAGTTTGTCGTGGTCCAGTTCAGGGCCAAGGGCGCCTTGTTTAAGGTGTTGAATGAGGTTGACCGAGCCCAAGTTGCAAACAGCGGTTTCAGTGTCGCTGGTATTGAGGGTGATTTCAGTACACAAATTGGAGGAATGCACCACGCCGACATGTTGCTGTGGTGAGCGCACATTGCAGGCGTCTTTGAAAGTGATCCAAGGATGGCCTGTTTCAAACAGCATGGTCAGCATCTTGCGCCACAGATCGGCAGCTTGCAAAGTCTTGGTTGGCTGAATCAGTCCTTGCTTGGCTTGTGTTTCATAGTTGGTATAGGCCTTCTCAAACTCACTGCCAAATTTATCGTGCAAATCTGGCGTGGTTGAAGGAGAGAACAAGGTCCACTCGCCTTTTTCCATGACGCGGCGCATGAACAGGTCGGGGATCCAGTTGGCGGTGTTCATGTCGTGCGTGCGGCGACGGTCATCACCGGTGTTTTTGCGCAACTCTAAGAACTCTTCAATATCCAAGTGCCAAGTTTCCAAATAGGTGCAGACAGCGCCTTTGCGTTTGCCGCCTTGGTTGACTGCCACTGCGGTGTCATTGACGACCTTGAGGAAGGGCACAACGCCTTGCGACTCGCCGTTCGTGCCCTTGATGTGGGAACCCAAGGCGCGCACACGAGACCAGTCGTTGCCCAAACCGCCAGCAAATTTGGAAAGCAATGCGTTTTCTTTGATGGACTCGTAAATGCCGTCTAAATCATCAGGCACGGTGGTCAAGTAGCAGCTAGACAGCTGTGGACGCAAAGTACCGCTGTTGAAAAGAGTGGGTGTGCTGGACATGAAGTCAAAGGAAGACAGCACTTCATAAAACTCGATTGCACGCTCTTCGCGGTTGACCTCGCCCAGCGACAAGCCCATGGCTACGCGCATGAAAAACGACTGAGGCAATTCGATGCGCTGCTTGCGTACATGCAAGAAATAGCGGTCATACAAGGTTTGCAAGCCGAGGTAATCGAACTGAAGATCGCGATCGGCTTTGAGCGCTTTGGCCAAGCGAGCCAAGTCAAATTGCAGCAGACGTGCATCTAGGAGTTCGTTGTCGACCCCTTTTTTGATGCAGCTGGCGAAGTTGTCTACATAGTTTTGGGCCATTTCGGCTTGGGTAACCTCCTTGCCCCAGACTTCTTTGGCAATGGAGTACATCAACAAGCGGGCTGTGGCGTAGGTGTAATCGGGTTCTTTTTCGATCAATGTGCGCGCCGCAAGCACTGACGCTTTGTGTACCTCTTCCATGGGAATGCCGTCGTAGAGGTTTCGCATGGTTTCATTGAGGATGGGCTCTGCTTGGATGTCTGCATTCAAACCTGCGCAAGCAGCTTCTACCAATCCACGCATGCGCGCCATGTCGAGCACCATGCGTTTGCCACCGTCGATCACGTGCAATACGGGTTCGGAGGGGTTGGCTGGTTCTTTGTGAGCGGCACGCTCTTGGGTCCTTCTTTCACGGTACAAAACATAGGCACGCGCCACTTCGTGGTGACTGCCGCGCATGAGACCGAGCTCGACTTGGTCTTGTACGTCTTCAATGTGGAAGGTGCCACCGCCTGGGCGTGAGCGCATGAGGGCGCGCACAACGGCTTGGGTCAGTTGGTCAACGGTTTCACGCACACTGGCGGAGGCAGCGCCTTGCGTGCCGTGGACGGCCAAGAAAGCCTTCATCATGGCCACAGCAATTTTGGCTGGCTCAAAAGGAACCACTGCGCCATTGCGTCGAATGATTTGGTAGTTGCTTAGGTTGGTCTGAAGTGCAGAGGACTTGTTGACGTCAGTCAAGTCAGCGGGGTTGACATAGTTGGTGCTGACTGCAGAGGAGGAAGCAATTTGCATCTTGATTTAATTCCTGTTGTTCTGAATGCTTTGGTTAACGTATGAAATGCGGCTTGTTTCTGAGAACAAGCAAAAAACAAAATGTGACTACCCCACACTATATATGGGGTCGAAACTCTTTTCAACACACTACGTGTAGTGTTTGCGAAAAAAATCCGAATTCATGACATTAAGCCAAGCTCTGCGGGAAAGTACGTAGCTTTCAGACCAACACCTTGTTGCAAATACCGCCATATAAAACCCGCGCCTGGGTCTTTTTTCCGTTCTGGCGCGATATGTTCATGCCCTGCAATGAAAGAAATTGGGTATTGAGACAAAAGCATGGGCAAAAGAGAAATTAAACTTTCGTATTGGTATGCGCTGAAAGATTCGCCCTCTAAGCCTTCGAGTTCAATGCCAATAGAAAAGTCATTGCAATTGCTACGTCCTGCGTGGATTGACACACCGGCATGCCAAGCGCGCTGGTCACAACTGACGAACTGAATTAATTCACCACCACGGCGAATCAAAAAATGCGCAGAAACTTTGACCCCACGCAGTTGCTCGAAATAAGGGTGACTGTCGTGGTCAAGGGTATTGGTGAAAAACTGTTCGATGGCGTCGCCACCGAACTGTCCTGGGGGCAAGCTGATGGAGTGCAGCACCACTAAATCGGTTGAAACGCCTGAAGGCCTGGCTTCGAAGTTGGGCGAGGGAATATGCTTGGCGAACCTGTACCAACCCTTGGACCAACAAGCGGACATATTGGCTAGCTTTCCTTGGCGTCTCGGTGCGCTGTGCTGCAATAAAAACCCAGTGAGCCCTCTAGAGCATCGGACTGGGGCAGATGCAGATCGCAGTGCCCACACCGAACCATGTGCTGAGCCTTGTTCGTTTGGCTCGCATCATCTTGTGTGTTGTTTCTGTCACGGCGCTGCATTTTCAGCCACCAAATCACCAAGCCAATGAGGGCAAGCAATAAGAGATATTTCATAGGACTTTGTGCAACAGCACTTCCAGTACAAAGCGCGACCCAACATAGGCCAGCAGCAACATGGCCGAACCCAAATAGAGCAAGCGAATTGCTAAGGGGCCGCGCCACCCCCGGGCTTGACGTCCCCAAATCAGCAGCGCATAGGTAAGCCAAGCCATGATCGATAAAACGGTTTTGTGGTCCCAGCGCAAAGCGCTGTCAGGGCCATACAAACGCTCACCAAACACAAGACCAGCTAATAGAGTGGCTGTGAGCAGGAAAAACCCAATATGGACAAAGCGAAATGTGAGCCGCTCTAGGGTCATCAAAGGCAGGCCAGAGGGATCAGCTTCAGCCAAGCGAATTTGACGCTCTGCTCGGTTCATCAAGCCTGCATGCACCACGGCAGCAGCAAATAAAGCATAGGAGGCCATGCCCAGCGCCCAGTGCAGAGGCAGCCACAACGAGGCCGCAGCATGTAAATCGTGTCCCGGGAAAAACAAGGGCAACAACACCGCCACCAAACCTGCACCTGAAAGGACCCAACGGGTTTTCATTTGAGGAAACCAATGGTGTTCTAGTGTGTAGACCATCAGCACCAGCCAAGCAGTGGCGGACAAAGCGGGGGCGAAACCAAAGCGAGGTGTGGTGTTGGGTTCGGGGATGAGGCTGGCCAAAACGCTCAGGCCATGGAAGAGCGAAATCACCCAGAGGTAATTGCGGCTTTGTTGGGGAGAAAGCCTGCCGCCTAAGAGTGCGCCCAGCGCATAAGCCAAAGCGGCTACCAAACCCCATACCGTGCTGAAGGTTGATGCGCTGAATACAATCATGCAGACAGTTTAGCGTCTTGCAGCCCTTCAAGGCGCATCCCCCCGATTTCTTTCAGGCATCAACCATGGCAACCGCCCTCAGCGACAAACTCTCCAAGCTGGTCAAACAGATCAGCGGCCAAGCCCGTATCACCGAGGCCAATGTCAGCGACATGCTGCGCGAGGTGCGCATGGCTTTGCTCGAGGCCGATGTGGCGCTGCCTGTGGTGCGTGACTTCATCGCCCGTGTGAAAGACAAGGCCTTGGGTCAAGAGGTGTTGAGTTCGCTCACGCCCGGTCAAGTGCTGGTGAGCATCGTGCAAAAGGAGTTGGCCGCCACCATGGGTGAGGGTGTGGCGGACATTGATTTGGCCGCGCAACCGCCTGCGGTGATTTTGATGGCGGGCTTGCAAGGTGCCGGTAAAACCACCACCACGGCCAAATTGGCCAAGCACCTGATCACCAAGCGCAAAAAGAAAGTGCTCACGGTGTCAGCCGACGTTTACCGCCCGGCGGCGATTGAGCAATTGAAAACCGTCACCGCGCAGGCTGGTGCCGAATGGTTTGCCTCAGATGCCAGCCAAAAACCAGCTGACATTGTGTTGGCAGCCTTGGATTACGCGAAAAAACATTATGTCGATGTGTTGCTGGTCGACACCGCGGGTCGCTTGGCCATCGATGAAGCTTTGATGCAAGAAATCAAAGCACTGCACGCAGCGGTCAAGCCTGTTGAAACACTCTTTGTGGTGGACGCCATGATGGGTCAAGACGCGGTCAACACCGCCAAGGCCTTCAAAGATGCTTTGCCACTGACCGGCATTGTGCTGACCAAAACCGATGGCGATTCGCGTGGCGGTGCGGCCTTGTCTGTGCGGCAAATCACTGGCGTGCCCATCAAGTTTGCGGGTACCAGCGAAAAAATTGATGGCTTAGAAGCCTTTGACGCCGAACGCCATGCCGGTCGTATTTTGGGCATGGGCGATATCGTCGCTTTGGTTGAGCAGGTGACGGCCAATATGGATGTTGAAGCCGCCCAAAAAATGGCCGCCAAGATGAAAAGCGGTGACGGTTTCGACCTCAACGATTTTTTGGCGCAAATCCAGCAGATGAAACAAATGGGTGGTTTGTCGAGTTTGATGGACAAATTACCCAGTCAACTCAGCGCCAAAGCCGCATCCGTCGACTTTGACAAAGCCGAGAAAGACATCTTGAAAAAGCAGGGCATCATCCACAGCATGACGCCCAAAGAGCGGGCCAAACCCGACATCATCAAAGCCACGCGCAAGCGCCGCATTGCGGCGGGAGCGGGTGTTCAGGTGCAGGAGGTCAACCGTTTGCTCAACGAGTTTGGCCAGATGCAAGACATGATGAAAAAAATGCGCGGCGGCGGTCTGATGAAGATGATGAAAAAACTCGGCGGCATGAAAGGCCTGCCCGGCATGGGCGGCGGCTTCCCCGGGATGCCGCGTTAGTCTTTCAACAGCACCTGGCCGCGCAGCGAGTGCGGCAGGGCCTCGGTGATGCGCACATCGATCATCTGACCCACCAAGCGTTGGCCGTTCGGTCCCGCATCGAAGTTGACAATGCGGTTGCACTCGGTGCGGCCCATCAACTCGGCCGCGCTTTTGCGTGATGCGCCTTCCACCAAAATCCGCTGCACCGTGCCCACGCGGCTCTCACCAATGCGACGCACGTTGTCTTCCACCGTGGCTTGCAGGTGCTGCAAGCGGCGCAGTTTCACCTCGTGCGGCGTGTCGTCATGCAAATTGGCGGCAGGTGTGCCGGGACGTGGGCTGAAGATGAAACTGAACGACGCATCAAAACCGATGTCAGTGATCAGCTTCATCAGCTTGTCAAAGTCTTCCTCGGTTTCACCCGGAAAGCCGACGATGAAATCAGAACTCATGGAAATATCGGGGCGCACCGCACGCAGTTTGCGGATGGTGCTTTTGTATTCCATGGCGGTGTAGCCGCGCTTCATCGCCATCAAGATGCGGTCCGAACCGTGTTGCACCGGCAAATGCAAATGGCTGACCAATTGCGGCACCTTGGCATACACATCAATCAGCCGTTGGGTGAATTCATTCGGGTGGCTCGTGGTGTAGCGGATGCGCTCCACACCGGGGATTTCGGCGATGTACTCGATCAGCAGCGCAAAGTCGGCGATCTCGGCGGTGTCGCCCATGCTGCCGCGGTAGGCATTCACGTTTTGTCCCAACAGCGTGATTTCTTTCACGCCTTGCGCGGTGAGGCCAGCCACTTCGGTCAGCACATCGTCCAAGGGGCGGTTGATTTCTTCGCCGCGTGTGTAGGGCACCACGCAGTAGCTGCAGTACTTGGAGCAGCCCTCCATGATGGACACGAAGGCAGAGGCACCCTCCACCCGCGCAGGCGGCAGGTGGTCGAATTTTTCAATTTCGGGAAAGCTGATGTCGACCTGCGGCTTTTTCAAAGCGGCGCGTTGGTTCAACAGTTCAGGCAGGCGGTGCAAGGTTTGCGGCCCGAACACCACGTCCACATAAGGTGCACGGGCG
>Ga0209358_10003798_pt1 | contig 11021 bp, 8 predicted proteins | sample LauGreFa1BDMLBSN_2_FD_187574 | JGI IMG/M metagenome (GOLD analysis project Ga0209358, IMG submission 187574) | Freshwater lake microbial communities from Lake Michigan, USA - Fa13.BD.MLB.SN (SPAdes) (version 2) | ecosystem: Environmental > Aquatic > Freshwater > Lake | place: Lake Michigan, USA...
AAGGTCGCGGCACCTCATAAAACTTTTTACCATTTAATATACCCTGTGAGCGTGAGCTTAACACCCAAAAGCGACCCTGTATTTTAAACGTAGGTTGTATTTGTGCTGTAGAAAATTGTAGCGTAATAAAAAACACCCCTAATTGTAACAGCAATTTAACTTTACAATTCACATCAGTTGGCGCTTATGTAGTTCATTTAAAATCAAATCCAACTGCGCCTCACGGGTTAAAAACGTATTGTCCAAAATAAAAGCATCTGCGGTTTTAATAAGCGGATTTTCACTTCGGTTCATATCTTCCTGGTCTCTATATTTTAAATTATCAATAATATCTTGCAGGCTTACATTTTCACCTTTTTGCTGGTGTTCTTGCAGGCGGCGTTGCGCCCTAACCTGCATATCGGCCTGCATAAAAATTTTAAGCTCGGCATTTGGAAATACGTGCGAGCCTATGTCGCGTCCATCCATAACAATTGCTTTTTGTTTACCCATGTCGCGTTGCAGGGCAACCATTTTTCGGCGTACTTCGGGCAATTTACTTACCTGTGTAACCAAATTGCTTATTTCAAGCGTTCTGATGTTAGCCTCTATGTTTTGGCCGTTTAAATATACTTCAGAGCCGTTGCGCACGGCATTGTATTTAAATTCTATATCAATCTGGGGTAATGCGGCTATCAATGCATTAATATTTAAAACCATCCCCTTAAAAAAACCTTGCGATACGGCATGCCAACACACTGCTCGGTACATGGCACCGGTGTCAATATAACGATATCCCAAGCGGTTTGCCAGGGCTTTGGCCAGTGTACTTTTTCCGCAGCTGCTGTATCCGTCAATTGCAATGGTTATACCCACAAGCCAAAGGTATTAAAATCGGGGTGTAAACCGTGTTTATATGTTCTTTTTAACTCGTTATTTAAGGTCACCCTTAAATCCTTATTTTCGCCACATATGCTAACACAACCGTCGGTAGATGTTTTATTAGGCCTCCAATGGGGCGATGAAGGTAAAGGTAAAATTGTTGATGTGCTTTGCAAGTCGTACGATGTTGTGGCCCGCTTTCAAGGTGGACCCAATGCCGGACACACCTTGGTTTTTGAGGGCAAAAAACATGTTTTACATACCATCCCCAGTGGCATTTTTCACGAACATGTTTTAAACATAATAGGTAACGGTGTAGTTATTGACCCCATTATTTTAAAAAAAGAACTGGATGCCCTAACAGCGCGTCAGGTTAATTTTAAATCTAATCTATTTATCAGCAAACGCGCGCATTTAATTTTACCCACACACCGTTTACTTGATGCGGCCAGTGAATCTGCCAAAGGCCAGCATAAAATTGGTTCAACTTTAAAAGGCATTGGACCAACTTACATGGATAAAACCGGACGTAATGGTTTACGCGTGGGCGATATTTGTGAACCTGATTTTAAGGCAAAGTACCAGCAATTACTAGAAAAACATAAAACACTTTTAGGCTTTTACAATTATCCCTGCGAAATTACCGAAGCCGAGCGCGAATGGTTTGACGCCATCGATTACATCAAAAATTTGCAAATATGCGATACCGAATGGTTACTGCACGATGCTGTAAAAAACAAAAAACGTATTTTGGCTGAAGGCGCCCAAGGCAGTTTATTAGACATTGAATTTGGCTCCTATCCTTTTGTAACTAGTAGTAATACCCTGTGTGCCGGGGCATGCAGCGGCTTGGGCATTGCGCCCCGCCAAATCAATAAGGTGCTGGGCATTTTTAAAGCGTATTGTACAAGGGTGGGCAGCGGTCCCTTTCCCACCGAATTGCTGGATGCTACCGGCGAACATATACGAGCTCAGGGAAATGAATTTGGAAGTACTACCGGCAGGGCCCGCAGAACAGGGTGGCTGGACATCCCTGCACTAAAATATGCTGTTATGATAAATGGCGTAACCGAACTTATGATGATGAAGGCAGATGTGTTAAATACTTTGTCAGAACTTAAAGTTTGTACAGCTTACCACAGCGCACAGGGCACCAGCGACCGGCTGCCCTATACACTCGATGCAGCCATAGAGCCTGTTTATACAACTCTTACTGGCTGGAACCAGGATGTGTCGCACTGCAAAAAATGGTCGGATTTACCTGAGGCATTATTGCACTACATTGCATTTATTGAACAAGCAGTGGGTGTGCCCATTAATTTGGTTTCATTGGGTCCCGATCGTGCACAAACCCTTTTTAAATAGTAAAGCCCGTAAGTGCTTAAACTAATTCAATCATTGGGCTTATATACTTTATACATTATAAGCAAAAAGTAAAAGACATTAACTATTGCATAAGGCGTATATCCAAAAACTTTATTAATATTATATTTATAAAATAGAACTTTGTGTATGTCCAATTTAGAAACCTTAATAAATGCTGCTTGGGAAAATACCGCATTACGCGCACTTAGCGAAACCCAAAATGCCGTTTCACAAACCATAGATTTACTTGATAAAGGGCAATTGCGTGTGGCCCAACCCCACGGTGATACCTGGATTGTTAACGAGTGGGTTAAAAAAGCGGTGTTGCTTTACTTTCCACAACAACACATGCAAACCATTACATCCGGTCCATTTGAATTTTACGACAAAATACCCTTAAAACATCATTTTGAGTCACTGGGCGTACGTGTTGTACCACAAGCCCTGGCCCGCTACGGTTCATTTTTACAAAAAGGGGTAATACTAATGCCTTCGTATGTTAATATTGGTGCATATGTTGATGAAGGCACTATGGTAGATACCTGGGCCACCGTAGGCAGCTGCGCACAAATTGGCAAACATGTGCATTTAAGTGGCGGAGTAGGAATTGGCGGTGTATTAGAACCTGTACAGGCCAGTCCCGTTATTATTGAAGACCATTGCTTTATTGGTTCGCGAGCTATTGTGGTTGAAGGCGTAAGGGTTTGCCGTGGAGCTGTTTTGGGTGCCAATGTGGTGTTAACACAATCAACACCCATTATTGATGTATGCCAAAGCGAAGCGCGCGAATACCGCGGTATTGTACCGCCCGATGCAGTAGTAATTCCGGGTTCGCGTGAAAAAACATTTGCTGCCGGCACATACAGCGTGCCTTGTGCATTAATTATTGGTAAACGTAAAGCCAGCACCGATTTAAAAACCTCATTAAATGAAACCTTACGTGAGTTTTCAGTGCCCGTATAAAGGCTTGCAAAAAAGCCCTTATTTTATTGGCGTTTCGGCAAAAAAATTCAATCATAAGTTAAGTACTTAATTATTTAAGTATGTTTCAATGTCATCTAAATTAAATGATACCATGGTTCCGTCAACACTCATACAGGCCGCACTTAAACCAAAGCTTACATTAAAATTAATTTTATCAGCATCAAAATCTATTCCTAATTGATCCAATTCAAATGGTGCAAATGCAGCACCTTCAAAACAATCTTTGGTTTCAGCATCATTCGCAAATGCCGCGAAGTCCATTTCAATTTTAGAATTAATAATTGAAAGTAATTCATTTTTAGTTTTGTTAAAAAGCATTGCATTTTTTATTTGTATAAAGCTTCCATTGGGTTGCTTTTTATATAGTTCATACACATACGTATACCGGCCTTTATAATCAGGATAGCCCCTTGAAATTGTTTTGTACTTTTTATATAAACACGTTTTAATTAATATAGGGTCACCGCCATCTTTATTTTTAGATTCCCTTTCAGTACATAGTGCTTTGTTTGTTACTTGTGCCAATGTTGTAAATGTTAGTCCAAGTAGTGCAAGTGCAGTTATAAGTATGGTTTTAGTTTTCATATGTAAAATTGTTTTTTTTATAATTTTTTTTGGGCTTGGCGATGTGGTAGACTTAGTAGCACAAAACTGTATGCCAGCACTGAACTTGATACGAAGCACAAAACTTCATTTAAGTTCTGAATCGTCAATTTCTTGTAGGTGCTATTATGGGCTGATTATTTTATCTAAATGATCTAAGTAAGGCATTACATTTCTCTCTGATGCATTTGTGATAGATTTATATCTTGAGACATCAATTCCAACTTTCTCGAAAAAGGTTTTTCTTCCTTCTCCTTGTGTTCTTTGTGACGGATGAATTAAATAATGAACTTTTATATTTAAGTTGCTAGTTTTTACTAACAATGAAAGTGAGTCAAAAACATTTTTCCCGAAAGTGATAATGCATTCAGGATTAACGTAATTAATTTCATCAAGAAGAAACTCATTATGAAATTTCGCCTCCAAAAATGTTTTGTGTCTTTCAAAACCTGCGAACCATATTTTCCTCAAATCGGTTAAATATACTTGATGCGTTTTGGAAAGGTGTTCGGTAATCTTAAAATATACAGTCTCTTTTGCATCTTTAAGGTGCAGGGAGTAAGGAGTGCTGATAGCAATATGATTATAAATTGAGAGATTATTTTCGGTAAAATAGTTCCAGTTTCTCAACGGCTCTGATCCTATAACCATTAATTTTCTAGTGTTTACCTTATCAGAAGAAGCTATTATCGGTAAATCAATTCCGGTTAACAAATAATGTTCTGTGTCAGATAACTCAGGTACTGAAATATCAGCTTTGTGAACACTCAAAGCTATATGCTTTAGCCTATTTTTTTCCTCTATTATTTCATTATATATTAAAGAAACCTTATCATCATTTATGGAAAGATGCTTTGAAACAAGTTTTAAAATGTTATCTTGAAAATTTAGATTCATGCCCATAACATTTAATTCATTTTTATTTCAACCAACATTTGGTTTCTTTTAGCAGTTGCGTCCATAAAATTGTTTGTTAGTATATAAACATATTACATGCATACAATACAACTATCCCACCTCAATACTTTTGATACCTATTAGTTTACCTTTACCCTTGCTGATATAGTAATCCTTAGACTTAACATAAGTTCGAGCTTGACTCTCTGATATGGATTGACCCACATGATAAATATATATGTACTCATCACACTTTATAGAACTGCCATCTTTGACGTAGGTGTAAGAAATTTTAAATCTACGTTTTTTGTTTTTCTCTCTTTCTTTTTCTTCTTTCTCTCTTTCTTTCTCTTCTTTCTCTATTTGCTTAAGCCATAACTGATGTGCTTTTATTGCTTCATTTCTTTTTTTCTCTTCTTGCTTTTTCTCTGACTCACTCAAAACTACTTTATCTAAAAACCATTTCCCGTCTCTTACAGTGTCATTTTTTTTGTCATAAAATATTCCTGTTCCATGACGCTTTCCATCTTTAAATTCACCTTCATAATAATCGCCATTTTTAAACTTAAGAGTGCCTGTTCCGTGAAATTTACCATCCTTAAATTCACCTTCATAAAAATCACCATTTTCAAATTTGGAAGTAATTTTTTTTAGGTAAAATATCACTCAATTTTTTTGACAAAATACTTTCTGGATTTAGATACTCAAACCTATTATATTCTGCAATACAACTTTTTAAATATAATTCAAGTAAATTTATTATTTCAGATTTTGACAGATCATACAAAATACCACCAATTTTATAATGCGTGTATGTACTTCGAAATAAATCGAATACTGTTGACATACCCATTTTTTTAATACTCTCACCAATGACTACCAAACTTTCTTCATCTGAATTTTGATAATCTAATACATTTTTAGGACTACCATTAATCCATTTTCCATATCCATTGAGGCCTTCTGTATTAAATTCTCCTTCTTCCACTCCTCCATCATGGTAGGTAATAATTCCTTTAATTAATCTATCGTTTTCCCAAGTCCCATCAAAAACATTTCCTTCTTCATCCTTCCATTTTGCCGTACCATTCTTTTTTTCAGAATTCGTATTAACACCATTTATTACTTCAGAATTTTTAACTGAACTTCCTACATTATTATTCAATATTGTTATTTGTCCATCCCATTTACTTCGCATACTACCTTGTTCAGTGCCAATTTTGTATTTTCCTTTGAATGACAGGTCGTCTAAAAAAACAAATTCAAATAATCCTTCTTTGCCTGAATTTTTCCAAATACCGGTAATAACATTTCCAGAAATGTTTCCTTCTAGATGCCCTGCTTTAGCATATTTCCCCTTTACTTTTTCACCAATCTGTTCTAGGATTAAATCACCTTGGTTTGTTATGTATTTTCCAGTTGTATTCATAGTATGTTAATTTAAACTTGCCAATAACAATCATATAACCGCCATAAACCTTGCATAAGTATAATATATTGTTGTGTATGCGCAGTTTTGTAGCGTATTATTTATACATTAAAACAAATTTAATAAAACTGCAATGCTTTATGGTTCAAAAACAAAAAAAGCCTGTAAGTGATATATTTTACAAGGCTTTTAATTTTTAAGTGGTCCCGAAGGGATTCAAACCCCTAACCTTCTGATCCGTAGTCAGATGCTCTATTCAGTTGAGCTACGGAACCGTTTTGTGATGCGCAAATATACAATTTAATTAAGCCCTTTAAAAAATATTATATCAATCTGTTTAATATAGATAAACCTTAAGTAAAGTAAACTGTTGTTTTGTTGTTTAAATAAGGCATTAAAAATAATGCGTTAAACCATTTAAATGTTGAGTAAATAATTTGCTGACCAAAGTGTTATATCCTATATTTAAGGTCTGTGTATACTAAAGTACTCATATGTTTTTTAATAGTAAGCCAAAGTGTATCTGCGCAGTATTTTCGCTGGGCAAAATCAATGGGCTCTAATAATGTTGACGTAAGCCGTTTTGTAGCTGTAGATGGATCAGGAAATGTTTACACTACCGGTTATTTTCAAAACACAGCCGATTTTGATCCTGGTTTGGGCACTTCCTTTTTATCTTCACAAGGTGGCAATGACATTTACATTTCCAAACTGGATGCCAATGGTAATTTTGTTTGGGCTCGCCGTATTGGAGGCTGGGGTGATGATTATGGTCTCGCATTAACTTTAGATAACTCCGGAAATGTGTTTGTTACCGGATCGTTTCAGGGCACCAATGTAGATTTTGATCCGGGTCCTGGTTTTTTTCCGTTAACGGCGCCCAATGGCGGTGGTGGTCCCACTTCGGATGCCTTTGTTTTAAAACTTGACGGTTCTGGTGTTTTTCAATGGGCACGCAGGTTGGGAGGCAATGCCGACGATCAAAGCTTTGGAATAACATTAGACAATCAGGGTAATGTATTAACTACGGGGTATTTTCAATGGACTGCTGATTTTGATCCGGGCGCCGGAACCAATAATTTAACATCTGCCGGATCTGATGATATATTTGTTTCAAAACTAAACGGCTTGGGTAATTTTGTTTGGGCTCGTCGTATTGGCGGCACCAATCAAGATCGTGGTTATGCACTTGCCACAGATGCATCTACCAATATTGTAGTAACCGGATATTTTCAGGGCACAGTAGATTTTGATCCCGGAATTGGCACAGCCAATTTATCATCTGCTGGACAATCGGATATTTTTAATGTAAAGCTAAACGATTTGGGAAATTATTCCTGGTCTGTACGCGCCGGTGCTGCAGGTTGGGATATCGGCTATGGCGTTAAAATAGATGCTTCCGGTAATGTTATTAACGTTGGTTCATTTCAAAACACCGTAGATTTTGACCCCAGTCCCTTAACTACATTTAATCTTTCTTCCGCTGGTTCTGACGATGCATATATTTGGAAACTGGATCCCGCAGGATTAATTAATTGGACGGTAAAGTTTGGTTCAACCGGTTCGGATATTGCTTATAAAATTGATGCCGACGCCAGCGGTAATTATTACACTTCCGGGTGTTTTCAGGGAACTGTAGACTTTGACCCGGGCAATGCAGTTATTGCTTTAACAAGTGCCGGGGGATATGATGTTTTCATTTCAAAATTATCATCGGCATCCTCATTTCAATGGGCTCGAAAGGTTGGTGGTTTTGGAGATGACATTGGACGTAGCATTTGCGTTGATCCCTCCGAAAATGTTTACATCACCGGTCCGTATGTGGCTACTGTAGATTTTGATCCAGGCTCACCCGTTTTTCCTTTAACGGCTGTAAATGCATGGGGAAATCCCTCAGATGCCTTTGTTTTAAAATTATGCCAATGTAATTTAACCTGTAGTGTGGTGCCACAAAACACCATTTGTTCGGGTACAACACTTTCGCTTTCGGCAGCAGGTGCAAATACCTATACCTGGAATCCATTAGGTTTAAATACTGCTAGTATAAGCGTAAGCCCTGCTACAAGTATCGTATATACGGTTGTTGCCACCAGCACCAATGGCTGTGTTGGAGATCAGTCCATTTCTATAGTAGTTCGCCCCACACCTACAATTCAGTTAACACCAAATCCGGCCAGCGTTTGTGCACAGCAAATTTCTGGTATTACGGCAACAGGTGCCAGTAACTATACCTGGAGCTTAGGCAATTCAACGGTAAGCGTTTTACAGGTGGCTCCTATGGTAAGTACCATTTATTCCGTTGTTGGAACCAACTCTACCGGATGTACATCCACATCCAGTGTTATGATATACGTTAATCCGGCACCTACGGTAAATATTTCTGGAGCTACTGGATTATGTACTGGACAGTCAGGCGTATTAATTGCTAACGGCGCCAATACCTATACTTGGAATACAGCTAGTACCTCAAATTCAATTGCCATTAGCCCAACTGTTACTTCAACCTATTCTGTTATTGGTCTTGCTGTAAACGGATGTTCTTCTACGGCGGTTCAGGTTGTAACTGTTGCTGCAACATTGGGCGTAGCCATTTCAGGACCATCCGTAATGTGTGTGGGTCAAAGCCAAACGCTAATTGCAAACGGGGCTTCTACTTATACTTGGAATTCCGGTTCAAATAATGCTTCCATTACAATATCCCCCAGTGTTACCACTACATATACGCTTATAGGTGCCAGTGGATCTTGCTCCAATATTGCAGTTAAAACCATCAGCGTTTTTACTAATCCAACACTAAGCATTAGCAGCCCTACCACCTCCATTTGTGATGGTAAAACCATTACCTTATCTGCCAATGGCGCAAATACCTATACTTGGAATACAGGTTTTAATACTGCCAGTATTTCCATTTCACCAAGTTTAACTACAAGTTATACGGTAAGCGGAGCTAACAGTGCCGGTTGTTTGGGAACAGCCGTTCGTAATATTACCGTGTATCCGGTTCCAAATTTAACAGTTGTAAATTTAGCAGGTGCCGTTTGTGAAGGCAATACCATTACTTTGGTTGCTTCGGGTGCACCCAATTATACCTGGACGGGTGGAATTAGCAATGGTTTTCCATTTAACCCAACGGTTTCAACTACATACTCTGTTACGGGTGCTAGTACACAAAATTGTACCAATACAGCTGCTATTCAAGTTACGGTATATCCCGCACCCGTACTAACCATCACGCCTTCAAAACCCTTTGTATGTGCCGGCGATAGCATTGTATTAACTGCATCAGGAGCACAATCTTACACATGGACCGGAGGAATTTTTAACGGTGCCGCTTTTCAGCCTACTGTTTCTGCCAGTTATTCAGTATCTGGTACCAGTACAGCGGGATGTCAAAATTTATTACCATCGGTTTATAATGTATCTGTTAATCCATTACCTACATTGAGCGTAGCAGCAACTTCAACCGGCGTTTGTAAAGGCAATACCGTTGCAGTAAGCGCCACAGGGGCTAACAGTTATACATTTTCCGGAAATATTAGCAATGGTGTTCCTTTTGGACCTCCTAGCACAGAGGTGTATACAGTTACTGGTTCAACAAATGCGGGCTGCATTAAACGTGATTCTGTTAAAATCACAGTATTTTACTTGCCTAATCCCAGTATTAAATTTTATCCGGATACCACAGCATGTTTAAATACCACTATTGCTATTAAAGTTTCTAAAATAAATCAAGTTTTATGGCAAACACCTCAGGGCTCGTCTTATATTGGAGATTCTGTGCGTATTGTATTAAATGATTACAAATATGCGGGACAGTTTACGCTTACTGCAATAGACACCAATGGGTGTAAAGTATATCGCACTAAAAAAGTACAGGTATCTGAATTGCCCTATGGTTCAGTTATAAATGGAACATTAAAATCATGTGTGCCATTTTGTTCAATGAATACTTTTACAACTTCCAATGTAAATATTTTAAATATGTCAGCATATTGGAGTCTAAACGCAAAGCCAATTTCTTGGAGTGCTCCGTTTTTAAATAATCCTCTTAATTTATGTTTTGATACACCAGGCATTTATACTCTTACTGGTATTTATACCAACAGAGGTAATGGCTGTACTAATACGTTGAATATAAATTTTGAGGCATTAGTAAAACCCCAAACGGCATTTTCTCATTATCCTGAATCTCCGGAGGCTCTTGTAGATGAGGTTTCGTTTACTAACTTAACTAAAGGAAACATTGTTAAATCCTTATGGTATTTTTCTAAAAATCCCATTGCAAAATCTACCCAAAAAGCTCCCATGCACACCTTTCAAAATGCCGGAATAAATACTGTAACATTAATTACGGTTAATGATTTAGGATGTTCGGATACGCTTACAAAAAACATAGAGGTTTTAGAGGATTATCATGTATATGTGCCCGATGTTTTTACACCAAACGGTGATGGGTTAAACGATGTATTTAAGCCACTGGTTAATGGCGTACGTTTATACAAAATTTTTGTATATAACCGCTCCGGAAAACTGATTTTTAGCTCTCGTGACGAAACAGATTTTTGGGATGGCACATTAAACGGAAATGAATTGGAGCAAGGAATTTACCAGTGGATAATGGAGGTATCAACTTCTAAAGAAGAGTTTAAAAAGTTATCGGGCCAGGTATACTTGTCGCGCTAAAATTACGTAGTGAGATTCGCTTTTTCTCTTAAACCAATTTAAAAATTTAATATTATGGATTTAAGAATTAAGAAAAAAAAAAATTAGGGATTGGTAAATTCTTTATAAAGACATTATTTTGTAACTCTTTAAAAGAAATTAAGAATTAATTGAAATCAGATCGGAGGTTTTTAAAGAAATATTATTTCTTTTTTGAATA
>Ga0209358_10003799_pt1 | contig 11021 bp, 12 predicted proteins | sample LauGreFa1BDMLBSN_2_FD_187574 | JGI IMG/M metagenome (GOLD analysis project Ga0209358, IMG submission 187574) | Freshwater lake microbial communities from Lake Michigan, USA - Fa13.BD.MLB.SN (SPAdes) (version 2) | ecosystem: Environmental > Aquatic > Freshwater > Lake | place: Lake Michigan, USA...
GGTTTAAGTGTAGGTGCATTTGGTAAAGTTCCTAAAGGTCAAATTAATACCACTGGCGATATCAATATAGGTGGGAAAGCTAATATAACTGGTGATACTAATATTAAAGGTTCTCTAACAGTTGGAGGTAAACCAATTACTAGTGGTGCTAAAGGTGATAAAGGTGATAAGGGTGAAAAAGGTGATAGAGGTGAACAAGGAAAAGATGGAAATGCATTTTCTGGAAGTTTAAAAGATACTTTAAATATAGAAAATGGTCCAAGTGGTAACTTAGTTGGTTTAGCAGTAAATAATGTTAATGTTAATTATGGAAGTGGGTCTGAAATAGTAATGAAGACTGGTGATAAATGGAGAGCACATATGTACCAAACAACACAAGGTGATGGTAATAAATTTGGTATTGATTTGACTGATAAAGATAGTAAAACAAGACGTAATGCATATTTAATAGCAAACAATGCTGGAAATATAGAGCATATCTATAAAGGTGATATCAATATAGGTGGGAAAGCTAATATAACTGGTGATACTAATATCAAAGGTAAATTAAATGTTACTGGTGATTATAGAGTTGATGGTGCATTTAGTATGGGTGGTAATGGAAAATTCAGTATTGATGCACCAGGTGTAGCTGGTGGTCGTATGAATATGGATGATAAAGGTAATTTAAACATAGGTAGTGATATGAATGTAGGTAGTATTAACGCCAGAGGTGATATGGGTGTAGGTAGTATTAACGCCCGAGGTGATATGGGTGTAGGTAGTATTAACGCCCGAGGTGATATGGGTGTAGGTAGTATTAAAGCCAGAGGTGATATAAATGTAGGTAGTGTTGATATTAGAGGTGATATAAGAAATGTTGGTAGTGTTACCGCCCGAGGTAATTTAGATGTTGGAGGTTCTCATAGAGTTAACGGTGCATTTATTATTGGTGGTGATGGAACATTCAGTATTGATGAACCAGGTGTAGCTGGTGGTCGTATGAAAGTAGATGGTATTAATACTAAAATTAAATCACTTTTGGTTACTAGTGATGCATATTTTTCAGGTCCATCACGTATTGCTGGTAAAAATACATTAGAATTTGGTACAGCTGTAGCAGGGAAACATGGAGCTGCTGGTAAAATAGGTTATACTGCTTGGAGTGATGGTTTAGATATTGTTGGTGCAGGAACTGGATCAGGAAACAGACTTATAACATTATGGGATAATGTAAATGTTAATGGTAATATAAATACTTTAGGTAAAGTAAACCAAGGCTCTGATAAACGACTTAAGAAAAATATACAAAATATACCATTATACGAAGCAAATAAACTTAATAGAATAAAACCTGTAGAATATAATCTTATAAGTGATGAAAAAAATCAAAAACAATTTGGATTTATTGCACAAGATGTAGAGCAAGTTTATCCAAATTTAGTTACAAAAGATAAAAATAATAATAATATGAGAAGTTTAGATTATAATGGTTTTATTCCATTATTAACTGAAAAAATAAATGCACATCATCCAGATGCAAATACAATGTGTATTGGAAACACATGTTTGAATGAAAATGAATTAATTAAAATGAAAAGAATGTTCCAAAATAATAATTAATCATTTAGATTTTACAGAATTTTTAGATTTTTTAGGTAATTTATATTTTTCATTAGGTTCTTTAATACAAGTGGCGATTGAAATAATATGTTTATAAAAATCTTTTTGTTTAATAGTTAAATCTTTATTTTCGGTATCATTTGTAACAGCTTTTAAAGTCTTTAAAGTAACATATGCTAAAAATTTAATTTCATGTGGTTTTAGTTTATTTAAGCATTCATATGTATTTTCTTCTTTTAATTTAGCAATAACTTGATTAATAGTAACTTTTTTTATATCTTTAATTTTTATAGACATTTTATAATATAATTATTTATTTTTTAATAATTTAAATAATATAATTCCAATTCCAATACTTATTCCAATTTTAATATTTGAAAGTTTATTTGTTTTTATAACGGGTACACTAGTTAATGTATCATCATCAATAAAACATTTGGTAATATAAATAATATCTGAAATATTCATAGGAATCCATTTTTTTTCAATAAGTTTATTATATTTTTTAATAATATTATTTAATTTTTCTTGATATTCAAAGCCATCATTAGTTATTATTTTATATTTTATATCTCTTTTATATTTAATTACTATATAATATTTATTATTTAAATTACATCCAAATATCATTTCTACACTATTATCAAAATCAGAATTATCAAATATAATTTTTTTATAAATATTTAATGAATGTGTTAATAATTCTTTTTCTTTTTTATAATTAATTTTTTTTATTAAATTATTAATTGTAGATATTCCATTTTTTAATAATAAAGATTCAAATATTATTAAAGATTCTTCATCAGAGTTAAGAGCTGAATCAAATAAGTCATGAAAATATTTTATATTATCCATTATAATATAATAAAAAAATAAATTATTATAAAAATCGCATGTATATATATAAAAGAATAATTTAATAAATATAATTATAATGCAAATAATTCCAAAAAAAATAATTTCAATAAATAATAATAATTCAATCAAATATAGTTTAAGATTAAAAACAATAAAATCATTAAATATATATGAAGGTATTAATATATGTTTAATAGATAATAATGAAAATGCATATTTAAAAAGATTAACAAATATATCATATAACAATGATAATATTTATGAATTTGATGGTCCTATCATAAATAGTATAACAAATATATTAGTTTCATCAGAATCCAAATGTCCAAATATAATTAATTTAGAATTAATATATTTAAACAATAATATAAAATTTAATTGTATAAATGACACAATATATTTTAAACCACAAATAAAACTAAATCCAGAGATGGGATTAATTTATAATAAAAACTATTTAGAATTAAAAAATAATATAACAATTAATACAATTAAATTAATATTATTAGGTACATTTATAACAATAATATTATATAATATTGATTATGGATATTCATTTTTTATTGGTGGAAATTTAGGATTAATATATATAAATTTATTAGAATATAATATAGATAATATTGAAAAGCAAAAATTATCATTAATCAATAATGGTATATTAAGATTATTAATTATTTTTATTTTATCAACATTTATTATAACAAAATATAATACAAATATATTAGAAGATCATATATTATTATTAATAGGAATTATAGGTTTTATGATGTATAAAATAGCATTAATTTATTCTTTTATTATTTATAATAAATAATAAATAAAAATTAAAAATTATTGGATAATACTATCAATATTTTCTTGAATTTCTTGTATATTTGCGCCGTTAACAGTATAAATTACTTTACAATTTTGTATAATCAATGTTGTTGGTATAGAACTTACATTAAATTTTTCAGCAATTTCTTGATTTTTATCAATATCTATAGATAAAAACATAACATTATCGTTATAATTTAATGATAATTGATTAAATTTAGGAGCTAACATTTTACATGGTGGACACCAAGATGTACTAAATTTACATACTAATAAATTATTATTATTTTTATGAAATCTAACAATATTATTCCAATCATCTATAGATTCAATAATTACAACTTTACCATCCATTTATATAATAAAATAAAAATAAATATAATAACAAACTTAAAATGAACAAGAATTATATTTAATTAATTTCTTTTTATTATTTTTAATAACTTCTAAATACTCTAAACAAGTTTTATCAGTAGAATATAATGTTGATAAAGAAATATTATATTTATTTTTAATAGTTTCAAAAGTGTCTAAAAATTCTAAAATTGTAATTAGATTTTCATAATATTTAGGATCTGTTTGGCATGATAGGAATACTGAATCCATTTAATATAAATATGTTTTAATATTAATACTAAGTTTTAAATAATAATACAATCAATTTTTATTTATTTTTTATAAAAATATGAAAAATATTTTTTATAAAATAAAAAAATTGAAAAGAACATAAGAACAATTGAATATTCAAGTTTATATATATAAAATGGCATATTTACCAGTTACTCAAGCAGTTGCAAAAGTAGTTCTTGATGCAAAGATGTCAGTAGTTAAAGATGTAATTAAATTTTTGGGTACAAAAATGGAAATTGATGAAGATATGAAAAATTGGATGTCAGAATTTACAGATAATTTAAATGAAGAAGAAACAAAAGAAATGCGAGAAATTATTAAAACTGCGAGGAAAAAATCTAAGAAAATTAGAGAAGAAAATGGAGAATTAAAAAAAATTATTAGACCACCAAGTGTATATAATTTATATGTAAAAGATATGATGCCATCTTTTAAAGAAAATAATAAAAATATTAATGATGGTAGACAATTAATGAGAATGTTAGGTGAGCAATGGAAAATTAATCCAATGGCTAAATTCTTAAATGAAAAAGTCATTAATTTACTATCAAATAATAAAGAATTATCTGTAAATGATGCATATAATCAGGCTAAAGAAGAATGGAATAAAAATAATTTATCAATTGAAGTATTGGAAGATAAACATAATGATTTATTGAATAAAGTATTAGAGAATAATTCATTGCCATTAAAAGTTGTTAAAACAAATGTTAAGAAAACAAAAAAAAAATCAAATAAAGTTGTTGAAGAATCAGATAATGAATAAATATATAAGAATCAAAAGAATTAAGGTTTATTACCTATGTCAGTATATAATATTATTAAATCAAAACACAATATATACTGGAATAATTTGTATTATTAAACTGGTAATAAATATTAAATTTTTTTAATAAATTATATGTAAGAATATTTTTATTATTTTTAAATATCTAATGATTTAATAATTTTAAATTATTTTTGTATATATAAAAATATTAATTATGGTAATAAATAATATAGTTTTTACAGTAATAAAAAATATATTTTTAATAAAAATAATAGACTGAATATAGTATAATTCCTTAATTCTTTTGTCTCATAATTATTTTTTATTTTTTTATATTTTTAAATAAAAAAATATATAAAAAAATACTATAGAATTTGAAAAATTTGAAAGAATTAAAATAATAACTCAATGCATTCAAACTATAATATACAAGTTACAAATTACTATAAATTGCAATTAATTTATATAATTACTTAAGTAACAATGGCATTCCCAACTGTGACTAAAGCAGTGGCCAACATTGTTTTGGAGTCGAAGATTTCTGCTGTTAATAAGTTGGTAAAGTTTTTGGGAACAAAGATGGAAATTGATGATGATTTTAATGGTTGGATTGAGGACTTTATTGAGTCTTTGAAGGAAGAAGAAACTAAGGAAATGAAGGAAACTGTTAAGGAGGCTAAAAAAACATCTAAGAAAATTAAGATTGCAAATGGGGAGATCGTTAAGAAAACTAGGGATCCAACTGTTTATAATTTATATGTAAAGGAAAATATGGCTTCTTTTAAGGAGAAGCATTCAGATATTAAAGATGGAAGGGTTTTGAGACGTATGTTGGGTGAGGAATGGAAGGAAAATCCAATGGGTGTTTTTTTGACAAAGAAGGTTTTATCACTTAAATCAAATGATAATTCATTGACAGTTCAAGAAGCATATGAACAAGCAAAGGAAGCATGGAAGAATGGTGATCATGATGTAGATGATGTAAAGACTACAAAGACAACAAAGACAAAAAAGCCAAAAGAAAATGAAGCATCAACATTATCAGTAATTGAATCAGAGGAAGAAAAGCCAAAGGCAAAGAAGGAAGAAAAGCCAAAGGCAAAGAAGGAAGAGAAGCCAAAAGCAAAGAAGGAAGAGAAGCCAAAAGCAAAGAAGGAAGAGAAGCCAGTAGAAGATTCAAAGGATGAATCAGATGATGAAACACTTGTTGTAACAGAGGAAGATAATTCAGATGATGAATAATTATATTATTGTTAAGTAAATGTTAATAATTATTATTTTAAATTTTGATATATTTTTATTTAATAAAATTTATAATATAAAAAATAAAATTTGATGAAGTTAATTTAATATTAATATATAATGATCAGTTATTATACATAATGAATTACGAATTAAAAGAAGTTTTATACAATAATATTTTTAAATTTATAAAAAGTAAAAAATTAAATGAAATAAGTAATGATGATTGTATAATAATATTAGATATGATAAAATTAATAATAAATATATTAGGTTCAAAGTATTTACAAAATTTTAAAGAAAATTTTAAAGAATTGTATAAAAGTATAAAAATAAAAAAAAATGATATAGTTTTAATAATAGATGAAACAAAATATTATGAAAAAGAAAATTATGGTATAATAACAGATGTAAATGATGAAAATATAATAATTGAATATTTATTTACAGTAAAAAAAGAGAAAGATAATAAAATAGAAAATAATATAATAAATATTGAAGGTAAATTTATAATGGATTTAAGAAAAAGAATAATTACAGAAAATATTAAAGCAGGATATAAATTAAATAAAGATAATTTAGTAATATATAGATTTTTAAATAATGATAACATTCCTATAAAATATCTTTAAGTAAAAAAAATATTTACAAACAAAATTATATACAAATAGTTATTTTATATTTTAAATATAATTTAAAAGTTTACTTAAAAAGTTTTACAAAATTCTATAATTTCATATAAGCAATCATTCATATATCCTTTGTTAATATAAATATTTTTTTTTAATTCTTTAAATGCTAACAATTGTGTTTCATTAAAATCACCATTTTCAGCCATTTCATCCAAAACATTCAAAAAGTATTCAACGTCATCACATTGAACATGTTCATTATTTTGTTCACACTCTTGTACATATTTACGAAGCTTGTTCGCATAGAATGCCATTTGATCAATGATTTTATGTGTTTGTTTATATCTTGATAATTGCTTGTTATCACTAACTTAATATATTTTTTATTCAATTTTTTATAAATTTATATATAAATTTATAAAAAATTTATTTTAAAATAAAATAAAATTCTATTAAGATAAAAATTACATATTTTATTGTAAGGTTTACAAATATTACAATCTTGTTAAGTAGGTATTAAATTGTATATGATTACATTATTTTGTATAGTAGTTTTATTATAAAAAACATTATTAGGAAAATTTATACATTTATTGCTAATAATGTCAAAAAAATAATAATTAAATAGTAATATAAAAAATAAGATAGAAAGATGATTTTTTTATTTTATTTATCATAAAATAAAAAATTGAATTATATCAAATAAGATATTTTGTACAAAATATCTATTCATAAATGTGTAATTTTAAAAAATCAACATATTGTTCAATATGTTTAGAAAAAATAAATAAATTAGAAAAATATAAAACAAAATGTAATCATTTATATCATATAAAATGTATTAATAAATGGTTAAAAATTAATAATACTTGTCCTATATGTAGAACAGAATTATATAAGAAAAATTTAATATTTGATATTAGAAATGAACTGTATGAAAGAATTAATATAATGGAAAGAACAATAATATTTGATCAAGAAACACCAATATTAATATTTGAACCAATAATAGATTAATATTGTGTTCTCTGTGGGGGTCGAACCCACAATCTCTTGCTTAGAAGGCAAGCGCGGTATCCATTTCGCCAAGAGAACACAATATTATATAAAAATAATTTTTTTATAGAACACTAGCAAAAATTGTTCTAAAAATTATAATTTAATGTAAATAGGAATATATATTATATTATAATTATCTTTATATATTTTTAATTATATTATAAAAATAATTATTTAAAGAATATTATTTTTATAATATAATTTATAAAATGTAATTTCTTAAAATAAAGTAATATATATATTATATTATAATGGAAGAATTAAATAATTGTCCTTTAATAATTGAATCGATAATAAAAGGAAGAGAAATAACATATACTATATGTAAAAATAAAATATTATATAATAAAATATTTAAAGTAATATCAAAATTTATAAATTTTATATATAATTTAATTGTGACATATGCATCATATTTATTTGATAAAAAAGAAGATAAATTTGAATATTTCTTTGATTATAAAATAAATCAATTAATAGAAGAATTTAATTATAAAATTAATTTACATACTAGAGATGATAGAAAAACAATGTTTATATTTATGATGTTATTGGATAATTTAATGCCAAATGATAAATCAACTGAATATACTAGAGATGTACATTCTCAATTAAGTGGCCAATGTGGTCAAAATATAAGATCTATTGAAAATTTATTGAGGATAATAAATAACGATGATGAAACTGATGAAGTAAATATACGAGAAATGTTATCAGTTATATATAATTTTAGATATTCATGTGCATTAATGTGGGATATAATAAAAATTTATCATGAAGATTATGGTAATTGGATAAAATATTTTGGAAATATAATAGATATAAAACAATTTATTAAACATTTAGAAAGAATGAGTAAATATTTAGAAATGGATATTAGAGATGCAGTAAAAGTTTGTCAATTAATGATTATAGATGATATAAATAAAGGAGAAGCTGCAATAGGTAAACAAATAGGAACATTATCAAAATGTTTTCAAAATAAACCAGGTGTAACATTATCATTATGTGCTTTAGTTTATCTACCAGTTTCAGGACAAGTATTAGCATCAAGAGTTTGTCCAGAAGGCCAATGTAGATTAAATGCTAAAGATGATTGCACTAGACAACCATCAATTAATGATATAATTCCAATTTTAAGTAAACATGAAAAGAATTTTATGATAAAATTCGATAATTTTAATGAAATAGAATTAAATGATAAATCAACATTAATGAAATGGAAATCAGGAAGATCATGTTGTGATCCATTAAAAGAAGGTTTTTTTTATAAATTTTATGAAATGTATGGGAAACCAATGATAACAGGTCCATCAGGAACCATGGATTTATTTATGACATTTGCAAGTTATTTCGATTTTAGTAAATATGAAAAACAATTAATAATTTTAGGAATTATAGCATGGATGGCTATTCCTCCTGATCATAGTATTTATGAAATGATTTCAGTATTACCGTCCCATAATTTAATAGATTATGAACCAAAAGATTGTGAATATGATTATATTTATAAAATGATAGAATATTTAACTGAAAATACCGAACCATTTAGTAAAAATAAAAATAATTTAAAAATTTCAAATAATAATTGCAAAAATAAATTATACAATGTAAATTCATATTATAATATAAATAAAAAATTAGAAAATATAAATATTAATAATAGTGATAATAGTGATAATAGTGATAATAGTGATAATAGTGATAATAGTGATATTGATTATAATATTTATAATGAATAAATATTTTATTCATAAATTAATTCATAAATAAAATATTATATTATAAAAATGGTAAGAAAATTATATGAAATAGTTAAATTAGAAAATATTCTTTTATATAAAGGTACTAAAGATAAAACAGATCCAATAACAACAAAATCTTTTTTTAGTGATTTTTCATTTGAAGATAACAAATTTAAATGGTTTACGGAAGAACCACATGTTGCAGAATTATATGGTAGTGATTCAATATGGGTTTATTTATTAAAAGGTCCGATATATATAATTAAATTATATGATAAAAATTCACAAGAAATAACGACAACATCGTTGAAAATTTTAGATTTTATTATAAATAATTATACAGAAAAATTTTTAGATTTTAATAATAAAAGAATTGAAAAGAATACCAAAGATTTAAGAGATATGTTACCTGATAAAGATAATATTTTATCATATTTAAAACTTCCTTTTGGATTATTAACTACAGATGAACAATATGTGATAGCTAAACCAAATAATATATTACCTCCTATTAATATTTTGGATACAGATTCAAATGGAGATTATTATATTCAAAAACATATTTTTCAAAGATTAAGTTTACATAATCTTGATAAATTTTTAATGGTATTTTTAGATAAATATAAAACTGAATTATTATATTATTATTTACTTTTTAAGAATTTTCCACACGATTCACCTCTATTAAATGATTTAAGACACAAAAAGATAAATGGATATTCTGCATCTTCTTGGAATACAATGTGGCATGGTAATTTTCATAGTGAAATTTGTTTATTTGATACTTCATATAATGATGTTAAAGATGATACAACACAAATAATTTTTATAGGAAGATATAAAGTAAAAAATAATGAAAGAGAATGGATAACTTATGATAATAAAAAAATTCATTATCAAATTCCATTCATAGAAATCCAATATAATTTTTTAGATATTAGACAATTATGTTTATTAGGTAATACTTCATCAGCAGAATATATGGATATAGATGGTGGATCAAAAAGTAAATCAAAAAATAGTAAAAATACAAAACAAACAGGTACTGATAAAAATATTTTTGGTAAATTGGAATCTGTACCGTATGAGCAATATATAAAACCATTATCAGAAAAAGAAAAAAATAATACGTTAAAATCGATGTATAAATATTTCAAAAATGACAATTTAACTACAACATCATCTAGAAATAAAAAATCAACTAAATATTATACAATTGATAATCCAGATTTTTCATCTTTTATTAGTAAAAGTAGTTCAAAGTAATATAGAATCAAAAGAATTAAGGTTTATTACCTAATTCTGTATATAATATTATTAAATCAAAATACAATATATACTGGAATATTTTATATTATTAAACTGGTAATAAATATTAAATTTTTTTAATAAATTATATGTAAGAATATTTTTGTTATTTTTAAATATCTAAATATCTAATGATTTAATAATTTTAAATTATTCTTGTATATATAAAAATATTAATAAATATTAATTATGGTAATAAATAATATATTTTTTTACAGTAATAAAAAATATAGTTTTAATAAAAATAATAGACTGAATATAGTATAATTCCTTAATTCTTTTGTCTCATAATTATTTTTTATTTTTTTATATTTTTAAATAAAAAAATATATAAAAAAATACTATAGAATTTGAAAAATT
>Ga0209358_10003800_pt1 | contig 11018 bp, 8 predicted proteins | sample LauGreFa1BDMLBSN_2_FD_187574 | JGI IMG/M metagenome (GOLD analysis project Ga0209358, IMG submission 187574) | Freshwater lake microbial communities from Lake Michigan, USA - Fa13.BD.MLB.SN (SPAdes) (version 2) | ecosystem: Environmental > Aquatic > Freshwater > Lake | place: Lake Michigan, USA...
ATAATAGAATCACCAAAAACAACTTCATTCACTCACCTGTGATTTTTTTCTTGAAAAGAATATAAATGCAATGACTCCGCTGAGCAGAATACCTGCCACATAATACATGTCCATGGGTTTATCTTGTATGGTCTTTTGCATGATCCATAGATTGATGAGTAAGAAAAGGACAGGTGTTGCAGGATAAGCGAACATTCGATATGGTCTATGTACTGATCTCATACTGAATCTTGCATAGATAGCCGCGAGTGCGGTAAGAGAGGAAAAGAGCGTTATGAGAAAAGTCGTGAATGTAATCAAAGTGTCATAAGTACTGGTCAATATCATCAGAACTGCAATTCCTGTTTGAATCCAGATACTTTTCACGGGAATTGTAGAGATGTCTTTTCCTTTTTGACTTGGCACATATTCATTCACCATTGAGCGTAGAACTCTAGGCCCTGCAACAACCATAGCGCTCATTGAAGAAATGAGCATAAATGCTATGATGAGTCCTGAAATGGTGGCAAATACCGGTGGAAGGAAATATGACCCTGCAATCACGACCAATTCTTTCGGCATCATGGTTTCAGGATTCACGGTCAATTCATTGATTGGAGCAACCATGAGAAACATCATATTGATGAGCACATAGATGATGGTAACGAATACTGTTCCTACTATTATGGAAAGAGGAACATCTCTTTCGGGATTCTTCATTTCAGAAGCTATATATGCAGAAGCATTCCAACCGGAATAGGCAAAAATGACATAGATAAGTGAAACCGCGAATGAGGGCGAAGTCATTTGTTGAGCAGTGGAAATAGTAGGTGCAAAATGCTCGAAATTCCAATCTGCATGAGAAAAGCCTAGAACGATAAGTAAAGTGACGAACAATACTTTTGCACCAGTTGAAAATGATTGAAATGCGCCGCTTGCTTTATGACTAAATGTATGAATTGCTGTAATTGAAATCAGGGTAATGAGTCCGATGATCATGGGATGTCCTATCCCAATGGAAGCGACCACATAATTCCCCACAGCAATAGCACTCATGGCAAGAGGGGCAGTGAAGCCGATCGTGGAACTTGTCCAACCTGATAAGAAACCAATGCTTGGATGAAATACATCGGAGAGATAGCGATATTCCCCACCGGAATGTGGAAACAAAGCACCAAGTTCGGCATAGACAAAAGCGCCGCATAAAGAGAGTAAACCTCCGATCACCCATAAAGCGATGATGGCGGTAAAATCTTGAATGGTCAATAATTGATAGCCCAAACCGGTAAATACCCCCGTACCTATCATATTGGCTATCACGATAGACATTGCGGAGATCGGACCAAAATGTGTTTGTTTCATGAAATTGATCATTAATTCAGCAAATCTTGCCCGGCGAAGATAATGTCAGCACAATTCCCTTGATGCCCACTTATCACTGCCCCGGAGAATTTCAAATATAGGGTATTTGAGGTATGTTTCCGTATTTTGAAGGACTTAATACAGCTACAAAAGAATATTCTTATCCTTGTATTCATTTACCCATTATCGATCAAGAACTCTAATTGAAATTATTTAAGTATTTCGGTCCTGGCATCATCACGGGTGCAAGCGATGATGATCCTTCTGGTATTGCGACTTATACACAGGCGGGAGCCATGTTTGGACTTGCCACGCTGTGGACTGCATTTCTTGCCTTCCCTCTCATGGCAGTGATTCAAAGAATGTGTGCGAGAATTGGATTGGTCACTGGGCATGGTCTTGCAGGTACTTTACGACTGCATTATCCCAAATGGGTTCTCTTTCTAACAATAGGATTGGGGGCGCCTGCAATTGTTCTGAATATCGGAGCAAATATTGCCGGGATGGGTGCTGTTGGAACAATGTTATTTCCAAAAGTCGAGCCGGGATATTTCAGTGTGTTTTTTACCATGTTGCTGTTTATCTTCATGATGTATCTTCCATACAAAAAGATAACAAGCATTCTGAAATATCTATGTCTTTCATTACTCGTCTATTGCATCGTTCCCTTCTATTATGATGGAATATCTCTTTCTCATATCATCTCATCTTCATTGATTCCGGAAATTCATTTCACCAAAGAATATCTCATGATTCTTGTTGGTATTTTGGGCACTACGATTTCTCCCTATCTTTTTTTCTGGCAAGCATCCATGGAAGTGGAGGAAAAAGAACATAATCATATCATTTTGGTGAATAAAACCGATATCAAATCCATGGAATCGGATATAGATTCAGGAATGATATTCTCCGGCATCATCATGTATTGCATCATTCTTACAGCTGGTCTCGTTCTTTTTCCGAATGGTATAAAGGAAGTAAATACAGTGGAAGAAGCAGCACTTGCATTATATCCCCTACTTGGTAATTCTGCGAGTGTATTATTCAGTCTTGGGGTTATTGGAACCGGACTCATCGCAATCCCCGTCCTAAGTGGTTCACTCAGTTATATGTTTACGGAAATACTTAATCTTCCCAAAGGATTGGATAGAACATTTAAGCAAGCCAAAGGTTTTTATAGCATCATGGCATTCTCCCTGATATTGGGATTGTCATTACATCTCTTTGGCATAAGTCCGATTGATGCATTGATTGCAACCGCTATTCTCTATGGGATAACAGCACCAATTTTAATCGGCGTTATTCTCCATATTGCGAACAATAAAGAAATCATGGGGGAATTTGTTAATTCTAGATGGATGAATATAGGAGGAATATTCACACTTCTCTTGATGTCGGCAGCTGCAATAGCATTGGTGATATTATATATATTCTAGATTCCTCTGTATTTCCAATTCATAATAAGCAGAGTATTTTCCATCACACATTCTTAATACTCCCATTACACTCTCATAATACCCCACTGATAAGTTTGCATCGTAATTCCTTCACTTTTCCAAGGATAGACGATGCACAAACCGTACAGCATTCGACTCCTCTTTTCTCTCCTTTTCATTCCCTTTTCCATCATGACTTCATTAGCCGGAAATGTATCCGGAATTGTACTCGATGAAAAAGGTATTTTACCTTTACCCGGTGCCGGAGTTCAAATAAAGGAATTATCACGAGGGAAAATATGTGATAGTCGTGGTCAATTCTTTATTTCAAATGTTAAATCAGGGTCTTATACCCTGACTGTAACATCCATTGGATTCAAGAAATATTCTCAAAAGATTGAGATTCCCGAGAATGGAACAATCTCTGTGAAAGTACTCATGCAGGGATCCACATCAGTCACAAATGATGTGATAGTCATGGGTGATGGATTACAGGGACAAGCCAGAGCATTGAATCAACAAAAAGAAGGCATTTCAATAGCAAATATCATTTCTTCGGATCAAGTTGGTCGTTTCCCCGATGCAAATGTCGGCGATGCATTGAAGCGAGTACAAGGAATCACCGTTCAATATGATCAAGGTGAAGCAAGATTCGGACTTATCAGAGGTACCGCCGCTCGTTTAAACAGTGTTACAATCAATGGGGATCGCATTCCATCAGCAGAAGCGGAGAATCGTGAAGTGCAATTGGATTTGATTCCTTCAGACATGATTCAAACAATTGAAGTAACCAAAGCACTTACTCCGGATATGGATGCCGATGCCATTGGTGGATCAATCAATTTGATCACAAGAGGTGCTCCTGAAACAAGAAGATTGTCAGTGACCGGTGCAGGTGGTTACAATTTCCTCAGTGAAAAACCAATACTCACCGGAGCTGGTATTTATGGTGAACGATTCATGGATAATAAGCTCGGTCTTGTACTTTCAGGAAGCATCAATAATCATAAATTGGCTTCTGACAATGTGGAAGCCGAGTGGTCTGAAGATGCGAATGGCAAAGCCTATGTATCCGATCTTCAACTTCGCAGATATGATGTTGAAAGAACAAGAAGAAGCATTTCACTTGGTTTGGATTATAAATTCGATGAACAAAATCAAGTTTTCTTCAATACCATTTATAATTGGAGAGATGATTGGGAAAATCGTTATCGCGTAAATTATCGCTATCCATCTGCACCTGATGCCAATGGCATTGTTTCAGGAGCAGAGGTGAGAAGAGAAACAAAAGGTGGTATCGGAAATGATCGTGTGGACAATAGAAGACTCGAAGACCAAAGAACTTTCAATGTGTCAATGTCGGGACAACATCTCCTTGGCGCAGTGAAAGCAAATTGGCAAGCCAATTATGCAAAAGCATCAGAAGAACGTCCGAATGAGCGTTATGTATCATTCAGAACAAGAAAACAAAAACTCACGCAAGACATCAGTGATCCAATCCAACCTAAAGGTGGTTTTGTTTCAGGTGAAACAGGTAATGATCTTAATACGTGGACATTGCGTCAATTGACAGAACAATATGGCTATACAGAAGATGTGGATCTCAATGCCAAATTGGACTTGGAAACAACACTGAATCAAGGTGCTTATGAATCCATTCTAAAAGGTGGTATTCGTTATCGTGGAAAAGAAAAGATGCGCGATAATAGTTTTAACTTTTATACACCGAATAATACAAATGTGTTCAATCCAAGTTCATTCGGTTCTATCCCATTGATTGATATGGACAGAGGAAAAGCAAATCTTGCAGGTGATTATGCTTATGGTTCTTATGCACCATCATCATTCTTGGGTGGTATCAATCTTGAGGATACATCAAATTTCGAAATGGAAGACGGAATAGCTGAATATGTTCCGGGTAATTTCAATGCAACAGAAACAATCAATGCCGGTTATCTCATGCTTACTCAGCAATTGAGTGGTGGATATCTCAATTCAGATGATAAGTTGATGATTGTTGCAGGTGCAAGAGTCGAGCACACTTCAGTTGAGTATACAGGAAATTCATTCGATGCCGATGCAGAAACATATGCAGCAAAAACAGGCACAAATTCCTATTTGAATATTTTGCCTTCATTGCAAGTGCGTTATGAATATAATCCTGCTTTGATCATTCGTATGGCATATACCAATACAATTGCAAGACCAAATTATTACAATCTTGTTCCCTATCAATTATTCAGTCAGGATGATGATGAAATCACGCTCGGCAATCCCGATTTGAAGGCAACTACTTCATCGAATTTGGACTTGATGGCTGAATATTATTTTGAATCAGTCGGTATTTTCTCAGGTGGTATCTTCCACAAGAATATTCAAAACTTCATTTATGATTATATCCTCCGTGGAGCAAATGTTCCATTGATCAATGGCGTGCAATATGCTCGATATACTCAACCTCGTAATGGAGCCGAAGCGACAATCACAGGAATGGAATTCGGATTTCAAAGACAACTCGATTTCTTGCCGGGAATTCTCGGTAATACAAGTTTATACTTGAATTATACAAATACCGGTTCAAATGTTCCAAGTGTTCCAACAGATGATACTGTTCGCATTGATGCAGCCCTTCCCGGAACAGCAGAGCATATGTTCAATGCATCACTTTCCTATGAAGATAGTAAACTGTCAGCCAGAATATCCGTTAATTATACAAGTGCATATATTGATAGTTATGGAGTGAGCGGATTCTATGACAGATACTATGACACTCAAATATTTGTGGATTTCAATGCAGCATATAAAATCACACCTCAACTCCGTATGTTCGCAGAACTCAATAATATCACCAATCAACCATTGAGATATTATCAAGGTATAAGCGAAAGAACAATGCAATCTGAATTCTACAATATGCGCATGAATGTCGGTTTGAAATGGGATTTATAATATAAAGCAAATGGAACTTGAACGGGGGCATTCAGTGCCCCCTTTTTTTATCACACTTATTTCTATATCATGAAAAAGTTTCTTCTTTTAATCCTCTTCATTTGCAATAATACTGCATACTCTGATATTCCTGGAATCATAATTCCAAAAGATGCATTGCATTTCTTTGTGATTGGTGATTGGGGAAGAAATGGTGAATATGGTCAGAAAGAAATTGCGAAAGTGATGGCAGATGCCGCAGAACAAGTTGAACCGAAATTCATCATAAGCACAGGTGACAATTTCTATCCAAGTGGCGTGAGAAGCATCATGGATCCACATTGGAAAGCTTCATTCGAAGACATTTATCCTCAACATTCACTGCAAGGTGATTGGTATATTGTTTTAGGAAATCATGATTATAAAGGAAATCCTGATGCCCAAATTGAATATTCCACCATCAGCAGAAGATGGAATATGCCTTCAAGATACTTTTCAAAGACATTTGGCATAAGTAAATCACAGTCAGCACAATTTTTATTTATGGACAGTAATCCTTATGTGGATGCATATCATAAAGAAGATGAGACATATCATGTAAAAGGCATTGATACGGCAGGACAAAGAAAATGGATGGATTCTTTGCTTTCACAGGCACCAAAGAGTGATTGGAAATTCGTAATTGGACATCATTCCATTTATAGCTTGGGTAAAAGAAAGCCCGGAATGAATGATCTCATGAATAAATTTGATGCAACATTCAAAGCTCAGGGGGTGCATGCATATATCTGTGGTCATGAGCATGATTTGCAAATCATTCATCCCGAAAACAAATCAACTGTACATTTTATCTCAGGTGCAGGAAGCGAAATTCGTGATGCAGGAAAAGCAGAAGGAAAAGACTTCTATTATGGAAAGCAAGGCTTCATGATGTTTTCTGTCATGGAAAAAGAAACTCTCGTACAAGTGATTGATATCACCGGTAATGTAATTACATCGTATTCATTGAAGAAGTAAATCTCAAAACTTCACGACAAAATCCACATAGGGAATCCCTACCGGAAATACTTCAGAGAATTCTTCATTATTGACAAGCGCAAGATCAACGGACATGGTTTCACCAAAAAAGCGGATGCCATAAGATATAATACCGCGATATACATCAGCGGGGAAAAACCAATTTTCAGTAACCAATGAAATTCTTCTGGACAGTCTTGTCATTCCACTCAATGTTATGACAGGATCGCTTCTGAAATTTCCATCAAAGAAGCCAAAACCCAATCCCAATGTGGCATTGTGTTCCGGATTGCCATAGGTCACCAAACCATATCCAACACCAAATCCACCAATATACGAAGTGAGATTACCGTATAAAACTCCAACACCAACTCTCACATTTTCAGAAATCTGAGTACTATATTTTGGTGTCAAAAAGAAAATGGGATTGAAATCACTATCACCCAGAGAAGCAAATGTTGAAAAGAACTCGAAACCAATTCCCATTGAAAAATTATCGGTTATTCCATAATTAAAGGTATTGATGAAGAGATATGTATTCTGATAATAGCCTTCCCCTTTTTTGAGATTGAATGCCGATGGTGCATACAGATATCGTGTTTCATTTGGATTAGGATACCAATATTCACCATTGTGAATCTGAGACTTTGGTATCGCCCTTATGTCCTGAATATTGACCAATAATATCTGAATTTTGGTATTTGCATCGGTTAATATGGATATTTCTCTATCACTTCTTTCAATGATCGTACCCACATACGTTGTTCCGGACTCTCCCTTCATCTTAATCAAGGACAATTCACTCGGTCCGGGAATGCTGAATTGCTGATTATCAACTTGAGCAAAGACATCAACTGATGATACTGCTAGCAAAGCACACAATACAAGGAAAGTAACAATGCGCATATTATTCATAGAATTCTTGTAGAAATTGAGAGAAAACACCCACGAATATCGGTAAATCATTGCTATTCAAATAACAAAACTTGAATTGGCAATATAATTGCTATTGGTTTAAATGATATATTTTCTTAATCCCAGGGTTAATATGGGTAAGTATTATAGGGTATTCATACTGATATTCGGTATGCTCTTAATTGGAAGTTGCTCACAGGAGCCGAAACAAAGCGGACCTGAAAATATTCGAATTCAAGGTGCAAAGTCAGAACATAAGACTGACACAGTTCCAATCATGAAAGATACGATATCTGTTCAAAAGATTGACTCTGTCAAAAAGGACAGTATTATAAAGATCTTTGCTGATTCTACTATACTTGGAATCCGCAAAGAATTTCCTATGCCAAATGGTCGCGTGGTGAATGTTCTGATAACAGGCATTGATTCCAGACTTGGTCAAAAATCAGCTCGCGCAGATGCAAATCATATCGTTCGATTCTTCTTGGATTCTGGTTGCATTGAAATCATTTCGATCCCTCGTGGAACATTTGCAATGATTCGCAAAGGCGATACATCCGGTGGAAATATCATTGCCAATGTTCGATCGATTTTTGGACAAGAACGATATATCCGTGAGATCACGAAAATCGCAAAAGTGAAATCCATTGATTATTATATCGAGTTTGGATTTTCTCAAGCCATGGGCATCATAGAACTCCTCGGCTATAAAGACAATGCCGCCTCCACTCTTCGAGTACTTCGTTCTAGAAAAGCTTTTACGACAGGTGATCATCAAAGATCATATAATCAAGGACAATTCATCAGACAAGCAATTCTCAAGGTATTCGATCAGACTGATGATTTGGTTGGGAAAGTCGGCATCAGAGCCGCACTTGCTTTGGCTAACACGAATCTCTCCTATGATGCCACCAATTATTTACTCGATGAAGTAAGAAAACATGGATTCAGTTCGCTGGGTCATGAAAGAATCTGGGTGCGCATGAAACCTAATTACCTTTCTCAAATGAAACACTTGAATTTTGATTCAGCAAATGTTGAGCAATTGGAATCCGGCATAGAGAAAAGGGTTAAAGGAATGCTCGAGGGCGATCGTAAAACACCTGAAGGATATGCAAAAAGATTGCAGAATCTTGTCAAAAAAGCCGCAGTTGATTCAGCCAAAAACCCTGCTCGTGTCATCAATGCACTTGCCTTCCCTTTTCAGCAAAAAGCATGGATGCAGGTAAAGGATAAACAGGAAAGGATGCAATTACGAAATCGCATTTGTACTTTGCTCATTGATTCTTTTCACAGAACAAATAAAACGGTCGATGCAAAAACAGTGCAAGACTATTTGCAACTTGAACAAGAAGCATATCAACATTGATTTTTATTCAACACCGATACAAATGATGAAACAGTTTATTCTACATTCATGCATCATTGCATTCACGGGACTCTTACTTATCTCTTGCGGAGAAAATCAACCGGCACAGGAACCTCCAAAAACAGATAAAAATAAGAATGTGCAATCTGTCGAAAAACAGAATATACAGATTGGTGTTCTTGAACAAGAAGAACCTACGCAAGAAAAACAGTATCAGCCAATTATCGGTGATACGACTGTTGACATAGATGACATTGAATATCCAATGCCTTCAGGTAGAGTCATTAGCGTTCTTATCACAGGAATAGACTCGAGATTGGGCGAAAAAACCGCCCGAGCAGATGCCAATCATCTTGTGAGATTCTTCCTGGATTCAGGTTGTGTGGAAGTGATTTCAGTGCCACGCAGCACATATGCAGATGCAAAATTCACTGATCCGCGTGGTCAATTGATTGGCAATGTTCGCCTCACCCTTGGCCGTGATCGCTATATGAAAGAAATCAGAAGAGTCACCGAAGTGAAGAAGATTGATTTCTTTGTTGAATTCGGGTTTTCACAAGCGATGGGCATCATTGAAATCATGGGTTATAAAGAGAATGCATCTAGTGCTTTGCGTGTGATCAGATCTCGAAAGGTATATGCCGCAGGAGATAAACAACGATCATATAATCAAGGTCAATTCATCAGACAAGCCATTCTTCGATCATTTGACCACACAGATGATTTGATGGGACAATTAGGAATAAGAGCAGCACTTGCACTCTCCACGACAAATCTCTCTTATGATGCTGCATCCTATATTCTCGATGAATTGAGAGCAAATGGATTCAATTCCAATAGTCCTGATCGTATTTGGGTGAGAATGATGCCAAAGTCAAGTTATCAACTTAAAGTGTTCGATTATGACTCTTCTAACATTGCGAACATTGAAACTTCAATTGAATCCAAAGTCAAGAATATCGTTGGTAAAAATGACCGTAAAAACCCTGAGTATTATGCCAATATCATGCGTTCTCTTTTGACAAAAGTTGAGAAGGATACCAATAAACCTGAACGCGTAATTGATTCGCTTGCTCATCCTTTCCGACAAAGATCATGGATACAAATTCAAAATGTGAATGAACGAATCGCCCTTCGTGATAAGTTATGCTATATGTTAGTCAATGCATACAATCGAAAAGGCAAAACGGCAGAGGCATTTGAGATTGTGAATTATATTGAGCAGGAAGATGCTTTTAGGAAGAGTGGGACGATGAAGTGAGGGCAGGATGAGCAGAATTACAAGATTATCACGATTACAAGATTATTTTTCTTGAAAATTTGTCTCACTTTTTTCGATATGAAATATTTAAGCTTAATTGAAGACAAGTATACATCACTTCGGAAATGGTAAAAAAAAATCTATTCGATGCATAAGCAAAGAATAGATTTTTTTTGTTCAAGCGGAGGGAGAGGGATTCGAACCCTCGGTAGCGTCCTAAAACACTACAACGGTTTAGCAAACCGGCGCCTTCAGCCACTCGGCCATCCCTCCGTTTTTGGGAGAGCAAAGATAAAGAGTTGCTCTTTACATCCCAAATAGTTTTTCATCTAATTAAAGCAAATCCAATTGTTGCGAGTCTGCTTGAGGTGCATCATCACCCGATTCATCTACATCTTCCTCATGAGGAACTGTAGTGATATCGGCGATTTGATCGCCTTCTTCAAGTCTGATGAGTCTAACGCCTTGGGTATTTCTTCCAATGATCCGGACATCCTTGACAGGTTGTCTAATCAAGATTCCACCTGTTGTCATAACAACTAGATCATCGCTGTCCTGCACTTCCATGATGCTGACCACTTCACCTGTTTTGTCGGTGATATTCATGGAGATAACACCTTTCGCACCACGCTTGGTCAATCGGAAATCTTCATAATTGGTGCGCTTGCCATAACCATTTTGTCCAACAACAATCACTTGTGAATCCGGACGTTTGATGGCAACCATGGAAATAATGCGATCTGTATCAGCC
>Ga0209358_10003801_pt1 | contig 11011 bp, 16 predicted proteins | sample LauGreFa1BDMLBSN_2_FD_187574 | JGI IMG/M metagenome (GOLD analysis project Ga0209358, IMG submission 187574) | Freshwater lake microbial communities from Lake Michigan, USA - Fa13.BD.MLB.SN (SPAdes) (version 2) | ecosystem: Environmental > Aquatic > Freshwater > Lake | place: Lake Michigan, USA...
GGGGGCGTAACATGGCAGTTCCTGAGTTGTGTGACGGTTTTTCGAGGCTTCAAGGCTTCAGAAATGGCCATTGGCCCCCCTCTTGCGACTCCGTCTTTGTCGGCTTCGGTCGCTCGCGCGCGAACAAGCCTCGAGGGCTGTTTCACGTCAGAGGTTATGGTCACGCGGAGTGCCATTATGTTGCGTGTGTAGGGTGAGGTAAACCACCTACCTCTTCTATCGAAATTTGCAGCTGCAGCTGCTGGGCTGCGGCGTCCCTCTGTTTTTGATTTTTGTAATGCTCAAAAAAAAGCGCTTTGGAGCATGCGGTGCTTCCGAGCCGCGATGAAGATGTGCATGAATCAAGGCGAGATTTTTAAACAACAAAAAAGAAATCGACCAATACATTTATTCCGCGAATCACAAGCGAGGATGGGTACAATAGGTACAACACCAGTGCTTCGCTGGGAAACTGATCCCATCAGCCCTCTCACAAAAAGGTTTCTCATTCTTGGACCGTTGTTTTTCTGCTTGGAAGCGATTGTACCTCTTCTTCCAACTCTTGGCTTCGTTTGGAAAGGGTGGCCTGCACCCAAACCTGCCCATGGGTGACGTCATGATTCAATTCTGGAAAATAAAGCACACCTTTGCTCATAATTTTCCCAAGCAGCTTCTTCAACGTCACAACTGAAAGAAACATAATCCTCACCACGAATGTGTTCCCATCGGGGAGGCCAATGAAAGCCCGAAATGTCGAAATGCTCCAACAATTCATCCGTCATCTCCGTCAGAGCGATAAAAGCCTTTGAAATAAATTGTCATATATCCATAAGTGTTTTACACGCCACGAATTTACGTTATGATCAAGCGTCATGCAACCATACCTTTTCAGACTTTTTCGCTGCAGCCTCAGCTTCCGCAGCAGCTTCTGCAGCCGCTTTCGCTATTTTTGCTTCCTTTTGGGCTCTTCTCTGTGCTTCATTTCTTATCAACCATGCTTCACAACGCTCCTTCAAAAATATTTGTGGCTGCTTCGGGTCAAGGCACACCTTTGCCTTTTTGATGTTGCTGATACGAGCTTTGATTGGCATTTGCATTTCACAGGGACTTGTTGGCGATAACCTTATAACCTGCAGTTAACACGATGCGAGGGCGGAATCTAATGAAAGTGCAACTCCTCGAACCTATCTGGTCCAACGTTGCGTTGCAACTGAAACGGTTTTTCACATTTTCCAGATAGGCCCAGTGTAGTTAGGGTATTTCGAAACAAAAAAACATGTTTGAATTTTTTTCGAAACCACTCCCCCTACCCCTAATCCCCGAAAGAGGAGGAGAGGAGGAGGAGGAGGAGGAGGAGGAGGAGGAGGATGATGACGATGATGATGATGAGGAGGAAGACGTGAAGCTGGTGGTGGGAGTGGAGGCGACGTAGGGCTAGTGCGCAGCCTGCGGCGCTTTTCAATAATTGAACTAGCCGACATTCCGTGACGAATGCTCGGGCCGGCGCCTGGCTCTGAATGCCGACCCCCCGGGGGGGGCCCCCGGCATTCATGCCATTAGCGCCTGAGCCCTGCGCCCCAATTATGCGTGATGCCCGTTCGTACCGCCACCATTCTTCTAGTCTCGGCCGCCCGCTGTCACTGTCACCCGCTCTCGGTTGCATTCTGCAGCTATAAAATCAGTGAAATTTCTCGCGCCACTTTGACGCCACGAGCAGCGTGCGGAGATAGCCCTAAATTTGCGCTGCGGCGGCAATGAAAGACGCAAACACGAGTGCGCGAAGGTGTTTACGAGACACAGGTATACATGTTGATGTGGGGAAGAGGGCAGTCCTCTAGCTGCTTGCACATGCCATTGATGGAGGTCAGCGCACCATCACGCGAAACGCGATACGCTGCTTGAGGCGCTCGGCCAGCACCGCCTTCGTGCCGTTGACCTTGAGCCCGGCAGTCTTGCACATTTCTTTGAGACGGTCCAGCGAGTGCTGCGCCAGGTTCCCTTCTGCCACCACTTTCGCAACACTTGCAAGGTCAGGACGGTCTTCCGAAACCTGCATGTCGTCCCGTTTGCGTTTCGCGCCCAAATCTGCTGCAGAGGGCCCCGCGCTGGCGTAGACAAAGCGTTCCAGCTTCTTCTCCAGGTCGACAAAGCGTTCCAGGTTCTTCTCCAGGTTCCTGACCCGATCCTGGAGATGGCTGACGTCTTCTTCCAGAATGTCGTGCTGCAACTGCAAACTCCTGCTGCATCCCTCCAAATCGGCTAGGGTGGCCGATCCCCAATCAGGCAACGTCATGGCTTAAAATTTATATGCCCAACCTTTCTCGATGCATCCTTTGGATTGCCCATGGAAGTTTGTAGGAATTGATCATGCCAGCATGGCGTTGGGTATGACATTCTGAATTCTTTTCCTTTGGACCAGAAACCTTGTAAACTGCATAAAACTGGTTTCTGGTTATGTACATGAAGCCGTTGACACCGTACGGCCGTGACAAAAAACCTTGTACGAAAACCTTTTTTGTATCCTTGTAAACTGCATATAAAACTGGCTTCTGGTTATGTTCATGAGGCCGCACAGCCGTGAAAGCAGACCTTGTGAGAAATTCAAAATCTGTCTTTTATTTCAAGGAAATGATTAGGCCAGGACCACTCGCTCGGCTCGGTGATAAATTTTATTGCTTGCGCTAACTATTTTAGTTGAATACCCTCCACAAAGCTTGGGTTTCTGCATAACCGCAAGCCCCCGCTTTTGCGACGCAACGTTGGACGTTGCGTACCCTTGCTTCGACACAACCGCATGCACCCCCATGCCAACACGTTGTTGTTGTTGTTGTTGTTGTTGTTGTTGATTCGTCGTTGTTTTTACAGTGTTGTTGGCTGCATGCGCGCAGCTGTGCGCGCTGCCAACACGCGCAGAATTCATCGTTGCTGCAGGATGTCAAGCAGTGTAGCTAACGCCACATAATAACGCCAAAGCAGCAACGTAGGAGGGGCGCACCTTTGTCGTCGTGTCGTCATCGCCGCCTCCTAAGCATCAGCGTCTCTGTCGCCGTCTTTCATCGCCGTCGTCGCTGATGCTGTGCGCGCTGCCAACGCGCGCAGACTTAATCGTTGCTGCAGGATGTCAAGCAGCAACGCAGGAGGGGCGCACCTTAGCCGTCTTCGCCGCCTCCTAAGCATCAGCGTTTCTGTCGCCGTCTTTCATCGACGTCGTCGCTGATGCTGTGCGCGCTGCCGCTTGTTTTTTTGCATATTGTTGCCGCGTCTCACGCTCCGCCCCCCCATTCAACAATCAAAATGAAAAGCGCATCGGAATTGATTCCCTCTGTACATGACCTGGCCACATCAAAGAATTCGGCGCTCGCCGCACTCTCTGCGCTCATCGTCGCGTTCGCTTTGTTGTTGTTGTTGTCGTGGTTGTTGCTCCGTTTCACCTCTTCCCTTCCCCCCTTCGCTTGTACACGTGGTTGCATTTACATGTATGATAATTTAGGGTTAGGGTTTAATAGGTTGGGTTTCCTTGACCGTCTCTCACAAGAAGAAAATCGTAATGGTTGCCGTTCCAATAAACGAGGTCGATGGTGTGAACAGCATCTGGGAAGTTGAACGCCTGCATTCTCCTGAATCCGTGACCGGCATCGCACATCTAGTAAGAGGGGAGGAAAGAAAGGTTACTTCAGTGTAGTCTCGCATAATAAATACTCATATTACCCTGTATACGTGCACATTTACACGACGGGTCTGGCTAAAGCAAATGAGCTCGATGCCACCGCCCCAAGCGCCCTCAGCAAGCATCTTCCTTGCGTACTCTGGGACACTGAAAGAGTATGTTTCAGCATCAATCAACACACACAGTACAAAAACAACCTGCAACAACACTCCCACTTGATCCAAGACTCAAGGGACTGTCCATGAAATTTCATGGCGGAGTTCTGCCGTACAAACCCTACCAGTTCTTTTCGCAGTTCCAAAATTGAAAGGCTGTGACCAAGGCCATGTATCAGTGCGTGATAGAGGCAGGAGCCGTCTCTGGGCTGCCGGATGACCGTTGCATTCTGCACATAGACGACGACAGTCTTCAAACCCATATTTCCCAGATCCCGCGCACTGCCTCTCCTGCCGTCTGTGATCGGGTCGTTGTAAGTAGGCGGTTTTCTGTCGCCAAAAGGGGGTAAAGATGCTCTATACCCCGCTGCAAACAAAGTTTTGGGAACAATTGCGTCGACAAACAACAAGTCTGGAACGCAGCATTGAATTCCAATGCTGACGGAAGGTGGTGGCGATTCCGTGACGGCCGTTTGTGGTGGCAAAGCGTTGGCAGACACCAAGTCTGGGACGCAGCATTCAATTCCAGTGCTGACAGAAGGTGATGGCAATTCCGTGACGACCGTTTGTGGCGGCGAAGCTACTGTGACGACCGTTTGTGGTGGCAAAGCTACTGACAAGTTCATCGAGAGTAGTAGGCTAACAACTGATGGCGCAGCTGCGGCTGAATCTAATTGGAGCGCTTTGGTCATTGCGGTCTTTGAGGGCGGTCGGTGCAGTTTCAACCGGGACCCGCGACGACCTGAGGCAAAGGTAGGTCACTCAATCACATCATTGGATAAACAAAAATACAAAATACCGGCTTGTGGTGATGAAGGCTTCTGCTTCAACTCTTTCCTTGCATCCGCTTTTTTGAGGGCATCGGCCTCTGTATCCACATTGACGCATTGTGGCTTGTCATTCTTCGTCAAAAAAAATGGGTGCAACCTCACGGGTTCTTTGAATTCAAGGGTCACGGGTTCAAGGGGTTCAAGGGTGGCAGCTGCATGAGTGGCAGCTGCATCAGGTGACGGTACCCTAATCCTAACAACAGGCTTGTAGGAGCAACTTGGACAAAGGTCGTAATCACATAGTGTACAACGGTCTCCAATTGATCCTGACTCGATTTCGATGTCACATACGTCGCAAGATCGGTTAGAGTTGCTGTACTCTTTGAGCAGGCACATGTGCCCTTTTGGGCATACAGATCCTTTGAAATTGGACCCGGCTCTTAGACGAACACCAGGGTCGTATGAGGATTCAAAAAATCCTCGCCTGGTACGGGCCATCGGGGTACCAAATCCGTATTGCGAAGCCTGGCTCCCCAAGCTTGCATGGTAAATGGCGGGGTCGCCATCTGAGCATGAGCCTGTACGAAGACTTTGTTAGAATTAATAATAAGGTGCAGTTTATGCCCGTACCTTCCGTGACGTAAGACATATTTGACATGTCCGTATCATCGGTACTGAAACTCGACCCGCTTTGAGAATCTCCATCTTTATTTTCTTCAATGGCTTCATTGTCGAGCAGAGGGCATGCCAGCGCTTTGTCACGACGGGTGGGACTATGTAAACCTGGCGAAGAAGGAGCTGGCGAATAATGATCCAGCAAAGGAGGATCCGACAAAGGAGGAGCTGGCGAAGGAGGAACAGCCCGTTTCACTTTTGGTCTGGGCGAGGGCGTCTCAGGAATAGCCGGTGGTGGTCGAGGAACTGCCTTTCGAAACTTTAAATAGGTTAGGAGGGCGGAGTTAAAGGCTCAGAGTAAAATACCTTGGGAGCTGGGGAGTCGCTGGCATTGGTCTTTGGCTGCGTAGTTCCCCGCGACTTGATGATTGGGGCGTCGTCATCGTCACTATCAGTCAGTCCACCCATACTTCGCAGTCCTGTGAATACAACTCTTTGATGTATCATTTATTGTCAACGGTCACTAATAAACCACACTGCTCTCGGGAATTAGGATTAGGCATGCGCTCACAACGTCGCGGGGCATCACAACGTCGCGGGGCATCACAACGTCGCGGGCCATTGCACTTTGAAAAACAGAAATCCTAGTACTGTACCGTTATCACAACCCCGACCGTTGACAAATCCGTTAAACAAGAGCAAGCCCAAACTGATTTATTGTTTTACCAAAAAGTGAGTAGGCATGCGCAAGCTGGTAAAAATACAACTGATTGTCATATATATATATATAAAATATATAGGGAGTGACAAGGTTTTGCTGACCACCATGGCAAAAAACCTTGTGTCCGACCTCTCGAGAACTTGTGCGATTCGTATGACGCATTATGAGCGAGTACTGCCCCCCGGTTCAAATGAAGTTGTTTGACTTCGGTTGCGCATGGTCTGGAGGTTGTTACGAATGTCATGTGATGGAAGAATGCTGCCTTCCGGTTCGAAACCTTGTGGACCTTGTATAACTCGGCCACAAATCGGTGAGCAAACTAAGGCCTATCCTAGGCTATGAAACCAATGTTCGCTTTCGTTGTTGGAATGCTGTACCGCTGTACCCTATTCTCCCCGAATCCAAATTTGAATTTGAACGAAGTGTCACTTGCCGCCTTATATTCATCACGTTCTTGGTTGGGCTTGCGCCTGAACGCAACATGAATTCACAATTCACCGCCACAGGAAGCAAAGTTGCTACCTTCCAACGCTTTATTGTCATCAAACTCATCCACGATAAATTATTTTTGCAGCAACAAACAAAACCCTTGCACATTCCGCCATTCTTTCTGTTAAGATGGAAAAATATCGTTGCCCGTACACGGGCTGCTCATCTGCATTTGGGACTGTTTCGGGAGTTCGCAAACATTGGCAGAGCAAACATCCTGGCGAAGTGCCGACGTTGATTGCTGCTGACTTGCTGGTTGAACAGAATTCCCTCGAACAGAGGGAAATGGTTTCCGATCATAGTGATAACGATCTTATTGTCATGATGGGGCTGACGAACAACGAGTGTGCAATCGATTCTCGGTCTGCTGGTAGGTTTGCGCGTTGTTCAGAACTCGAATTTCAGGCCCCAGTCGCAGTGACGATCACGGTCTCAGAACCAAATCCTTGGAAGCTTGCAACAGGAGCTTTTTTTGCAGCAATTTTTCAAGAAATTCAAAGCTGCGAAGTTTCCACCAAACTTGCATTGTCTGAATCTGGAAAAATATTCAGAGCAGTGCATGCTGCCAACGAGAATTACAGGTGATCGCCCCTGCTTTTTTCATGGTTGAGACTGACAATATTTTAGTTCTGACGTGGCTCTTCTAGTTCAATTTTTGGTTGAATTCACATCAGTCCAAAAAGAGCCAAATGCTGTTCATGTCGAAGAATTGCTGCTTGCATGCCTGATGGATGATGCTGCCAACAAAAAAAAAAGAAGCACACTCCGTAGTTGGTTAGTGTGGATTTACCAAACGCAACATGGATTCAAAGATCCCGATCGATTCCAGCATGCATGTGTACATGTCAAGTATGCCTTCAAGTGCGCAGCGTTCAGAAAAATGCAGTCCAACGCCACAGCTGATCAAGACCAGAAATTTGCAGCAAAATATTTCAAGAGCAGCATCTGTTCTTTTCAGCAACTGGAATACTTCAAACGAATGGCCCGCAGATGTTACACGTATGTAAAACCAGAAAAGATTCGCTGGTTAGACCATGAAAGTCTTCAGGTAAATACGCACGGGACAAGTTGGATCAAGCTGACGAATATTCAAATATGCTGCATGATACTCAATCAAATCAAAGTTGCGGAGGAAATTTTTGAATTAATGGAAATTCCGATAATTACTTCAGACGAACTGCGAACCGTTAAGGACACAGACCATGTCAAAATTGGTGGAGGACTTTGGTCAATGAACAGCCATCTTAGAATCCCACCTGTAAAGATTCGGAATAATGCAGAGTTTCTTGATCTTGACTCACGCATTGGAACTGCTCTTGGCTTTGCTGTTTGTTACTCTGGTGGCGGATCCATGCGCATTCCTGAGGTAAACGAAATATCGTATTCTCGACTGACTGCAGGTTCTATACGGAGCCTTAGATTTCGTGACGGAAAATTGGGTGGTCTGTGCGCCATCACCTACGGATACACCAAAATGGATTCACTTATGAGTGTAGACGCTGCTGCAAGTGTAGAAATGACCATGAAGTTTGCTTTTCAAAAACTCAGTTGTCTATTGTGCACACATGCGATCCGTGTCAAACCCCAGTCCATTAGTGTTGCCGCAAAAGAATTTGGACCGAGGGCTGCAATGATTCATGGAGCAATGATGATATGCCAGCGAGGAAGTCGCGTGTCTGATGCCAGTCTAAGATTCAAGTTCAATGCTATCCTCGAGGAAACGGTGCCTGGTTTGAACGTTTGCAGTATGCGCCATGTCATCGAAGCAGTTTCGTTTCAAGCGGTAGAGACTGAAACATTCGCAGATATTTGTCGTGAAGACATGAGGTTCACTATGATTTCGCTGTCGGCGCACTCCGCAAGAACCTCAGACGGTCATTACGCAGGTGACCAGTTTCAAGTAGCGGGGATTGCATCGCACCATGTTGAAAAATTCCTTCGAGCTGCACGGACCTTCAATGTCTTCATTGGACTTGAACTAACAGCTCCAAAGTCTGGTGTGTACGCAGAAGACACACAATGTCTTGCCTGGAAGTGGACTCAAGAACACCGACCAGAAGTTGCAGCAGCTGCTCTTGAAGCCGTCTCATTTTTGTGTGACCGAACTACTGATCCTAAAAAGAAACCGGGCCCTGCATCCAGCTCCATTCCACTTACACCACTTGCAAAGTCAATTCGGGGATCTAATCCCCTTGGTTGCCCCCCGGATTCCAAGCGTATGTGTGTTGAAGGTGGTCAAGGTACCCCCGATATTCGCCATGATACAAAGTCGCAAGAGACGACGGTAACGAAATACAGCGGCAACGCAAACTCACTTTCGCAGACAGAGAATCCGGCGTACAGTGCTGCAAGCCTTTTTAACAGAATTGAAGTGCCATGTTCTCAAACACGTTTCGCATCTGTCGCCTGCGGCAACAAAAGTCAACCGTGCCCGTTACAACCTCATCATGATCACATTACTGGAGGTTCCTTTTGCAGCCAAGGCAGTCAACGTCAACAAGGCAGTCAACGTCAACAGCTATCGTCACAAGGTTTGCCACTTTACAGTCCCAGTGATATGCAAACCGGCACGTTGAAGGCACTGATTCGCAATCAAAAAACTGGCCGCTTCTTGATTGTGCAGCCTTGCTCCTCAGGAAAGAGTTACTATTACACACATTTTACAAGGCAGCCTGGCACAGTTGTCGTACTGGCTCAACCTTTTGTAAGCTTGATGCAACAGACCGCATCTGACGCTGTGACGCTCAATATTTCTACAAACATTAGCAGTGGTTTGCCTCTCAAAGATTTATCGACCTTGCAAGGATTGCTAGTTGTAACTTCTTATGAAAAACTTCATTCATATTCAAATCTGGCAAAACAAGTACTGGCAGAGGGATTAAAATTGGTTGTTTGCCTTGATGAATTGCATGTGCTCCTGGATTCGGTTGAAAAAGACGGATACCGAACATTTCAACCTATGTGGACGTTTATGGCATCACTGGAACCCTATGATGTTCTGATGTTTGCAACATCAGCAACCGTTCGACCAAAGTTTGAACAATATCTTGCTCAGCATATCGGAATACATGCATTTACAGATGTTTTGAGGACATCACCAGCCCGCCCAGAAATATTGCTCAAAAAAATGTTGTGCAGTAGCCAAGGAGAGGCACTTCAAGCTTTGGCCCATGAGAATCCACAATTGATTCTAGTCATGACCAAAGGGGTCGGCACCAATATTCAAAAAGAATTAAAGAACATGGGAAAAACTTCACATTTCTTTCACAGCGGCTTGACCCCTTCTGAGAAAGACCAATTCAGAGCCGTGATTCGTGAAGAAAACTCTGTCATTGTTGCAACGACAGGTGTGAGGCATCAATTCAAATCGTCTCTTTTAGTCATGTTTTACAGGTTTTATAACGGGTATGAACGCACCAAACTTGACAAGGTCGGTAATTTGGGGATTCGTTTACTCGTTTGAGGTCATGACCCAGTTTATGGGCCGGCTTGCACGCGTCCCTGGCCAGTCTGGGACTTGCAGTTTCATCACCTTTCCTGATGCCTTATCCATGTTCAGTCGAGGCACCTCTGACTCACAGGAAATTGCAAGAGCACTTCACAGTCAAGCTGCACTGGACCATATTGCTTTCAATACGCTACACCTTGATGCAAATGTCGACAGTGATCAGCCTCTCGTTAGCGTTCCAACTCTCAAAGATTTGCGAATCGCTGTGGCTGGAACAAAAACGTTCGTACTCATTGGACCCAACTCGCTCCCTCAATCGATCACTCACTGCTTGAACTCTGTGCCGTGCACGCATCAACACACACACACACACACACTCTTTAACGCGCACGCATCCACACTCACTCGAAAAAATGGCATTGACCATCTGATAAAGGACAAACTCACATGCTGTATCCACAGGTGCCAGGAACTCGTGCGGACGGGTTCAGGATGCATTCATTGTGGTACAAAGTCCTCACACGCAACCAATTCGTGCCCAAAACTATACGGTCGCTGCTTTCAGTGTGGACGGCATGGACATTCGAGATCAAAATGCCCAGAAAAACCAGAAGACTTTCAAGTGCCTGAACACTTTTGCTGCAGGTGTGAGAGTTGCGCGAAAGTTGTTGTCGTTGCAACAACAAGCTGACATGATTCATTGTTGTTTATAGTTGCCTGTTACCAATCTGGACGCTGTATGAAGGAACACAGCTGCATGACTCTAATTGCGGCTCATCTTGCGATAACAAGTTAAAAGACATCGGGAAGTTATCATTTGGTTTGGCGAGGGACAAAAAGTTACGTGGATCCATGCAGGCTTTGATGCCGGGCCCAAACCTTAAGGATGACTGGGATTGGCTTTTCAAGGGAAGAATCCCTGGAATATTGCAAATTTACAGTGCTTTGGGGGCAGAACTGTCTGCATCCCCCAGCAAAAGAAGCAGCATGTATTAATGCGTGCAGTTGCTTCGTGTGTCATCCCTCTCTTCTTCCTTCATATCACCTTGTTAACGTCACCACATTCCGAAACGAACCAGTCACACACACAAAATCCCCGAACCCTAACCAACTACAATCGTTTATTGTACGTATCTCCATAATAAAACCTTCCTAGCGCCTTGCACT
>Ga0209358_10003804_pt1 | contig 11009 bp, 8 predicted proteins | sample LauGreFa1BDMLBSN_2_FD_187574 | JGI IMG/M metagenome (GOLD analysis project Ga0209358, IMG submission 187574) | Freshwater lake microbial communities from Lake Michigan, USA - Fa13.BD.MLB.SN (SPAdes) (version 2) | ecosystem: Environmental > Aquatic > Freshwater > Lake | place: Lake Michigan, USA...
ATCTTGACACAAATTCACCAACAGATTTTCTAATACTTTTAAGTGAAATCCTTTCACCAGTATTTCTAATAATCTTACAAGAAAGTTTATCACCATTTTTTGTTAATACGTCAAATGGCGAAGACAAACTAGTTGCCAAAGTACCATCAAGAAAACCAGTAACCATACCCTCAAAATCAAAACCCCTTGTTTTACTTTTAACAAATCTTTGGAAATAATTATTAAATCTATACCTTGATCTTTCCGAAACATTATTTAAGTCAAGTGACATTAACTCTTGTAAAGTCCTATTAAAATTTATGGTACCTCTCTCGATTTCAGCACTTATAATATTATTTATAGCTTCAGCCGCGGCTTCAGCATCTAAAGGAATAAGACGAATTTTTTGTAATTCTCTAGACATAATTTTTTTAATGTCCGAATCAAGTTCCTCATTCTCAACAATCAATCTTGCTATTGATTCTGATAATTTTTTTCTAGATTTTGAAACAAACAAATCATTTACAAAATCCCAATTAATATGATTCCAAAAATTTTTAATATATTCGTCTCTTTTATTTCTGTATCTTAAATAATAAGCATGTTCCCACAAATCAAGACCAAGTAATGGATAGCCACCATCTTTAATAATATTCATTAATGGGTTATCTTGATTTGGTGTTGACATTATTTTTAATCTATTTGTTTTTGTTAACACTAACCAAACCCAACCAGACCCAAACCTTTCTTTGGCAACCTCATTAAATTCGTCTTTCATTTTTTTAATGTTGCCATATTGTTTTGTAATCTTCTCAAAAATTTCACCTTTTGGTATTTGTTTTTTTGGTGATAACATTTTCCAAAATAAAGCATGATTAAAGGCCCCACCGGCATTATTTCTAACACTTGTGTCAAACTTACTTATTGATTTAATAATATCTTCAAGGTCTTCGTATTTTAAAGTTGTATTACTTAGTGCCTTGTTTAATTTTTTAACATATCCTTTATAATGTTTGTTATAATGAATATTCATAGTTTCAGTACCAACAAATTTGTTTAGTGCTGAATATGCGTATGGAAGTTTTTCAATACCAATTTTTTTCATTTCAAGAAGTAGGTTGTTTTTAATCTCTTCTTTTTCTGTTAATAATATTTGTTCGTTTAATAATTTAATTTTTTTATTAAAACTTTCATACATCATCTCTTCTTTATCTGGATTGTCTTTTTCAAATTGTTTAATTAAAGAACCAGCTTTTGCATTTGCTTCATCTTCTAGTGGTCCACCAATATCTTGTCCTGGTTTTTTTCCTTGTAAATTTATTTGTTTTTCGTGAATCCATTCGTGAGCTAATGTTCTGGCAATATCACGATTCATTCTTCCCTTTGTAAGAATTTTAAGTTCTGAATCTTTTGTTCTACTTCCAGATGACATTGTACCATATCTTTCACCGGTAAAAATAATTGTGATATCATCTTTTAAGGGATGTTTTTTTTGTAAGAACTTAATAAAATTATTCATAAGTTCCCTGTCTTTTTTAGACATATCACATTTAATGTGTTTAACTTTTATTTTCATTATTTATAAATACTTATTAAAATAAAAAACCCCACTTTAGGTGAGGTTTAGATTATTTTCTTTTATTAATTAAGTTAAGTATTTCTTCTACAACATCAACTGATTCAGAAACCTCATCACCCATAACGGTTCCAATGATTTTCTTTTTTGTATTTAATATGTCATAGATAACCCCCTCGATTGTATTTTCAAAAATTGGGTAATAAACAAGAACGTTATTTTTTTGACCATAACGGTAAGCTCTATCTTCTGCTTGTGCGTGTTCTGCAGGAACAAAAGATAAATCGTTCATTATTACAACTTCGGCCGATGTTAAAGTAAGACCAACACCGGCAGCTTTTAAGTTACCAACGAAAACTTTTATTTTCTCGTTATCCTGGAATTGGTCAACAGCGTGTTGTCTTTGAACTTTATTACAACTACCATCTAAATAAACAGATTGTTTTCCAAAATGATTGTGAATAAGTTGTAATGTGTCAGTAAAATTTGTAAAAATAATAACTTTCTTTCCTTGTTCAATAATATTTTCAGCAAATTCAATTGTTTGTTTTACTTTTTCATTTGCAATCACTTTTCTTACTTTCATAAGTTTTGAGAACTGAACGGTAAGTGATGATGATTCTTCTTTTTTATTTTCTAACCATTCATAATATTCACCCATCAAATCTTTATATTCTTTTGATGATGTCCTTAAATAAACTGGTGTGATAATTTTATCTGGTAAATCTAAAACATCTTCTTTTAATCTACGAAGAATTTGACCGGATGTTCGGTCCCGCAATTCCTCCAAATTTGACGCTCCGGTAACATTCCAAACTTTCCTATTTCCAGCTCTAAATTGATAACCTTGACAATAACGAATTGCGTAAGCCATCCAATTTTGTGCCACCGGACTTTCAATTATGTTTAAAAGATTATAATAATTCATTGGACGAGATGTCATTGGTGTTCCGGTTAACAACCAAACTCTTTTAATATCTTTTACAAAATTATTTATAATTTTTGTTCTTTGAGCTTGGGCATTTGAAATCATATGAGCCTCATCCAATATTACCAACTCAAATCCGGATTTTACAAGTAATGAATTTTCTTTATCCTTTGGGTCGTGGAAATTTTTTAATATGTCGTAATTTACAATAACAAAATCGTGTTCAGTTGAAAATTTCTTACCTTCTGCAATATATACGGTTCTATCTGAATAATTTGCAATTTCTCGTTCCCAATTTATTTTAAGTGATGCCGGACAAATAATTAAAATCTTTTTTGCCCCGGTCTCAAGTGCTGCAATAATTGTGGAGGTTGTTTTACCAAGTCCCATATCATCAGCTAAAATATATCTTTTAGACCCAACAAGTTTTTCAATTGCTTCTTTTTGATGTGATAGTGGTGGTCGATGATTGTATTTAGAATAATCAATATCAACCTTATCAATGGTGTGTGTTTTAATTAAAGATGATTTTGGTACCCAAAATTCGGATAAATTATCCTTTTCAAAAAACTTACCCCATATATGATATGATTTATCTTTCTCAACTAATAACTTCTCAATATAAATTTTTTCTGGTGTCTCAAACAAATATCTTTCTTGTGCAAACTTTTTAGCAAAGTATGTATCAAGATTAACCCACTTACGAGCAACCTTTGGTGTTGTATTATGATAGTTTATAATGTAATCGGCTTGAGTTCTTGTTGGAAAAAATTTTTTATTTTTTTCCATTTTAGATTTCATATAAAGAATATAGTTGTTAGCACCACTATATGAGTCTAACAATTCAAGGGCTTTGTGTTCTATTAGTTGTTTTTGAATTTCCAAAATAATTTTTAAAAAAATGTTGATGCTCTAACCCAAATAACCGCAATATATTTTACACCACTTTTAACTGGTAAACCAGCATGTAAACTATCGTAATCAACAGTACCGTCATCATTTGTATTATTCCAAATTATTAATTTACCTTTTTTTGGTTTTATTTTTATTCCAAGGTTTGGAAATTCTGTTTCACCACCTTCAAAATCATCGTTTAAATAGACTAGAAGTGTTAAAATTCTTTGACCACCTCTATTTATTTCTTCTAAATAATAGTCTTCAGATTCATGAAAAAAATCATAATGTTCTTTATATTCACCACCAACTTCGTATTTAATAATACTCATTGATTCCATATTTTCTATTGGTACCTCAATATAGTAAGCAAGTGCGTCCCTTATCCTATGTACAATAGGAATATCATTATCTAAAAAACAATCCATTGCGAATCTATAACCCTCAATTGGTTCACCTAAAACAGTAGACGGTGTAAAATGTTTTAAACCCTCTTCAATTAAAGTATCACAAATATCATTAGAAATAAAATTTTTAAATTCATTAACCATAATTAAATTATATAATAAAAATAATAAAAAAAAGAATATTTATCAATAAATAACTATTATGGATAATAGAGTTCCAATAACAAGACTTGGTAAATTTTTTGGCGATAGCGACTTTAATCTTGAAATTGAGATGGGTCAGGAGTGGTTAATTGGTGATATGAACTTTACTTGTGTTTTATATAAGGTTGATAAAACTAAAACAAAAACTGATGATGTTTATGGTGAAACTGTTTCGGATGGTATTAAATTTTTACCTCCGGTTGAGTTTAACGCATTTGTCCAAATTGCAACCCCAGAAAATAAAAATGTTGGGTCAACAAAAAATGCGCAAATAGAACCTGGAAATATTACAATTTCTGTTTATTTAAAAACATTGGAAGAATTAGATATTGATATTGATTACGGTGATTATGTTGGTTATTACGATACCGAAAATTTTGTAAGATATTATACTGTTGTAAATGATGGTAGAGTCTTATCTGATTTTAAACATACATATAAAGGATATCGTCCTTTTTATAAAACAATAATTGCGGCTCCGGTTGGGCCAAATGAATTTAGAGCATTATAATAATGGGTTTACCAAAAAAAATTAAAAAATATATTCCACTTACGGAATCAAAGACACTTCTACCAAGAAGAAGGGAACTTCGTGATATGATAGAAGCTGATGGTACGTTTTTACCAAAAAGTTTATTACACGCTGATCTTGACCGTGGATTTTTAGATTTTGTAAGAGACGAATTAAAATGCGTTGTTGAGGGTAAAACAATACCTATGATTGATATTTTAATTACAACACAGAATTGGGCACAATTTGTCGAAACCTGGGATTTTCAAAATATTGATAAAAATACCGAACCACCTTTTATTACGGTAATTAGAACACCCGAAGTAAAATATGGTAACAACCCATCAATAGTTTATAATATACCAAATAGAAGATTATATTTTTACGCCAAGGTACCAACTTGGGACGGTAATAAAAATGGTTATGATATTTACAAAATACCTCAACCAGTTCCGGTTGATATTACGTATACTGTTGCAATTATTTGTAATAGAATGAGAGAAGTTAATAAATTTAATCAAATCGTAATTGAAAAATTTGCATCGTTGCAAGCGTATCAAACAATTAAAGGTCATTATATTCCGATTAAACTGAATAGTATTACTGACGAATCTGTTATGGATTTAGAAAAAAGAAAATACTACATACAAAAATATGAATTCACAATGATGGGATTTTTAATTGACGAAGATCAATTTGAGGTAAGTCCGGCAATAACAAGGTCATTTCAAATATTTGAAACTGAAACACCATACAGAAAAAGAAGACAAAAAAGATCTGTACCACCAGAACCTGCAACTTATGATTTAGTTTTCCCAACTACAAGTGACCAAGTTGAGGAATTATTTAATTATACCTTAACACTTAATTTAAGTAATTCGGATAACGTTAGCTCGTTTCAAGTTTTTATAAACGGCGATTATTACGGTAATGATTTACAATCAATACAAGTTAATACCAATGATACAATTTTATTTGAGATTGTTAGACTTGACGCAACAAAAGTAGCCAGTTTAGAATATATTCAAGGACTTAGTTAATTCTCACCATATATATCTTTTTTCTCCGTACATTTTTCAATTATAAGACCTTCTAGGAACTTATACATTTTAAGTCCTCGTTTATCGCAATACTTTTTTAAGATGTCGTGAACATCCTTATCAATCTTTAAATTTTTAATCTTTTTAGGTTCCTTATCCATAGGTAGAAAAAAGGTAGAAAAAAATCTTACCAAAATATAAATAGTTTATAATAAGTAAAGTTTTTACTAAAAACACTAATATTTATTATAAAAATAAATTTATAAAACATTAAAAAAACAATGGCTACTAATAGTAAAGTTTTTGTATCTCCAGGTGTTTACACATCGGAAGTTGATTTAAGTTTTGTAGCACAGAGTGTTGGTGTAACAACATTAGGTATTGTGGGTGAAACAATTAAAGGACCTGCATTTGAACCAATCTTTGTACGAAACTATGATGAATTCCAATCGTATTTTGGTGGTACTTCAGCAGAAAAATTTGTTGGAACACAAATCCCTAAATATGAATCAGCATATATTGCTAAAGCATATTTACAACAATCAAATCAATTATTTGTAACTAGAATTTTAGGATTATCTGGTTACGATGCTGGACCGTCTTGGTCTATATTAACAAAAGCAAATCTTGACCCTGCAACATTAGATTACTGGTGTTTAAGTGGTGGAACTGTTTTATGCGAACCAGCATGTGTTGTAAAAAAAGAATTACCATTTGTTGTTGATTTTAGTGCTTGTACATTAAATACCGGAGAAGTTGGGTATTTAAGTGCATTTCCTAGTGAAATACAAAGTATTTTAGATACACAATATGAAGAATTTGATGGTGACTTATCTACATTAAGAACACAAATAAATGGATTAATTTCTGATATTATAAACGATAACAATCCATTTGTTGCACAAGATCAAAATATAAAATATTTTGGTTCATTACCAAGTGTGGATTATACATTTTTAAAAAATAACGGTTACACCGCCGAAACAAATGTGTTTGCGGTTGAAAATTTATCTTTTGAAGATTTAGATAAAGCATCACCATTAAATGACTCTTGGTATTATGCTTTATTTGAAAATACTGGTGGTGGTTTATATTCTGGTTATTCATTTTTTACGACTGTAACCGGACTTACATTAACAAATACTTACACATTGTCTAATTTTACCCCATTGTTAAATCCAATAACAACAACTACAACAACAAATAATTTTCAAGGTCAAATTACATTCACAATAACAGTAGCACCAGGTTCAATCGTCGTTAGATTCTGTTTAGACTCAACAGTACCAGTACCAAACGATGTAACATTATCATTTGATTCAACATTAAATGTAACTAGTGGTTTCCCAATTGTAATAAGTGATGATGTAACAATTGAGACTGGAGATTTGAGTGGTTGTACAACTGTTGTATTAAGTAATGAGGATTACCAAAGATTAGATGGTACTGTAACATTAAGTAACTTAGTTTCAAGTGACCCATCAATTCTAGATCCAAATGATATTACAATTAATATTGAGTTTGTATGTGACCCTATCTTACCAACAACAACTACTACAACAATACCACCAACACCTAATTTATGTTATACAGGTACTGTTGTCGGTATGCTTTACTACTATACTGGTACTTCATTTACACAATATGATGATTTAGTAGTAACAACATTAAGATCAAGAGGTTTATCGTCATACTCTGATGAGATTAATCCAGATTATGAAGTTACAAACTTATCAAATGTTGTATTAGATATGACAGGTCAATATGTTGGTGTTAAAAAGAATCCATTCTTACCATTTAATATTGCTGTGACTAACGATAACGGTAAGGATTTTGATTTTGAAGTTTCATTATCTAATAACGATTCAAAAAACATTAATAAAGTATTTGGTAGAGGAAACTTTGATAAACCAAGAACTGATGTTCCATTAATGGTTGAAGAATCTTACTTAAACTTATTAAACTATGCTTGGAGTAAAGGTTACATTAGAGGTTTAAGTTCGGAACTTGTTGTTACTGAAGGTGCCCAAAGCAATGACCCAAATAGTATTGGTTACTACTTAGAAAGATTCCAATCACCAAGCACACCTTGGGTTGTATCCGAATTAAGAGGTTCAAAAGTTTATAACCTATTTAAATTATATACAATTTCTGATGGTAATAGTGCTAACACAGAAGTTAAAATTTCATTTAGTGATTTATCATTTAATAATGAAACATTTACTGTTTTAATTAGAGATTATTTTGATAGTGATGCTAACCCAGTTGTGTTAGAAAAATTCACAAACTGTTCTATGGACCCATCACAAAATAACTTTATTGCTAAAAAAATTGGTACATTAGATGGTGAATATGAATTAAAGTCTAGATATGTACTTGTTGAGATGAATGAGGACGCACCAACAGATGCAATCCCTTGTGGTTTTGAAGGTTATGTATTTAGAGAGTATCCGGGTGGAACATCACCATTCCCAGTTTACAAAACAAAATATTTTACACCTGGTGAATTAGTATTTAACCCACCTTTTGGACTTACTAGTGGTGGTGACGATGCGTTTACAAGTCCTGGAGATGTTGTTAAGAGAACATATTTAGGTTTAGGTTCATACTGGGGTGTTGATACCGATTTCTTCCAATATAAAGGAAAAAGAAAACCATTTAATCTTTGTACTGGTGAACCATTTGATTGGGATTACAAAACAAAAGGTTTCCATATGGACCAATTTGCTAGTGGTATTACAATCTCAAGTTCATTTGCATCAAGTGGTACTACAGCGTTTGAAGTTGGTGCTGCACCATTTTCTTCTGAACCAGAAAATCCTGAAGACCCGTATTACAAACTTAATGCTAGAAAATTCACAGTTATGGTTTATGGTGGATTTGATGGTTGGGATATCTACAGAGATTATAGAACAAATGGTGATAAATATACATTAGGTAGAACAGGATTCTTAAATGGTGCTTGTAGCTCAACAAGATTCCCTAAAGGTAAAGGTAATGGATTATTTAAACAAATTGCAATAGGTGATGGAAGTGTTGAGTATGGAAATACTGATTACTACGCATATCTATTGGGTATTAGAACTTTTGCAAACCCTGAAGCGGTTAATATTAACTTGTTTGTAACACCAGGTATTGATATCCAAAATAATTCAGACCTTATTGAAAGAACAATCGATATGGTGGAAACAGAAAGAGCAGATTCATTATATATCGCAACTTTACCGGATTACCAAATGTTTGTTCCAACAACAACTGATGCTGATAATTTAATCTACCCAACTGAAGCTGTTGATATATTAGAGGAAAGTGGTATTGATTCAAACTATACCGCAACATATTATCCTTGGGTATTAACAAGAGATAGTGTAAACAATACACAAATCTATATTCCAGCAACTGCTGAAGTTGTAAGAAATATGGCGTTAACCGATAATATTGCATTCCCTTGGTTTGCGGCAGCAGGTTATACTCGTGGTATTGTTAATGCTGTTAAAGCTCGTAAGAAGTTAACACAAGAAGATAGAGATACTCTATACCTTGGAAGAATTAACCCAATCGCAACCTTCTCTGATGTTGGTACCGTAATCTGGGGTAATAAAACTCTTCAAGTTAGAGAATCTGCTCTTGATAGAATTAACGTAAGAAGATTGTTGTTACAAGCAAGAAAATTAATTTCTGCTGTTTCTGTAAGATTGTTGTTTGATCAAAACGACCAACAAGTAAGACAAGACTTCTTGAATGCAGTTAATCCAATATTAGATTCAATTAGAAGAGATAGAGGTTTATATGATTTCCGTGTAACAGTTTCAAATGATACTGAAGACTTGGATAAAAACCAAATGGTTGGTAAAATCTATATCAAACCAACAAAATCTCTTGAATTTATTGACATTACATTCTACATTACACCAACAGGTGCGTCGTTTGATGATGTATAATAAAATAAAAGAAAATAAGAGGGGAGCAATAGTTCCCCTTTTTTTATTTTAACAAGTATTTATTAATATGAATTACAAAGTTTTAGTTAGACAAATCATTAATGAAATAATTGATGAAAAACATACACCGGTGATGAAATACTATTCATTTGACTGGGATGATAATCTTATGTTTATGCCAACAAAAATTTATTTAAAAGATAATAATGGAAAATCTGTTGGTATGTCAACGGAAGATTTTGCGGAATATAGGACACAAATTGGTAAAGACGATTTTGAATATGAGGGACATACAATCGTTGGTTTTGACGAAAATCCTTTTAGGGACTTTAGTGTTGCTGGAGATAAGAAATTCTTAACAGATGCTATGAAAGCACCAACCGGACCTGCCTGGCCTGATTTTGTTGAGGCAATTAATAACGGATCAATATTTTCAATCATCACAGCAAGAGGACATACACCATCAATTTTAAAACAAGGTGTGTACAATCTAATTAAAAAAAATATGCACGGAATCGATTCAAACCAATTAGCAAAAAATTTACTTAAATATAGGAATCTTGCTGATGAAGATAAATTAACAAAAGATCAATTAATTAGAGTTTATCTTGATATGTGTAGATTTTACCCGGTTTCATTTGGCGAAGGTTCGGCAACAAATCCGGAACAAGGAAAAATAATTGCTATGGAAGAGTTTGTTAATTATGTAAAACAAATGTCATATCAATTACAAACAAAAGCTTTAATGAAAAATAAAATAAGTAATTATTTTACACCATTTATTGGTTTTTCAGATGATGATGTAAGAAATGTAGAATCTATGAAAAAACATTTTGATAAAAAAGATGATAATATATTACAGACTTATTTAACAGCAGGAGGAGAAAAGAAAAAATATTAATTAACTTACTATATAAGTATATTTTGAAAATAATTTGAAGTAAATAGAAAAATTTTTCACAAGGGTATATTTATCAAATAAAGAAAATAAACAATTAAAAAAAATTAAATAATTATGGCTGATTTATTAATGAAAATGCCAGTTCCGTATGAACCGAAAAGACAGAACAGGTTTATTGTAAGATTCCCATCAAGTTTGGGAATTAATGAGTGGTTCGTAGAAAGTGCATCTAGACCATCAATTAAAATCGGTTCAACTGAAATTCAGTTTTTAAATACATCAACTTATGTTGCTGGTAGATTTAACTGGGATCCAATTACTGTTAAATTTAGAGATCCAATTGGACCTTCAGCATCACAAGCATTAATGGAATGGGTACGTTTATGTGCTGAATCTGTAACTGGTCGTATGGGTTATGCTGCTGGTTATAAAAAGAATATTGACCTAGAAATGTTAGACCCAACCGGAGTTGTTGTAGAAAAATGGATTTTAGAAGGTACATTTATGACAGATGTTAACTTTGGTTCATTATCTTATTCACAAGATGCTATTGCTGACATTAGTGCAACACTACGTATGGACCGTTGTATCTTGGTGTACTAATTTATTTTCAATAAAATTATTATTA
>Ga0209358_10003805_pt1 | contig 11005 bp, 10 predicted proteins | sample LauGreFa1BDMLBSN_2_FD_187574 | JGI IMG/M metagenome (GOLD analysis project Ga0209358, IMG submission 187574) | Freshwater lake microbial communities from Lake Michigan, USA - Fa13.BD.MLB.SN (SPAdes) (version 2) | ecosystem: Environmental > Aquatic > Freshwater > Lake | place: Lake Michigan, USA...
CAATTTAGGGCCCAAAGGCCAATCGAGCAAAGGCAGCACCTACATCGATTTGTCTGCTGTGCTTGATGTCGGCGCGGGTATTACCTTCACGCCGCATGTGGGCCGACAAAACGTCGAAAACGTTCCCAATGCGAGTTACACCGACTACAGCGTGACCTTCAATAAGGAGTTCAGCGGGGTTGTTCTCGGTTTATCGCTGGTGACTACGGATGCAAGCGAAAGCTTTTATGTTCCAGGGCCGGCTGCGAAAAGCAATCAGTTCCTGGGCAAGTCGGGCGTCGTACTTTCTGCCAAATACAACTTCTAGGAGTCTTGTTATGAAATTGATCACGGCAGTGATAAAGCCATTCAAGCTTGATGAGGTGCGAGAAGCATTATCCGAAATCGGCGTTCAAGGCATTACGGTGACCGAGGTCAAAGGATTCGGGCGCCAAAAAGGGCATACCGAGCTTTACCGTGGTGCCGAGTATGTGGTCGATTTCCTACCCAAGGTCAAGCTCGAAGTTGCAATTCCAGAGCCCTTGCTGGAACGCGCACTCGAAGCCATCGAAAAGGCCGCCCGAACCGGAAAAATTGGAGACGGAAAGATCTTTGTTTACAGCCTCGATGAGGTGATCCGAATCCGCACCGGTGAGACCGGTGAGTCGGCGATCTGACTGCGTGCAAGCGCATTCCAACGCGAAAGGAATTCGAATGAATAAGTTTTTTAACATCAGGTGGGTGCTAGGACTTGCGCTTAGCCTCTCACTATGTGCTGCATCACTGACCGAGGCGCTCGCCCAGTCGACACCGGCAGCGTCCACCGCCGCGGCCGATGCACCAGCCAAGGCCGAAGCTCCCGCTGAGGCTAAAGCCGCTGCACCAGTGCAGGCTGGGGCGGACGCTAAGGCAGAGGACAAAGCCCAGGCTTCTGAAGCCAAAGCTGAGGCTGCACCAACACCGCCCGCGCCTAACAAAGGCGATACCGCCTGGATGATGGTTGCCACCTTGCTGGTGGTGATGATGGCGGTGCCAGGCCTTGCTCTTTTCTACGGAGGCTTGGTGCGGGCAAAAAATGTGCTGTCAGTGCTTATGCAAGTCAGCACGGTCTTCTCGCTGATCGTGGTGCTTTGGGTGGTCTACGGTTACAGCCTTGCCTTTACTGGCGGCTCAGCCTTCATCGGCGGACTCGACAAGCTTTTTTTGGCCGGCGTAACCGCCGATTCGGCGGGGGCAACCTTCAGCAAAGGCGTCTACATCCCAGAGATTGTTTTTGTTGCTTTCCAGGCGACCTTTGCGGCGATTACCTGCGCGCTCATTGTTGGCGCTTTTGCTGAAAGGGTGAAGTTTGCGGCGGTGCTTCTTTTTTCGGTAATCTGGTTTACCTTTGGCTACATCCCCGTGGCTCACATGGTCTGGTTCTGGGATGGTCCGGATGCAATCACGGATGAAAAAACCCTCGAGTCGGTCACTGCGGCTGCTGGCTGGCTGTGGCAAAAGGGAGCGCTTGACTTTGCGGGCGGCACCGTCGTGCACATTAATGCTGGGGTTGCCGGCTTGGTCGGGGCCTACTTAATCGGTAAACGCATTGGCTTTGGCAAGGAGGCGATGGCACCCCATTCGTTGCCGCTCACCCTGGTGGGTGCCTGTTTGCTATGGGTCGGTTGGTTTGGGTTTAATGCGGGCTCAAACCTTGAAGCCAACGGCGTTGCCGGCATGGCCTTCATCAACACCTTGGTGGCAGCTGCCTGCGGTTTACTTGCCTGGTCGCTTGGGGAGTGGATGTCCAAGGGTGAGCCATCGATGCTTGGCGCTGCCTCAGGTGCTGTTGCCGGTCTCGTCGGCATCACGCCAGCCTGCGGCTTTGTTGGTCCCATGGGCGCTATCGTGATCGGTCTGATCTCGGGGCTCGCGGCCCTTTGGGGCGTTGGCGGGCTCAAGCGCTTGCTCGGTGCTGATGACAGCCTTGATGTCTTCGGTGTGCATGGCGTGGCAGGCATCGTTGGCGCCTTGTTGACTGGGGTGTTTGCTGCGCCCTCGCTGGGCGGATCGGGCATTTTCGACTATGTCGCCAATGCAGCGTCTGCCGACTACTCGATCGGATCCCAAGTGTGGGTGCAGGCGCAAGCTGTTTTGGTCACCGTGTTGTGGTCTGCGATTGTTTCTTTCATTGCTTACAAGATTGTTGATGTGGTCATTGGACTGCGCGTGAGCGATGAGCAAGAACGTGAAGGCCTTGATATCGCATCCCACGGCGAATCGGCTTATCGTTACTGACTGCGTTTAATTCTCAGTTTTCTTCTTCATGCGTCTTCCCCCGCCCTCGTGGCGGGGTTTTTTTCATCCGGGTCGGCCAACTACAATGCAGCCTCGGCAAACTACAAGGCGCATGCCCATGGTTCCCCACTTGAAAACCGCGCTCAACGGTCCTTTGTTAGCGCTAGAGAAGCAAATTATCGAGGCAAGTACTTCGATCGAACGCTGGTTTCGCCTCGCTTGGCAAGATCACACCCCGCCCTTTTACGGTTCGGTCGATTTAAGGCATGCTGGATTTAAGCTTTCGCCGGTCGATATGAATTTGTTTCCGGGCGGATTTAACAACTTATCCGACGAGATGATGCCCTTGGCCATCCAAGCGGCGATGGCGGCGATTGAAAAATACTGTGCTGACGCCCGCAATCTCTTATTGATCCCCGAGAACCATACGCGTAATAACTTTTACCTGATGAATGTGGCGCGGCTTGCAAGCATTCTTCGTCAAACAGGTCTTGAAGTACGCTTGGGCAGCCTAAACCCAGAAATCGTGAAGGCCACCGATATCGAATTGCCTAATGGCCAGCGGTTATTGATTGAGCCTTTAAAGCGCCAGCAACAAGCCGACGGTTCGGCACGATTAGGGCTTGAGCAATTCGATCCCTGTGCCATTTTGCTCAACAATGATTTATCGGCCGGCATTCCCGAGCTTTTGCAAGGCATCGATCAGCAAGTGCTTTTGCCGCCTTTGCACGCAGGCTGGGCGGTCCGACGCAAGTCCAAGCACTTTGCTGCGTTTAACCAGGTTGTCGATGACTTTGCCGAGTTGCTGCATATTGATCCGTGGTTGATCAATCCTTATTTCGGTCTGTGCGAAAACGTCAATTTTCAAGAGCGAACGGGCGAGCAATGTATGGCCGAAGAGGTCGATCGCCTGCTCACACGTATTCGCGCCAAGTACAAGGAGTACGGGATAGCAGAAGACGCCTTTGTGATTGTCAAGGCCGATGCGGGCACTTATGGCATGGGTGTGATGTCGGTTAATGATGCTTCGCAGGTCATGAATCTGAATCGCAAGCAGCGCAACAAAATGGCAGTGGTCAAAGAGGGGCTTGAAGTCAGTCAGGTGTTATTACAAGAAGGCGTGCCAACCATCGAGCAACTCGAAGGCTCAAGTGCCGAACCGGTGGTCTACATGATCGACCGCTACGTGGTGGGTGGTTTTTACCGTGTGCATGAAAGCCGCAGCAGGCAAGAAAGCCTCAATGCCCCTGGCATGCATTTTGTCCCACTGCCTTTTGAAACCTCTTGTATTCGGCCCGACGACGCCGAGCCACCCGAGGCCGCACCCAATCGTTTTTATGCGTATGGGGTGGTGGCTCGTTTAGCCTTGCTGGCGGCAGCGATTGAATTAGAGCAAACTGAGCCTGGCGAGGTTTAATCGTGGGCGCTCGAGCCGCTCTTGGCGTGCTCGATAACCGCTTGTCGGAGAGAACTAGGATGCAATGGCTATTTATCGTTGACCCGATTAACAGCTTTCAAATCAAAAAGGACAGCAGCTACGCAATGATGCAGGCTGCTCAGGCGCTTGGCCATGCGATTTGGGTGGCCGAGCTGGGCGATCTTTTCGCACGAAGCGACAGGGTTTATGCGACAGCCTCGCCGATCACCTTACAAGCGCTCTCACCGGGGGCCATGGCACTCAAAAGCCCGCGATGGTATGCCGAGGGTGAATCGCAAGAGCGATTGCTGAATGAGTTTGACGCAGTCTTGATGCGCAAAGACCCGCCCTTTGATCTGGAATTTCTCTACGCGACACTTTTGCTTGAGCAAGCGCAGCGTGGAGGAGCCAAGGTGTTTAACCGCCCGCAAATGCTGCGTGATCACAATGAAAAGCTTGCCATTTTGGAGTTTCCGCAGTTTATTGCCGACACCTTGGTGAGTCGCGATCCGCAAAAGCTGCGAGCCTTTGTGCAAGCGCATAAGCTTGCGATTTTCAAGCTCTTGGATGGCATGGGTGGGGCTTCGATTTTTCAAGCGCGTGCCGATGACCCTAATCTGTCGGTCATTCTTGAAACCATGGCTCAATTCGGTCGCCGCAGCGTGATGGCCCAAGCTTATATCCCTGAGATTTTGCAAGGCGACAAGCGGGTGTTGCTGATCGGCGGCGAGGTCGTGCCTTTTGCGCTTGCAAGAATTCCCCAGGCCGGTGAGTCGCGAGGTAATTTAGCGGCTGGAGGCCGGGCCGAAGCTCGCCCCTTGACTGCCTCAGATCGACGCATAGGCGAATACCTGGCGCCCAGGCTTTACGAGCGCGGCTTATTTTTGGTCGGATTGGACATTATTGGCGAGCGCTTAACCGAAATCAATGTCACATCGCCCACATGTTTTCGTGAAATCATGGACCAGACCGGTTTTGATGTGGCAGGTATGTTTGTCCGCAAACTGACCGAGGTATGCCAGCAATGATCGGGGTCTTAGTGATCTCGCATGAGCCGCTGGGCACAGCACTGATTCGTGCGACCCGTCATGTATTTGGTCGCTTGCCTGCGCAATTGGCCGCACTTGATGTAATTCCCGATGAAGACCCTGAAGCAGCGTATCGGGCAGCGTGCGAATTGGCGCTGCGCATCAACGACGGATCGGGACTCTTGGTCTTAACCGATTGTTTTGGAGCAACCCCATCGAGGGTTGCCATACGTCTGGCACAACCCCAAAGGGTGCAAGTGCTCGCGGGTGTGAATTTGCCAATGTTACTGAAGGCCCTCGGTAATCGGCGCATGGAACTTTCAGAACTTGTGGCTGCGGTCAGTGCGACCGGACAGCATGCGATTTGCGAGATGGCCAACCCATCGAAGGAGGCCGCGTAATGACCCAAGGTGAAGTAAGCCTCGTCAATAAACTTGGGCTGCACGCCAGGCCTTCAGCTAAGGTTTCACAGCTCGCGTCGAGCTTCAAGTGCGATGTATGGCTGGCACGCGGCAGCCGCAAAATCAACGCCAAAAGCATCATGGGCGTGATGATGCTAGCTGCGCCTCAAGGCGCCACCCTCACGGTGTCGGCCGATGGCGCTGATGAGCAAGAGGCGGTCAAGGCCATGGTGGACCTGTTTGCAAGCGGTTTTGGGGAGCTTGGCTGATGTTTAGCCTGCACGGCATCGGGGTGAGTGCTGGCATTGTGGTGGCACGAGCGCGCCTTATCGAATCGGGCCATCAGGTCGATGTGCCGCACTATCACATCAAAGCGGCCGAGACCGAAGCCGAGGTGGCGCGACTGCAATCGGCGATGCGTGAAGTTCAACATGAGCTTCAGTCGGTCGGCTCGCAATTACCTGATGACGCGCCTCCGGAGGCCAAGGCCTTACTCGAAGTGCATGCCATGCTGCTCGATGATCCAGCGTTTACGGGAGAGGCTGCGCAGGCGATTCGTCAGTCGCGCTGGTGCGCCGAGTGGGCTTTGTCGGCACAAGCAGCAGAGCTTTCTGCCCAGTTTGAAGCGATCGAAGACGAATATCTTCGTGAGCGTGGCCGCGATGTGCAACAAGTTGCCGATCGTGTGCTGCGCCGACTCGCAGGCAGCCCTAGTGCGCACGCGATGGCCGATGAGCCCGCAGTGATTGTGGCTGCTGATATTGCCCCCGCTGACATGTTGCAGCTTCGCCATGCGCTGGGCTTTGTTATTGATCAAGGTGGGGTGACCTCGCATACGGCGATCCTAGCCCGCGGTATGAATGTGCCGGCGCTGGTGGGCGCAGGCCGGGCAAGCGAGTTGATTCGCGATGATGATTTGGTGATCCTGGATGGTCATCGCGGCGTTGTGGTGGTGGCGCCCGATGAGGCGATGCTCAGCGAATACCGCAATTTGCAAGCGCAAGAGGTGCTCGATCGCCAGCGTTTGCTACGTCTCGTCCATGTGCCTTGCGTAAGTCTTGACGGGCAGGCCATCGAGTTGCAAGCCAATATCGAAACGCCTGCCGAGGCAAGCGATGCGATTGCGGCTGGTGCACAAGGCATTGGCCTTTTTCGCTCAGAATTCTTGTTTTTAAACCGTAGCCGTTTGCCCGATGAAGAGGAACAGTACCGAGCGTATAGGGCTGCGATTGAAGCGATGTCACCGCGGCCTGTGACCATACGAACACTTGATGTGGGCGCCGATAAGGCCCTTGGCGTGAGTGGCGAGGACGTTCACCAGGCCCCCAATCCTGCACTTGGCCTCAGAGCAATCCGTTTTTGTCTGGCAGAACCGAGCTTGTTTCTTACCCAGTTAAGGGCGATTCTTAGGGCGTCTGCCCACGGAAAGGCACGTATTCTGATTCCGATGCTTGCGCATGCCCATGAGGTTGAGCAAAGCCTGATGCGTATTGAGCAGGCCAAGCAGCAATTGCGCAAGCAAGGCTTGCAATTCGATGAAGCGATCGCCATCGGCGGGATGGTCGAGGTTCCAGCGGCGGCAATTTGTGCGGTGTCCTTTGCCAAAAGGCTCGACTTCTTATCGATTGGCACCAATGATTTGATTCAATACACCCTGGCGATTGATCGCGCTGATCATCATGTGGCCTCGCTTTATGATCCCTTTCATCCGGCTGTTTTGAGGTTGATCCAGCAAACGATTCGTGCAGCCCAACGCGCAGCCAAGCCTGTTGCCGTATGTGGCGAGATGGCCGGAGAGCCTCGGGCTGCGCTGCTTTTAGCGGCGATGGGTTTGCGCCAATTTTCGATGCACCCAGCGCATCTCTTGCCGGTCAAACAAGCCCTGCTGCGCGCGGACCTGGCCTCGCTGAGCGTCCGATTGCAAAGGGTGTTGGCAAGCGACGATTTTGAGCGTTTGCCGCAGTTTCTTGCCCGGCTGACGCCAGCTTGAGGGAGCTGCTGTGAGCCCTAGTGCCATGCAGGTTAAGGCTGAGCGGATGTTTTTCAGCGAGCCACTCGCTTTGGCTGCGGGGGGGAGCTTTGCCGACTACGAACTGGTCTTTGAGACCTACGGCAAACTCAATGCTGCGCGCTCGAATGCGATTTTGATTTGCCATGCCTTAAACGCTTCGCATCATGTTGCAGGACTTAATGAAGCCGGCGAGCCTGGCTGGTGGGACAACATGGTTGGGCCAGGTAAGCCGATCGACACACAACGATTTTTCGTCGTGGGTGTCAATAACCTTGGGAGCTGTTTTGGTTCGACCGGACCAATGTCGATCAATCCGGCCACAGCCAAGGCATGGGGCCCCGACTTTCCGGTGCTCACGGTCGAGGATTGGGTACACGCCCAAGCAAGGCTTGCCGACAGGCTTGGCATAGCGTGTTTTGCTGCGGTGATGGGGGGTAGTCTTGGCGGTATGCAAGCGCTTGCATGGAGCCTGCTCTATCCCAAGCGCCTGGCGCATTGCATTTGTATTGCCTCCACAGCGAAGCTGTCTGCGCAAAACATCGCGTTTAATGAAGTCGCAAGGCGTGCGATCATCACCGATCCGGAGTTTCACGGCGGGCGTTTTTACGACGCTGCGGTGGTGCCAAGGCGCGGATTGCAGGTGGCGCGCATGATTGGCCACATCACTTACTTGTCCGACGATGTGATGGCAGAGCGCTTTGGCCGCCTTTTGCGCGATCGCGATCCGGATGAGGCTTATCGGTATACATTCGATATCGAATTTGAAATCGAATCTTATTTGCGCTATCAGGGCGAGAAGTTTGCAGGCTATTTCGATGCCAACACTTATTTGATTATCACCCGAGCGCTTGATTATTTCGATCCCGCACGCGCATTTGCTGGCGATTTGAGTAAAACCATGGCGCAGGCGAGCTGTCGCTTTTTCGTTGCATCCTTTACCACCGATTGGCGCTTTTCCCCGGCGCGAAGCCGTGAAATCGTTCAAGCCCTACTGGCTTGTGATTTAGAGGTTACTTACGCTGAAATCGATGCGCCCCATGGCCACGATGCATTCTTGCTCGATAACCCGCAATACCATCAACTTGTTCGGGCATACGCCGATCAGATCGCGATTAATCTGGGCTTAAGCGCATGAGCAAGCAACCGCTTCGCCCCGATCTTGCCTTGATCGCCGAGTGGATCAAGCCTGGCGCTCGTGTGCTTGATTTGGGTTGTGGTGATGGTTTGTTGCTCGATGTCTTGCAACGCGAGCGAGCCGTTCGCGGCTACGGCGTTGAGATCGACGATCAAGCGCTTTTGGCCTGCGTCAGGCGAGGCGTGAATGTGATCCAGGCCAACATCGAAAAGGGTTTATCAATGTTTGGGCAGGGTCGCTTTGATGTGGTGGTCTTATCGATGGCCATCCAGGCCACCCATCAAACCGAACAAGTGCTCGCTGAGATGTCGAGCGTGGGGGCACAAGGCATTGTTTCTTTCCCGAACTTTGGCCATTGGTACCATGCGGTGTCCATCTTGCAAGGACGTATGCCGGTCTCTCGCGAAATGCCTTATCAGTGGTACGACACACCGAATTTGCATTTATCAACCCCGGCTGATTTTGAGCAATTGCTCGCCAAACTGGGTCTGGTGGTCTTACAGCGCGCTTTTCTTGCCAATGGTAAAGCGGTCAACTGGTTGGCACCCTTGCGAGCCACCCAGGCGATTTATCGTTTTGCCCGAGCCTGACGAGCGGCCTCAAGCCGTTGTCGAAGCGAGCTTGATCGAACGCTTGCGACAAAGGATTGGCGGGCCGCGTCCGGGTTGAAGCGGTTGAGCGCAAGCGCTGCAAGATCACGTTTCATGGCGGCAACCACCGCTGCATCATTAGCAAGCTGGGACCTGACCAAATCGGCTAGTCGATCGCTTAGCGCCTTGATCGATTCATGGCGTTCGTGAAGAAAACCAATGCGTAGCATGTGCTCGTCGTCAATGCTTTGTGCGGTGAGCATGAGCATCGATGCTGCACTCAATCCGAGTCGGTGCACATAGCGACGCAAGCCACCGGGGTAGTAGTGCAAACCGAATCGAGCCGCAGGCATGAACATGCGGCTTTGGCAAAGCCCCAACCTTAGGTCACAACAAAGTGCCAGGTCGGTGCCGCCCCCGTAAACGCTGCCATTAAGTGCTGCAATCGTGAGCAGGGGTAGCGATTCGAGGCTATCGAGCATATGTTCAAAACGATCATCGAGGTCTTGCACAATGGCCTCGATGGTGTAGCCACTGCTGAAGGTTGTAGCACCCATGGCGGTGATGACCAGGACGCTCGCTTCGTGCAACGAGTCCCAAAAAGCCCGCATGGCATCAACATCGGCCGGATCAAGGCGGTTGTGTTGCTCGGGTCTGGCAAGTACAAGTAGGGCGAGGCCCTGGTGAACGGCTCCCCAGGGCGCGCCTTGGCCTGCATGCAAGGGCTTTAAGGACTGCCAGTAATCGGCGCTAAAGCCTGAAAGCGTAGGGCATTGATCGGGTGAAGGGAATGGCATCGATCTTACTGAGATAATGACTTAGGGGAACTTTAAGCTTGCCTGATACTTGCGCACTTTAGGCGCTTTGTCGGGTTTCCTTCTCTGGTATGGTTTCTGAGTTTTGCATGATTTTGACGGCTTTCGCTTAACGGATGCGTGATTCGCGCTTCGCCGACGCAAGGCCTCGCTCATTCGGAGAAAGTTGATGACCGATCTCTCACACCCGATGCACGCTGCAAGCCTTGAGGCTGCAGCCTTGAAGCAGCCAACCGGCAAGGCGCCGCTTCGTTTTGTCACCGCGGCATCGCTTTTTGATGGGCATGACGCCTCCATCAACATCATGCGAAGGATTTTGCAAGCACAGGGCTGCGAGGTGATTCATTTGGGTCACAACCGCTCCGTGGGCGAGATCGTCGACTGCGCCTTGCAAGAGGATGTGCACGGTATTGCGGTGAGTTCGTATCAGGGCGGCCATATGGAGTACTTCAAGTACATGGCCGATCGCTTGCGTGAGGCAGGTGCTGCCCACATCAAGGTTTTCGGTGGCGGTGGTGGGGTTATTGTTGCTGAGGAAATCAGACAGCTGCACCAATGGGGTGTTGAGCGGATTTACTCGCCTGAAGATGGCCAAAAGCTTGGCCTTGTCGGGATGATTCAAGACATGATGCGCCGTGCTTGCTGCGATCTTGCTGCGATCGCTCCCCAATCCCATGAGGCGCTCTTACAAAGCGATCGCGCCAAGGCTTTGCGTGCACTTGCCCAAACCCTGACGGCGATCGAAGTTGGGCACTGGGACCATGAAGCGATGCAGGCTTTGCGTGGGCTTGCGGCAGCCAAGGCAGTGACTACGCCTGTGCTTGGCATTACCGGCACGGGCGGTGCAGGTAAGAGTTCGCTTACCGATGAATTGGTGCGTCGATTTAGGCTCGATCAAGACGATCAATTACGAATCGCTGTGCTCTCGGTCGATCCAACCCGGCGAAAATCGGGCGGTGCCTTGCTGGGCGATCGAATTCGCATGAATGCGATACACCATCCCAACATCTTTATGCGCTCGCTGGCAACCCGCGATGCAGGCAGTGAAATTAGCGCGGCCCTGCCTGATGCGATTGCTGCGTGCCGGGTCGCTGGCTTTGATCTGATCCTGGTTGAAACCTCGGGGATCGGTCAGGGTGATGCAGCGATCGTGCCGCATGTTGACTTATCGCTTTATGTGATGACGCCCGAATTTGGCGCTGCATCTCAGCTTGAGAAAATCGATATGCTCGATTTTGCTGATGTTGTAGCGATCAACAAATTTGATCGCAAGGGTGCTGCCGATGCTTTGCGCGATGTCGCCAAACAATTGCAGCGCAACCGCGAAGCTTTTGACCGAAGCCCTGAACACA
>Ga0209358_10003807_pt1 | contig 10998 bp, 10 predicted proteins | sample LauGreFa1BDMLBSN_2_FD_187574 | JGI IMG/M metagenome (GOLD analysis project Ga0209358, IMG submission 187574) | Freshwater lake microbial communities from Lake Michigan, USA - Fa13.BD.MLB.SN (SPAdes) (version 2) | ecosystem: Environmental > Aquatic > Freshwater > Lake | place: Lake Michigan, USA...
CAAGGCTATAATTAGCCCTCTTCGGTGTGTGGCGCAGCCTGGTAGCGCACTTGCATGGGGTGCAAGGGGTCGAAGGTTCGAATCCTTTCACACCGACCATAGGATTCAAAGGGTTAGCTCTTATAAGAGCTAACCCTTTTTCCTTTTAGCGCCACCAAATCAGATCTGCGCATTACATAGACATTATTCATCCACTGAATAGGCCGTATTCACTTCATCGTCTATGCAGAATAAATTTGGCTTTCTAGAATAATTTTTATAAAAAATGAATAAATCAATCGCTAAGCGATAGGAGGCATTATGGATACAGTCACAAATACTTCGGCAGAAAAGCAGTTTGATGTTTCGAAAGCCATAGATGATGGCAACTTCACGTATTTTCAGAAGATGATTTATGTACTTGCGGCATTGGCGATCATCGTAGACGGCTTTGACGGGCAAATGATTGGCTACGCCATCCCACTCATCATGAAGGAGTGGGGAGCGACCAGGGCAGCATTCTCAATAGCTGTTGCCAGTGGTCTCGCAGGTATGGCCATTGGCAGTTTGAGTGCGGGTGTCTTGGCAGATAAGTTCGGAAGAAAACCGGTATTGATCGGCAGCATCTTGTTGTTTGGTACTTCTACCATGTTGATTGGCCTGTCAACAGATGTGCAAAGTATTGCATTGATTCGATTCTTTGCTGGCTTAGGCATTGGTGCTGCCTTACCTGCCGCGACCACATTAACAGCTGAATTTGTTCCCATGCGATACAGAACCATGGCCGTTACAACTGCCATCGTCTGCTATCCGGCAGGTGGAATGCTTGCTGGACTCGCTGCGGCATACATATTGCCAAATCAGGGTTGGCGTGTCTTTTTTTACATAGGTGGAAGCATTGCGATTGCATTTGCATTTTTTTTGTATTTCACCTTGCATGAGTCTCCTAAATTTTTAGCACGTCAATCTTCGCGTTGGGAAGAGTTACGTGGGTTGTTACAAAAAATGGCGCATGAGGTATCTCAAATAAAACATTTCACAGATGGTGTCGCCATGAACGCCCGAAAAGGTCACATCACCGAATTGTTTCGTGCAGGTAGAGCTTTTGATACATCGTGACTATGGCTTGCTTTTTTCATGATTCAGTTGTCGATTTACTCCGCTTACAGTTGGCTTCCAACCATGTTGGCAACTGAAGGGTTGTCGCCTGCTATGTCTGGCATGGGTTTGACCGCGTATAACTTTGGCGGAATTTTCGGCGCCATTCTTTGTGCAGCTGCTATCAATCGGTTTGGTTCGCGTCGACCCATGATTTTTTGGGCGGCGATGTCAGCAATTACCGCTTTTGGATTGAAGCTTGTAAACATTACAGCAACGCCTGAAACCTTTTTGTGGGGTCTGGGGTTTCATGGCTTGTTCGTTACCGCTTTGCAATGCGCCATGTTTGCGTTGTGTGCCCATATATATCCAACTGAAATTCGAACGACAGGGGCAGCTACTGTCATGGCTTTTGGCAGGATTGGCGCTTTTGTAAGTGCATTTGCAGGTGCTGCGATGATCACTGCCGGCGGTTCAAATGCCTATTTAAATTTGCTGGGTGGCTCAATGCTGGTTACCACGCTGGGACTCGCTGTATTGCGTGGCCATATCGGTCCTAAATCCTAATGCTCACTGAACAATTCAATGATTCTTTGTCTTAACCACATATTGGCTGGTTCCCGGTTGTATTTGGCGTGCCAGAAAAGGTTGATGGCGATTTCAGGCAGCTTAAAGGGCAGGGGCGAGGTCTCTAACTGAAAAGGTCCTGCGCATTTTTGGGCGAAGCGCTCGGGTACGGTGGCTATCAAGTCCGAGCTTTGCAAAATATGGCCAACAGCTACAAAGTGGGGAACATGTAAGTGGATGTCACGCGCAATGCCTTTGCGGGTCATCCATTCATCCACCTCGCTGTGCCCGGTGTTGGCCGAGGTCACACCTACATGCTGCAGTGCTTTGTATTGTGTCAGGCTGATGGGATTACGGGCTATGGGGTGACCTTGACGAAACAGACACACATAACGCTGCTTAAATAATCGACGTTGAAAAAACCCCGTAGTCAAACTCGGCAGCAACCCTACGGCGATATCGACGTTGCCAGCGGCCATATCGTCGCTCAAGTGGCCGGTGTTGTGGCGCAAGGTGCTTATCTTGATATGCGGTGCTTCGCTTGAGAGCATGGCCATCAGAGTAGGCATGAAATAAATCTCGCCTATGTCGGTCAAGCCCAGCGTGAAAGTGCGCTCGCTGGTCGCGGGGTCAAAACTGTCGCGTTGGTTCAAGGCGTTTTGCAAAGTGCTGAGCGCATAGCCTATGGGTTCAATCAAATGCAGGGCGTAAGGCGTAGGTTCCATGCCACGCGAGGTTCGCACAAACAATTCGTCTTTTAAAAGAGCCCGCAGTCGTTTGAGTGCATTGCTTACGGCAGGTTGCGACAACCCCAACTTATCGGCCGAGGTGGAAACCCGTCTATCCATCAGCAATTGATTGAAGATAACCAGCAAATTCAGGTCTATGTCTCTGAGGTCCATGGCCTAGCCTTTATTCATGAAACAAATATAACTTATATGAGTTGACTAATTTACATATAACTTTTGAATACCCACAATTCACCTATTCTCATTGATGCGGATATTCCATGGAACTTGTGGTGCAGCCAAACAACCTGAGGTTGAACATACACAGCGGACAAAATCTGCTTGATGTGCTGCGCGACAACGCCGTGCCTATTTCCTACAGTTGCATGTCTGGTCGGTGCGGCACTTGCCGTTGCAAAGTCACCGCAGGTGAATTGAGCTTTAGCGGTCCGGAGTCTGGTCGGCCGACAACGGGTCAGGACAATTATGTGTTGGCTTGCCAATCGGTAGTGACGCAGAGTTGCACGATTGAAATTCCCGATATGGATGAGGTAGTTGTTCACCCAGCCAAGATCATCAAAGGTACGGTCACAGCCATAGAGGAATTGACGCACGACATACGTCGCTTGCGCATCAAGCCAGCTAAGTCCATGGCTTTTTCTCCAGGCCAATACGCCTCTTTGCAATTCACTCCAGAGCATATTCGACCGTATTCGTGGGCTGGCTTACCTGACGACGAAGAGATGGAATTTCAAATTCGGCAAGTACTTGGTGGACGTGTCACAGATTATGTTTTTTCAACATTGAAAGTGGGTGACGCAGTCCGCATCAGCGGCCCTTTGGGCACTGCTTATTTGCGCCAAAGGCACCTTGGACCCATGCTGTGTGTGGGTGGTGGCACAGGCATTGCGCCTATCGTTTCAATTGTGCGTGGTGCCATGGCAGCCAATATGCAAAACCCAGTACATGTGTACTTCGGTGTACGTACCCAAGAAGACAGTTACGACCTAGAACGTTTGCGCCAAATCGCTCAAGAACACGGCAATATGCAATTGCATGTGGTGGTGGCAACAGGACCTGTGAGCAAAGGCCTGCGCAGTGGTTTGGTGACCGATGCCATTCAAAACGACCTTCCGTCATTAAACAACTTTGTAGGCTATTTTTGCGGTGCACCCGCCATGGTGGAAGCATTAAACAGATTGGCGCAGTCCTTGGGCATGCCGCTTGAAAAAATCCATGCCGATGCGTTTTACCCATCGGGTATTTGAACTTGTGATCAGGAGACTTGCATGACGACCATCAGCGTATTTCCAAAAAACCCGCAATGGGACGGAGAGGGCACCAGCCGTATTCCTTTTTGGGCCTATACCCGCGAAGACTTGTATAAAAAAGAGTTGGACAATTTTTTCTACAACAACCACTGGTGTTATGTCGGTTTGGAGGCCGAAATTCCTAACGCGGGTGACTTCAGGCGTACCGTCGTGGGTGAGCGTTCGGTCATCATGGTGCGTGACCCGGATGGCAGCATCAATGTGGTTGAAAATGTATGCGCCCACCGGGGCATGCGCTTTTGCCGTGAACGTAACGGTAACGCCAAAGATTTTCTATGTCCTTATCACCAATGGAATTACAGCGTCAAAGGTGATTTACAAGGCGTGCCGTTTCGCCGTGGTGTCAAACAAGACGGAAAGATCAACGGTGGCATGCCCAAAGATTTCAAAGTCGAAGAACACGGCTTGACCAAATTGAAAGTTGCAACCAGAGGCGGTGTGGTGTTTGCCTCTTTTGACCATAACATCGAGTCTTTGGAAGATTTTTTAGGCCCCGTCATACTGGCTTACTTCGACCGCACCTTTAACGGCCGAAAGTTGAAAATTTTGGGATACCGTCGCCAACGCATTCCGGGCAACTGGAAGCTCATGCAAGAGAACATCAAAGACCCGTACCATCCAGGCTTGTTGCACACCTGGTTTTCAACCTTCGGACTTTGGCGCGCTGACAATAAATCCGAGTTGAAGATGGACGCAAAGTTTCGACATGCCGCCATGATTTCCACCCGCGGTCAAGGCGGCAAAAACGAAGATGTGATTGGCGGTGTAGACAGTTTCAAAGACACCATGACTTTGAATGACAAGCGCTTGCTAGACATCGTGCCTGAGGCCTGGTGGAACGGCCCCACAGCTGTGATGACCACGGTATTCCCCAGCCTCATTATTCAGCAGCAAGTCAACAGCGTATCGACCCGGCACATACAACCCAACGGTCACGGCTCGTTTGATTTTGTGTGGACGCATTTTGGGTTTGAAGACGATACCCCTGAGATGGAGCAGCGCCGTTTGATACAAGCTAATTTGTTCGGTCCTGCTGGTTTTGTGTCGGCTGACGACGGTGAAGTGATTGAATGGTCCCAGCAAGGTTTCGAGCAAAAGCCTGCCCACCGCACAGTGGTGGAAATGGGTGGCCACGAGGTTGAAGACACAGACCACATGGTCACGGAAACATTGATTCGCGGCATGTACAAGTACTGGCGCCAAGTGATGGGGGAATGAACATGATGGACTTCAACACTTATATTGAACTCTTGAACCTCTACAGTGATTACGCCATGGTGTGTGATTCCACAGAGTGGGAGAAATGGCCTGATTTCTTTATGGAAGATGCCTTCTACCGGTTACAGCCTCGCGAAAATTTTGAGCAAGGTCTGCCCTTGTGCTTGCTGGCCTTAGAGAGCCGCGACATGATCAAAGACCGTGTCTACGGTGTGAAAGAAACGCTGTACCACGACCCTTACTATCAGCGGCATATCGTGGGCACGCCCAGAATCTTGTCAGTCACCGACAACGGTAAGCGCATTCATGCTGAGGCCAATTACACGGTGATACGCACCAAGTTCGACGGGGACTCCACCATTTTGAGTGTCGGTTACTACCACGATCACATTGTTAAAACCAATGAAGGTTTGAAATTTCAGTCGCGCCTGTGTGTGTACGACAGCGAAATGATCGCCAACTCCATCATCTACCCCATTTAAGGAGTAAACCATGTCTGACAACTGGATGGATGTGCTTGCACTGGACGCCATACCCGAAGCCGATGTGACTTCAGTCACGATTGACGGACGGGAAATCGCACTTTACGAAGTCGATGGGGAAGTGTTTGCCACCGATAACCTGTGTACCCACGGCGCAGCTCGCATGAGCGATGGTTTTTTGGAGGGTCGTGAAATTGAATGTCCTTTGCACCAGGGACGGTTTGATGTGTGCACCGGCAAAGCCATGTGCGCACCGTTGACGCAAGACCTGCGCGTGTATCCCGTGCGTATTGAAAACAAGCGCGTACTTGTCAATATGGCGTGACGCATAGGTTATGACTCACTCAAGGAATTACTATGTCAAATGAATTAGGCCGATTGGAAGACTTGCCGCCAGACTATGTGCAGGATTTGCGCGACTTGAACCTGGTCCCGCTATGGCCAAGTCTGCGCGGCGTTTTACCCCCGAAGATTCCCACCAGGCAAACCCGTCCTACCCACTGGCCTTATCAATCTTTAAAGCCATTGTTATTGAAAGCAGGCGAACTGACACCGATTGAAAAGGCCGAACGCCGCGTATTGGTGTTGGCAAACCCCGGTCACGGTCTGGACAAAATGCAAGCCAGTGCTGCCATGTATTTGGGCATGCAATTGCTGATGCCCGGCGAGTGGGCACCGAGTCATCGCCACACGCCGAATGCTGTGCGCATGATTGTCGAAGGCGAGGGCGCATACACGACGGTGGACGGCGAGAAATGCCCTATGAGTCGGGGTGACTTGATTCTCACGCCCACAGGTTTGTGGCACGAGCATGGCCATGACGGCACAGACCCTGTGATCTGGTTGGATGTGTTGGACTTGCCATTGGTTTATTACATGGAAGCGTCATACCATGTGAACGGTGACAGGCAAACCATCGCACCGGGTCGCGGCGACAAACAATACGCACACGGAGGTTTGGTGCCCAGCCATGTGTTTGAACGCAGCCACAAGGCTTACCCCATGTTGCGTTATGCGTGGACGGATGCCAAAGCGGCGCTGCAAACTTTGGCCGCTGATCTGCCCGATTTAGAACAAGTTCAAATCACCTATACCAACCCCGAGACTGGAACTGACGCAGAAAATATTTTGGGCTTTTATGCTTTGATGTTGCGTCCTGGTCAATCCTTGCGTTTGCCTGCGCGTTCACCGGCGCAAGTGTTTCACCTCATCGAAGGTTCTGTGCAGGCCGACATGGTTGACAGCAGTTTCAATTTGGCCGAAGCCGATACCTGCTGTGCGCCTGGTTACGAGGCGGTCACATTGAAAAACCTGCAAGCCGACAAAGCCTCTTTTGTGTTTATCGCAGATGAATCTCCCTTACACCGAAAACTCGGTGTTTACGAAAACCGGGGTTGAGTCTCAACCCTTTACTGGAATCCTTATGACTGTCTACTTGTTCAAGCCTTTTCCCGTTCAATCACTTCCCACCAAAGGGCAAGCTGTTCGCTACCCCATTAACCGTTTGTTTTTTGTCGGGCGCAACTACCATGCGCATGCGGTTGAAATGGGCAAGCCGGTGGATAAATCGGTGGAGCGACCTTTTTATTTCACCAAAGCACCGCAAACATTGTGTGCCAGTGGAAGTACGGTGGCGTACCCACCAGAGACAAGTAATTTTCATTTTGAAATGGAGATGGTGGTCGCTATTGGCAAGCCGGGTTTTCGTGTGAGCCAAGAAAACGCTCATGAATTGATTTATGGCTATGCCGCCGGTCTTGACATGACCCGCCGAGATTTGCAGTTGGTTGCCCGCGATAAAGGCCGTCCCTGGGACCTTGGTAAGGACGTTGAGCATTCCTCAGTATGCAGCGAAATTGTTCCCATGCCAGGGCAAATCATTTCCAGTGGGGCGATTGCGCTTGAAGTCAACGGTGTGACCAAACAGTCATCCGATGTGAATAAGCTCATTTGGGATGTGCGTGAAATCATCGCCGACTTGTCGTTGTTTTATCACTTGCAGCCAGGGGATTTGATTTACACAGGTACGCCTGAAGGTGTGGGACCTGTGGTGCCGGGTGACAAGATCACGGGCCATGTGGCAGGCGTTGCAGAGGTGGCTTTAACCATTGGAGCTGCTGAGTGAAGCTGTACAGTTTTTTTCGAAGCGGTACCTCTCATCGACTTCGCATAGCTTTGAATCTCAAAGGTTTAAAGCCTGAGTATGTAGGGATAGACCTGCGTACGGAAGAGCATTTGAAGGCATCGTTTAAATCGATCAACCCTCAAGGTTTTGTTCCTGCGTTAGACATTGGCGGCGAGGTACTTACACAGTCTCCAGCAATCATCGAATGGTTGGAGGAGGCCTACCCGACCCCTGCTTTGTTGCCTCACCAACCTCAGAGTCGAGCTTATGTGCGTGCGCTGGCTGCGGTGGTTGGCTGCGATATTCATCCAATCAACAATCGTCGCATTCTGGAGTATTTGCGTAAAAATCTAAATTTGTCTGAAGAGCAAATAAATAAGTGGTGCTTCAATTGGATAGTTGACGGCTTTAATGCATACGAAGCTATGCTAAACAAAGATAAGAATCGTTTAAATTTTAGCTATGGGGACACACCTACTTTGGCTGATGTTTACTTGATTCCACAGATCGAAAGTGCTCGCCGCTTTAAAGTAGATCTTTCTCAATGGCCACTTATTGCCTCCATTGAGACGGCTTGTATGGAGCTTGATGCGTTTAAAGATGCGGCTCCTATGCAGCAAATTGATGCGTCTTAAGTAACGATAGCTGGGCCTTATCGCGAAGTTGTCAGTGTGATCATCTTCCTGTCTGCAAGGGTTTGCAGTTGCTCGGGCGAGAGCGAGCGTAATTGGTTCATGTCCATGGCGGATACCTGGGTCTGCGTCAACCCTTTGAGCTGACTCGGATTAAGCATACGTACAACCGTGTTCAGTTGCTGGCGGTTGAGTTGACCAATTTGCTGCGGGCTGATGGACTGCAGCTGGGTATTGCTCAGCGCCACGAGTTGCGAGGGGTTAATGGCCGCTATTTGAGCCGCTGTGAAAACTTGCAACTGTGCAGCTGACAGGGCGGCGAGTTGTTGGGCATTGATGGCCGACATTTGTGCGGGGGTCAACACGATGAGCTGCGCTTCACCCATGGCTGCAATCGCTTGGGGTGGCAATACAGCAAACTGGCTACGTGTAAGGGCTTCGATCTGGGGCTTTGTGAACAGGCCAAACAAACTGGGCGTCAAAGCGGTGATCTGGTTGGGCGTCAAGGCTTGCAACTGCGTGGGAGATAAGGCATCCAGCTGGGCAAAATTCAACACAGCGATTTGGTTCTCTTGCAGTGCTTGGAGTTGCTTGGGCTGCAAAGCGGCGACTTGGGCAGGGCTCAAACTGCCCACCTGCGCTTGGTTCAACGCCAAGACTTGCTCTGGCCGTAAGGCGCTGATTTGCGCAGGGCTTAAGGCTGCAATTTGAGTGCCAGATAAACCATTGATCTGCGCTTGGTTCAAGCCATTGAGCTGCTGCGGTTTCAGCAAGCTGATGTGTTCGGGCTTGAGCGCTGCCAGTTGTGCCGGTGTGAGGTTGGCCAATTGCAGTGGATTAAGGTTGTTGACTTGTTCGGGGTTAAGCGCTTGTAGCTGTGCTTTGGAAAGCACTTGAACCTGTCCATTCAGCAACAAAGCGGTTTGCTGGGGTGTCAAAGACTTGATTTGTTCAGGCGTGAGTGAAGCAACCACCGAGGGACTGAGCGACTGTACTTGCGCAGGCGTTAAGGCTTGCAGTTGCGCTGGTGTGAACACCGCGACTTGGCTGGGCTGCAGGTTTTGCACAAACTGGCTGTCAAGGCTTGCCAACACCAAAGGTGAAATGGCAGCGATTTGCGCAGGTGTCAGGCTTTGCAGTTGCGGCAAGCTCAAGGCTTTGATTTGAGCCGCATTCCACGCTTTCATTTGCGCTTCACTGACCAAGCGCAGTTGCTGTGGCGTCAGTACCGCCAGTTTGTCAGGTGTGATTTCGCTGGGGGGTAAATCGTTCAAGCTCTTGGCAATGGCAAGGTCTGCTGCGGTGACAGGCTGGGGAACCAACAAGGGGTTGTTGAAAGCCTTGCGTTGTTCAGGGGTGAGCGATACCAGTTGTTCGGCCAATAAGGCTTGTTGTTGGCGAGGGTTGAGCAAAGCGATTTGCTCTGGTGTTAATGACGCCAATTGCTTGTCAGTCAAAGCAGCGAGTTGCAGGTTATTCAGTTCAGGGATTTGCTTAGGAGTCAAGGCTTGAAGCTGATTTTTGTCCAATGCGGCGACTTGACTGGGTAACAAAGACCGCAGCTGAGACCTGTTGAATTGGGCAAGCAATTCAGGGGGCAGTGCCGCCACTTGATTGGGCGAAAGCGCTTGTAGCTGTATAGGGCTCAACAAAGCAGCGTCACTGGCAGCAAGTTTGGCGATTTGCCCAGGGTTGATGGCTTGCAGTTGCTCAGGCGTGAACGACTTCATGGTCATACGCAGTTTGTCGCTGGTCAGACTTGCCACTTGGGACGGCAGCAGTGTCTGCGTTTGTTCTGACTTAAAGCGCTGCAACTGCGGTGCGCTCAACATAGCCAACTGCTTGGGGTCGAGTGCTTGCAGTTGCTCACCGCTCAGCTGAGCGAGTTGGCTGTTGGACAGCGTTTGCATTTGACGCTCGGTCATCGCTGCCAGTTGCTGTGGCTTGATACAGGTCATTTTACTGCTGACCAAGGCTTTGAAAACCTCAGGGGGTAGTTGGGCAATTTGCTCAGGCGTCAAGGCCTTGAATTGGTTGCAGCTGAGGCATTGCAACTGTGCTTTGTCAAGCGAACTCAGTTGTGCATTGTTGAGAGAGCCTATTTGCTCTGCGGTCAGCGCTTGCAATTGGCTCTGTCGGAGCTTGCTAAAGAGGGTCGGGGTGTAGGTGGCCAGTTGAGAGGGTGAAAGCGCTGACAGTTGGGCCTCGTTCAAAGATGTCAACTGGGCGGGGTCTAAAGCTTTGATTTGCTCGAGTTGCAGCGCTGCGACTTGCGTTGGGGTGAGCGAGCTGAGCTGTGTGGGGGAGAGGGTTTGTAATTGTTCAGCCGACAACGCGGCGATATGGCGTGTACTCAGAGACCGCAGCTGACTGGGCAAAAGCTGTTCAACCTGTTGAGGCGTCAAACTGGCAACTTGCGTGGGGTTCAAGGCAGCGAAATTAGCTGGGTTAATGGCTTGCAACTGTTCAGGCGTGAGTTGTGCCATTTGCTTGTTGCCAATGACAGTTAAACCTGCGTTAGCCAAAGCAGCGGTTCTTGCCGTGTTGGCAGGGCTGACGGGGGACGCGGGTGTTGGTGCTGTGCTTGAACGCATGGCAGAACTGTTGTTGGTAGCTTTGTCCTTCGCATCTGAGGTCAGAAAGACAATCTGATCATCGTTCATGGCGTCATACTGGTCCAAGGTCAACATCGCCAACTGACGACTGCTCAACCCCCCCAGCTGATTTAAAGTCAATGTACGGATTTGCGAATTGCTCAGAGAGGCTAATTGCGCCGGTGTGAGGGTGGCCATCATGGCAGGGGTCAATGCAGCCAGCTGTGTATTGGAAAGGTTGAGT
>Ga0209358_10003809_pt1 | contig 10995 bp, 7 predicted proteins | sample LauGreFa1BDMLBSN_2_FD_187574 | JGI IMG/M metagenome (GOLD analysis project Ga0209358, IMG submission 187574) | Freshwater lake microbial communities from Lake Michigan, USA - Fa13.BD.MLB.SN (SPAdes) (version 2) | ecosystem: Environmental > Aquatic > Freshwater > Lake | place: Lake Michigan, USA...
AGCAGGTCGGCGCGGAGCAGGTCGGAGTTGTAGTTGAAGTAGAGCCGGCCGAAATCGTCCTGGCACAGGCCCCACTGCCCGCGGCCGAGGCCCGGGCCGCGCTGCCAGGCGCCCGCCTTGAGGCGGAGCCCGGTGCCGTAGCCAGCGGCGTAGATGGTGTTGTCGAGCGCCCAGATGGGCGTGTTCGCCATGTGCTCGGGCTGCCCGCCCGCCGTCCCGAAGTCGGACGCCACCATGGTGCGGCTATCGGCGCGGCCGGTACCCTGCGTGTCGCGGCAGAGGATGAGTTCTGGCGGCACCGCCACCAGCGCACCGCCGTTCACGGCGAGGACCGAGCGCGGCATCACCACGCCGTCGACGAACGCGGTGGCCTTGTCCATGCGCCCGTCCCCGTCGGTATCGGTCAGCAGGGAGACGCGCCCCGACGGCTCCTTCTCGGTCGAGCCGGTGAGGTCGCGCATGTAGCCGCGCATCTCGACCACGAACATCCGGCCTTGGTCGTCGAAACTGATCGCCACCGGCGTCTCGATCATCGGCTCGCTGGCCACCAGCTCGATGCGGAAGCCCTTCTCCAGCCGGAACGTCGCCAGCTCCTCGGCGGGGCTCAGCGGCTTGGGCGGGGGGAGGTTGAACTTGATCTCCACCTGGTCGGGCCCGGCGTTCCCCTTGTTGAGGGCGAACGCGGCGGCGCCGAGCAGGAGCGCCAAGGGAAGAGCCAGGGCTTTCATGGGGTCTTAAGAGGTTTAAGACAGCCCAAAGACCCGGCGGTTGCGAGGGGAAATCCGCCCGCCCGGACTACTTGGCCGCGGGGTCGGGCCAGGTATCCGTCCGGAGGCTCGTGGTGGGCAGGCCCGCGCCGTTCACGAGGTGGGCTTCGGGGTTCTCGGCCCAGGCGTAGCGCGCGGCCACGGGGGCGGGAACGGCGGCGGAGCGGACGACCACCGAGGTGCCGTCGATGCGGGCCTCGGCGGGCTTCCAGGCCTTGTCGGCGCCGGCGATCAGCCAGCCGCGGGGGGCGGCGCCGTCGCGGGTCTTGAGTCCGTCGGCGTGGCGGAAGGAGACGCGAATCGCGTCGCCCTCGACCTGGCTGCCGGTGGGCAGGGGGCCGCTGATCGCGGGGACGGAGCGGCCGTAGACCGTGGCCAGCGCCCAGTAGGAGAGGCGCTTGCCGACGTCCTGCTTGTTCTTCGGGTGGATGTCCTGAGGGTCGCCGATGTCGAGGGTGATGGCCATGCCGGTCTTGGGCAGCGCGAGCACCTTCATCATCGACTCACGCAGGCGCGGCCAGCTCTCGGAGTTCGAGGTGCGGTAATTCGGGAGCTGCACCCACGCGAACGGGACTTCGTCCTGCCAGAGCGTGCGCCAACTCGTGACGAGCTGGGTGAGCTGCGTCTCGTAGAGGCCGGGGTTGCCGGCATTGCCTTCGCCCTGGTACCAGAGCATGCCGCGCAGCGTGTAGGGCGCGAGGTTCACGACCTTGCCGTTGTAGAGGCCGGCCGGGCCACCCTTGAATTTGCGGTTGGCGATCGGGTCGACCGGCTTGCGCGGGACTTCCTTGCCGGCGGCCTTGGCCTTTTCCGCGACGACCTTCCAGGCGGCGACCTGCTTCTCGTAGGCGGCCGTCGCCTTGGCGGCGTCGAACTCCACGTGGGCCTTCAGCTGGGACTCGTAGCGCGCCTTCGTGGCGGGGTCGGACGACTGGGCCTCGGCGGAGACCCAGGACTCGATGGGCGTGCCGCCGACGGAGGTGTTGACGAGGCCGACGGGGACGCCGACTTCGCGATGGATCTCGCGGCCGAAGAAGTAGAGCACCGCGGAGAAGCCGCCGACGGTCTCGGGCGCGCAGGCCCGCCATTGGCCCTTGCCCTCGGCCTTGGGCTGGTCGGCGGGGGCGGAGGATTCCTGGTAGTGACGGATCAGCGGGTACTTCGCCGCGGCCTTCTCGGCCTCGAAGTTGTTCGAGGCCTGCACGTTCATCGCCATGTTGGATTGGCCCGAGCCGAGCCAGACTTCGCCGACGAGCACGTCCTTCACCTCGAGGCGGCGGTCGGCCTTGCCGGTGACGACCAGCGAGCGCGGTTCGGCAGAAGCCGGGAGCGCATCGAGGCGGAGCAGCCACTTGCCCTCGGCGTCGGCGGTGACCGTCTTGGATTGGCCCGCGAAGGCCACCGTGACGGCTTCCCCCGCGTCGGCCCAGCCCCAGACGGCCACGGGCTTCTCGCGTTGCAGCACCATGTGGTCGGAGAGCGGGGACGCGAGGCGGAGGTCGGCCGCCAGCAACGACGAGCCGAGCGCGAGGCCGGCGAGGAGGAGGGTGGGGAGATGCATGGGGAAGGAGAGCAGAGGGAGTAGGGAGTAGGAAATAGGTAGTAGGGATTGGGGAGTGGAAATGGGGAGTGGGGCTAACACCTAACACCTAACACCTAACACCTAACACCTAGCGCCTAACACCTAGCGCCTTCAACCTGCTTTCTGCCGCCTACCATCTACCACCTGCTGCCTAATGCCTACTCCCCAATCCCTACTCCCTAACACCTAATCTCGTCACTTACCTTTCTTCGCGTTGGCCTTCGCCTTGCCGCGCGGCTGTTCGTCCTGCGTCAGTTTCACGAGGGCGATGGTCTCGTCGGTCTGCTTCTGCCAGAGGTCGGCGAGTTCCTTGGCTTTGTCGGGCATCTTCGCGGAGAGGTCGTTCTGCTCGGCCCGGTCGGTGCGGAGGTCGTAGAGGGCCCAAGGCTGGTCCTTGGCCGCGACGAGTTTCCAGTCGCCGACGCGGATGGCCTTGTTGCCTTCGTGCAGCCACCAGAGGCTGTCGCGCGGGATGACGACGTCCTGCGTGAGCGCGGGCACGAGGCTCTTGCCGGGGGCCGGCGGGATGGGTTGGCCCTGCCACTCCTTGGGCTTGGTCGCCCCGGCGAGCTCGAGGAGGGTCGGCACAATGTCGACGAGGTGGGCCGGGGTCTGGCGGAGTTCGCCGCGGGCGGCGATGCCGGCCGGCCAGTGGGCGACGAGGGGCGTGCTGATGCCGCCTTCGTGCACCCAGGTCTTGTGCCGGCGGTGCGGCGTGTTGCAGGCGCTGGAGAAGCCGGGCCCGAGGCAGAGGTAGCTCGCGGCGCTGCCCATCGGGGCCTGCGGGTCGTGCCCGCCGTCGCGCACCATGATCTCGGCGCTCGCCCCGTTGTCGGAGGCGAAGAGGATGAGCGTGTTCTCGTAGGCGCCCATGGCCTTGAGCTGGGCGATGAGCCGGCCGATGTCCTGGTCCATGCGGTCGACCATCGCGGCGTGGATGGCCATCTTGGTCGCCTGGAAGCGGCGCTGTTCCAGCGTGAGCTCGTCCCAGGGCAGGGGGCGGTTGACCTCGCCGGGCCCGAGCTTCTCGATCGCGGCGGGGAAGGCGTAGGGCGGGCCGACTTCGCGTTCCAGGGGCGAGAGCGTCGTCTTGGTCAGGCCCATGGCCTGCTGGCGGGCGAAACGGGCGGCGCGCATGGCCTCCCAGCCGTCGAGGTACTTGTCGCGGTACTTGGCGATGTCCTCGGGCAGGGCGTGCAGCGGGAAGTGCGGCGCGATGTAGGCGACGTAGTGGAAGAACGGCGCGTCCTTATGGTTCGCGGCGTGGTCCTTGAGGCAGTCCAGCGCGTGGTCGGTCGTCGCGGTCGTGGCGTAGTAGCCCTTCTCGTCGGCCGGGACCTTCACCGGTTGGTCGTCGATGGAGTTGCCGCGGGCGGTGAAGAAGTTGCCCTGGTTCTGCATGTTCAGCGAGCGGTCGAAGCCCGTGGGCAGGATCTTGCCGTCGATGTGCCACTTGCCGCTGTGGTAGTTGCGGTAGCCGGCGGTGCGGAGGAATTCGGGGACGAGGCGGGCCCAGGACTGGCGGGTGCCTTGGGCGCCGCCGCCGAAGCCCGGCAGCGTGTCGCGGTGGATCTGCTGCGCGTAGTAGCCCGAGAGCAGGGCGCTACGCGAGGGCCAGCAACGGGCCGTGTTGTAGAACTGCGTGAAGCGCAGGCCCTGCTTCGCCAGCGCGTCGAGGTTCGGCGTCGCGATCTCGCTGCCGTAGCACCCTAGGTCCGAGTACCCCAGGTCGTCGGCCATGATCAGGACGATGTTGGGACGCTGCGGGGCGGCCAGGGCCGTGAGGGTGGCGAATAGCAGGGTCAGCAGGGAGCGCATGGGGTGAGAACACATTCAGCCGAAAGCCCAGCCGGTGCAAAGACAGAAATAGGGTCAGACCCCATTAATAGGGTCTGACCCTATTATGTGGGACTTGGCCTGATCGATGCCGAGGAAGGAGCTCTTTTCGGCTACCGTTTTATCTCCAGAGCGGCTCGGCCTGCTGCTTGCTCCAACTCTCCCATCGCGCAATCAAGGTCTTGGTCAACTCCTGGTGTCGCGCGGATACTTCCCTCTTTTCGGAAGGGTCGGCTTCCAGGTCGTAGAGTTCCCAGCGGGGTCCTCCCCGGAATAGTTTCCACTTCCCGGATCGCAGGGCGCCACTCTTACCGACGCGCCAGTAGAGCGTCTCGTGGAGCGGGCCAGCGTCAGGATTCACCAGCAGGTTGCGCAGGTCTTTGCCGTCGGCATCGACTGGCGTAGCCACTCCAGCGGCGGCGAGGGCCATCGCGGTGAGGTCGGTGGAGATGACGGGTGTCTTAATGACCGACCCCGGCTTCGTCACGCCGGGCCAGGTCACCGCATAGGGCACGCGGATACCGCCTTCGAGCAGCTGGCCTTTTTCGCCGCGGAGGGGATAATTACTTGAGGTAAGCTCGCGCGTAGGGCCGCCGTTGTCGCTGAGGAAGATGATGATCGTATTCTCGGTCTGCCCATTGGCGTCGAGCTTAGCCATGAGCTTGCCTACGGATTCATCGAGGTGCGTGAGCATCGCGGCGAAGATGCGTCGTTGCACGTCGGGGATATCCTTGAAGCGCGCCATGTGGGCGTCGGTACCCTGCATCGGGCTGTGGACGGCGTTATAGGCGAGATAGAGGAAGAACGGTTTCTCCTTCGAGCGGTCGAAGAAATCCATGGCCTCGTACGTGAACGCATCCGTGAGGTTGCGAGGTTCTACGATGACCTTGTCGCTGCGCATCATCGGGTTGTCCTTGTTGTATTCCGGTTCGTCAGACTTCAGGTGGTCGCTCTCGATCTGGCGGCCATCCGGAGAGGTCCATCGGCCCATGGCGCCATCGGGCAGGTTCTTCCGACGAAGCCAGGTGGTATTGCCCTTGCCGATTTCGGGCTCGAAGTAGCGGCCTTCGTGTAGGAAGCCGAAGAAATCAGCGAAGCCTCGCTGTTGCGGGTGGAAGGGGGCGGTGCCCCCTAGGTGCCATTTGCCGACCAGACCCGTGTGATACCCCGCGGCGCGCAGGCGATCGGCGACGGTCGGGATGCCTACGGGTAGGCCGATGCCGGGCTCCAAGTTCTTGCTGCCGATCGGATTGAACTCGAAACCGAAGCTCGTCTGATAGCGGCCTGTCAGCAGCGCGGCACGGGACGCAGCGCAGAAAGGAGCCGTGACATAACCTTCCGTGAAGCGTGCGCCCTTGGCGATGAGCCGGTCGATATTCGGCGTCGGGATGCCGTTGCCACCATAGCAACCCAGCTCGCGGTAGCCGAGGTCGTCCGCGACGATTAACAAGACGTTGGGCTTCTTCGTTTCCGCCGCTAGAAGCGGTGCGAGCGAAGTGAGTAATAGGCAGAGTAAGGTGTGTGGTTTCATCGGGATGATGCATTCGTATATTAGGGTCTGACCCTATTATGCGGGTATGGTACGAGGCTTACTTCTTGGGCTTGGCGACCGAGTCTTTCTTCCGGGGTACCTTGGCGGTCGCGTCTTGAGTGTTTAGTTCTGCTTTAGTGGGCGGGGTCCATTCGGCTTTGCTAGGCTGGGCGACCGTCAGGGGGTGGGTGTCGCCGTAGCGTTGCATTTCCGCGCTCAGGAGGCGCATGAGTTCTTCCTTTCGAGCCGCATGCTCAGGTTGCTCAGCCAGGTTGATCAATTCCTTCGGGTCCGTCTGGAGGTCGAAGAGCTGCGTGCGGTCGATGAGGGGGTAGCGGATGAGTTTCCAGCGTCCGTTGCTGACCGACCGCATGCTGTTACGATATCCAAGGTAAGCGCTTTCGCGGACGGAAGGTTTCTCGCCGCGCATGACAGGGAGTAAGTTCTGGCCTTCAACCCCCACAGGTGTCTTGGCTCCTGCGAGCGCGGTGAAGGTTGGGAAAAGGTCCATCAGATAAGCGAAGGCCTCCGTACGCCCATGTGGGATGCCGGGGCCGGCGATGACGAGAGGCACGTGCATGCCGCCGTATTCATAGAGGTTCTGTTTTCCGAAGAGGCCGTGTTCACCGAGTGAAAGCCCATTATCGCCGGAGAAGACGATGATGGTGTTCTCCCACTGTCCGGTCTCTTTCAAGGCCGCGAAAATTCTCCCGATATGGTGGTCGAAGCCGGTCACGCAGGCGTAGTAGTCGGCGGTTTGCTGGCGGGTATCTTCCGGCGTGCGGGGCCAAGGGGCCAGTCGCTCGTCGCGCACGGTCATCTCGCCGTTGTCCCATGGGTGTGACGGCATGAAGGCCGGGGATAGCGGAATCTGGGAGGCGTCGTACATGGCGTGGAACCTCGGTTCGGCGGAACGCGGGTCGTGCGGGACGGGCGGAGCTAGGTAGGCGTAGAAGGGCGCACCATCTTTGCGGCCAGCTTGTTCCTTGAGAAACGCGATGGTTCGGTCGGCGAGCCGTTGGCTACAATAGGCACGGTTGGTAGCCGGGTCGTTGGCGGACTTAGCTTCGTCGGCGATGCTTGTCTGGAAGGTCCGGAGGCCCTGTGGGAAGCCGTTGCCAGCCTTGCCCATGTGCCAAGTGCGGTAACCCGCCTCCGCCATGACGGAGGGGAGGTATGTGCTGGGTTCCGCAGCATCGGGACGTGCGCCCGGTGCTCCGGGAATACGCTGCCAGGATCGTCCAGTGAGCATCATCGTTCGGCTGGGCGTACAGACGGCGCCGATCATGGAGCCTTGGGTGTAGGCCCGGGTGAAGGTCATCCCACGAGCGACGAGTAAATCCAGGTTCGGGGTGATGAGCCCGGGAGCACCAAGTGCACCCAAGCCGTCGGCGCGGTGGTCGTCGGCGTGGATGTGCAGGATGTTCGGCCGGGCCGCCGAGGCCGGGAGGGCGACGCCGAGGGCCAGCCAGGTCAGCAGCGCCCGCATGTCACTTCGCGTCCGGCGCTTTCTTCGCGGGCGGCTGCTTGCCTTGGGCGCTCACGACCTTGGGCTTGTCGATCTTCTTCGCTTCGGCGGGAAGCGCGGCCGGGTCGAAGGGCAGGATCGGGCCGTCCGCGAGGACCTTGAGCAGGACCTGCTTCACGTAGGTCTTATGCGGGTTGCCGGCGTGGAGCTGGATGGCGATGAGGCCTTCGAGGGCGCGGTTCTTCTCGTCGTGGTCGATGAAGACCGAGGTGGTGCGGCCGTTGACCCGGTGCTCGAGGCGGTTGCCGCGGGCGAGGACGGTGAACTCGTTCCACTGGGCGATGTCCGCGGCGACGCGCGGGCGTTCGCCGACCTGCCAGCGCTGGCCGGTCGGGTCCATCACCACGTCGACGCCGTTGTAGCCGAAGATCCCGCGGCCGCGCTCCTCGTAAGTCATCGCGGTATGGACGTCGGTCGGGTGCACGTCGCACTGGTAGCCGAGGATCGTCCAGGGGGTCACCTCGGGTAGGCGGCGGCTGCGGTATTGCACGCCGGAATTGTTGTCGCCGACGACCTTGACGGTGGCTCGCAGTTCAAAGTCCTTAACCTTGCCGTTCCAGATCAGGAAGGAGTTCGTCTTCGGCTTGCCGACCTCGCTCGTGCCGACGATGACGCCGTCCTCGACCTTCCAGAGGTCCGGTTCGCCGTCCCAACCGGTGAGGTCCCGGCCGTTGAAGAGCGGCGTGAAGCCTTCATCGGACGCCGCGGGGACGGCGACGCAGGCCAGCAGGAGGGCGACGAGGGGGCGCATCGGGCTCAGAGGGCGATGAAGACGAGCTCGCCGGCCTTGCTGTCGGGGATGATCAGCTGGCCGTGGGCTTCGTCGACCACGATGTCGGCGGCGGACTTGAGGCCGAGGCCGGCGGAGAGTTCCTGGCCGACCGGGTTGCCGCGCTGGTAGCGGGTCACCTTGCCGAACATGACCTCCGAGATGTAGAAGTTGCCCTTGGAGTCGTGGACGATGCCGTCGCCGGAGCGGTGGCCCTTGGCGATGGCCTTCCACTTGCCCTTGTTCCATTCGAGCACGTCGCCGCTGAAGAACTCCGCGATGCGGATGCGGCCGTCCTTGAGGACGTCGACCCCGTTCGGGTTGAGCATGCGGGCGTCGGGCGGGATGACTTCCGTCACCTTGCCGGCGAGGCTGATGCGGTAGACGCGGGCGATGACCTTGATTTCCTTGGCCTGGGCGCTGTTGCGGGCCCAGAGTTGGTTGTTGGCGTCGCGCATCTTCGCCACGTCGCCCATGTCCGTCACGAGGATGCTCTGGCCGGAAGGCTCGACCTCGACGTCGTTCAGGAAGGCGGGCGGGAAGGGGAAGTCCTTCGGGCCGGCCAGGACCGTCTTCTTGCCCTGGGCGTCGATCCGCCAGACCGTGTCGAAGTCCGCCGTGATCAGCTGGCCGCCGGCGAAGACGATGCCCTTCGGGTCGTTGAGGCCGGTGGTGAAGTCGGTCACCGTCTCGCCGCGCACGCGGACGACCTTGCCGTCGCCGTCGTCGCGCTTGCGGGTCGGGCCCATGATCGAGACGAAGAGGTCGCCGTCGAAGCCCCGGGTGACGCTTTCGGGGTTGGCGCCCACGGCGAGCTTGCGCGGGAGGGGCAGGGCTTGCTGACAGCCCGTGACGACGAGGGCGGCGAGGAGGAGGGTGGCGGGGAGTTTCATAAGGAAATTATATCCGCGTTTCCGCGGGGGGTAGTCAAGCGGCCAGCCGATGGGCGGCGGCGCCGGGTGGCTCCGCCTATTTGGGCGGGGCCGTGCAGGCCGGGTCGGCCTTCGTCGGCAGCGTCGCCTGCCAAGCGAGCGCCAGCTTGGTCAGCCGGGCGACGAGGGCGGGTTGCTCGCGGGACCGGTCCCGGGAGGCTTCCTCGGCGCGGTCCGATCCCAGGTCATGCAGTTCGACCCGCCGGCCATCGAAGGTCGTGACAAGTTTCCAGTCGCCCTCGCGCACCGCCAGGTCGGGCCAGTAGTCGGGGAGCTTGTCGTTGCCCGAGATCCGCCAGAAGACGGGGCGAGTGCGGCGGAAGGCGGTGTCCGTGAGGGCTGGGAGCATGTTTTCGCCGTCCCCCTGGGCGTCGGCCGGCGGGCTGACGCCGGCGGCGGCGCAGAACGTGGGCAAGAGGTCCACCGCGGTCAGGACCGTGGCGTCGTTCTTCTTGCCGGCCGGGATGCGAGCCGGCCAACGCGCGATGAACGGCACGCGCACGCCGCCTTCGAAGAGGCTGGTCTTCTGGCCCCGCAGGCCGCCGGTCTCGCCGAGGTTGTAGTGGCCGCGGTATCTTCCGGGACTGCCGAGGTCGCCTTCCTTGCGTTTCGCCGGCCCGTTGTCGCTCGAGAAGACCACCAAGGTGTTGTCCGCGATCCCGCAATGCGCGAGGGCGTCGAGGATCAGGCCGACCTTGTTGTCGCCGTCGGTGATCACCGCCGCGTAAACCTGCCGGTCGGGGTCGAGGTGCTTCCACCGGGCCATCGACTCCGCCGACGGGCTGTGGGCCAGGTGGCTCTCGTGCAGCCAAACATTGACGAAGAAGGAGCGGTGTTGGTTCGCCTCGATGAACTTCACGGCCCGCTCGGGGATGTCGTTGCCGCTGGGGCCGATCTTCGGTCCTGGCCCGTGGAAGACCGCGGATTCGTCGAAGCCGTAGTCCGCCATGGACGGGGGGCCTTCGCCCAGGTGCCACTTGCCGAAATGGCCCGTGCGGTAACCCGCCGACCGGAGCGCCCGCGCGATCGTGGGCGCCTTGGGGTCGAGCCAATCCGGCATTTCCGGAGGCTTGGCCACGCCGAAGACCGTGTTGATGCCGAAGCGTCCGGGGAAACGTCCCGTGAGGGCCGCGGCGCGACTGGGGGAGCACACCGGACTGAGCACGTTGAACTGCTGGAAATCCATGCCCTCGGCCGCCAACCGGTCGATCCAGGGAGTCTTCAGCCAAGTGCTGCCATGGCAGGACAGGTCACCCCAGCCCCAATCGTCGGCGTAGATGAAGACGATGTTGGGTCGGTCCGCGGCGGCTTTGGCTTCGGCCCCGAGCCGCGCGGCCAGCGGCGCGAGCAGCAGGGCCGCGAGGGAGAGGAAAGCGCGCTTCATGCGGGGTTATTTGGGGTTGGTCTTCGGGCCGGCCTTGGCCTTGGGCGCGCCAGCCTTGGGGAAGCGCACCACCTTCACGTCGTTCTTCTGGGCGGCCCCGGGGGTCGAACGACCCTCCGTGATGAGTTTCTCCAGCAGCCCCTTCATTTCGGCGAGGCGGGAGGCCTCCTGTTGGGCGAGGTTCTTGGTCTCCCCGAGGTCCGTCGCGAGGTCGTAGAGCTGGGCCGGCTCGGTGGCGATGTACTTCCAGGAGCCGACGCGCAGGCCGGGCGTGCCGGCTGCCGCGCAGCTCACGGCGTGTGGGCGCGTCGGGGTGTCGACCCCCTTCAGCAGCGGCAGGAAACTGAAGCTATCTTCGCCGGCGTCGGCGGGCAGGGTCGTCCCGAGGATCTCGGCCAGCGTCGCCAGCACGTCGGCGTGATGGACCAGCTGACCGTTCGTCGCGCCCGCGGCGACCTTGCCCGGCCAGCGCACGAGGAACGGGCCGCGGTGGCCGCCTTCGTGCACGGAAGTCTTGTAGTCGCGCAGCGGCCCGCTCGGGAAATGGCCCTTGGCCTCCAGCTCCTTGGCGCCCGCGTAGGCGGCGAACCCATTGTCGCTCGCGAAGATCACCAGCGTATCCCGTTCGGCGCCGGCCGCCGCCACGGCCGCGAGCACCCGACCCAC
>Ga0209358_10003811_pt1 | contig 10987 bp, 8 predicted proteins | sample LauGreFa1BDMLBSN_2_FD_187574 | JGI IMG/M metagenome (GOLD analysis project Ga0209358, IMG submission 187574) | Freshwater lake microbial communities from Lake Michigan, USA - Fa13.BD.MLB.SN (SPAdes) (version 2) | ecosystem: Environmental > Aquatic > Freshwater > Lake | place: Lake Michigan, USA...
TGATGCAGATTTCATCTGCCTTTGGGCAGGTGCAGTCTGCGCTGTCCTGGTTCATTGACGCATACGGTCAACTCGCCGAATGGAAAGCAAGCGTCAATCGACTCGCTGGGTTTCACGAGGCCGTTAGTACCGCTCATGAGCAAGGATCAGAAATCGCAGTCATCCATAACAATGTCGGCGCACTGCTCATAGAGAAACTAGTGCTGCACCTGCCCAATGGTATTCAGTTAAATACAGCGTTTACATCGAGTGTACAGAATGGACAAAGAATACTAGTTACCGGACCTTCAGGGTGCGGGAAATCCACGCTGTTCCGGGCCATCGCCGGCATCTGGCCTTATGGGGCCGGTAGCATAGAAATTCCGCACAAACTCGGCGTTCTATTCATTCCGCAACGTAGCTACCTTCCGATCGGCACGCTGCGATCGGCGATCGGCTATCCCAGTGGAGAAGATGCATTCAAGGATCTCGCCATTCGACATTACCTAAAAAGCTGCCGGCTTGATCATCTTGTTCCCTTGCTGGATGCTGAAGATAACTGGAGCCAGCGCTTGTCACCGGGTGAGCAGCAGCGCATCGCCTTCATGCGTGCGTTACTGACCAAGCCTGACTTGTTGTTTCTTGACGAAGCGAGTAGTGCGCTCGATAGCGAAACGGAAAAGGCGCTTTACAAACAGTTACTCGAAGAACTGCCGAACACCACGGTCATCAGCATCGCCCATCGCACGCAAGTCGCTGAATTCCACGAACACATCTGGCATTTTGATCCGATTCGACCCGTAGAAGGCATCAGCGGACCACAAGCCCCGGCCACCTATCAGATCATTCAAACAGAATCGCGTCGTGCGAGTAGGAAGTCAGTTTCATCAAAATAAATGCGGCCCCGTCAACGCAGCGGTGGTGTCGCAAGGAACTTTTCTGCGAGACGAACCCAGTAACTTGCGCCTATCGGTAGCAGTTCATCATTGAAGTCGTAGCTGGGGTTGTGCAAATTGCAGGGCCCCAATCCGTGACCTGCCATTCGGTGATCTCCATCGCCATTCCCAATAAACACATAGCAGCCCGGTTTTTCCAGCAGCATGAAAGCAAAATCTTCCGAACCCATAGTAGGCTCGATCTTTTTCAGTGTGCCATCCTTGCCCACTACGTCTTCCATCACGCCAATCACAAACTCGGTTTCTATCTCGTGATTAATCAGTGGCGGGTAGTTACGGCGGAAATTAAACTCCACGGTTGCACCAAAGGCCTCCGCCGTGTGCTGTGCAATCTCTCCCATACGCTTTTCAATCAGATCAAGAGTTTCCATAGTGAAGGTGCGAACCGTCCCGATCATGCTTGCTGAATCCGGTACGATGTTGGTTGCGCTTCCGGAATGAATTTGCGTAACCGACAAGACACCAGCATCCAGCGGATTTTTATTGCGCGAGATAATCGTCTGCCAGCTTTGCGCAATCTGAACCGCCACCATCACCGGGTCCGTGCTCAGATGAGGCTGCGCGGCATGAGAACCTTTGCCTTTGATAGTCAGTTCAAATTCATTCGACGACGCCATCATCGGTCCCGACACAACACCCATCGTTCCTGCCGGCGCACCGGGCCAGTTATGCATGCCAAACACGGCCTCCATCGGACATTGCTCGAACAGACCCTCATCCATCATCCGCTTGGCGCCGCCCGCGCCTTCCTCTGCGGGCTGGAATATCACATACACCGTGCCATCAAAATTTTTATGGTGCGCAAGATAATGGGCAGCACCCAGCAGCATCGTAGTGTGACCATCGTGACCGCAGGCATGCATCTTTCCTTCGTGTCGCGACTTGTGCTCGAAACTGTTCATTTCCTGGAGCGGAAGTGCATCCATGTCAGCGCGCAGACCCACAGCCCGGTTACTGGTACCGTTCTTGATTATGCCCACCACACCGGTCACGCCCATGCCCCGAATCACCGGTATACCCCAGCTGGTCAGCTTATCGGCGACCAGATCAGCGGTCTTGAACTCCTCATAGGACAGCTCCGGGTGTGCGTGAATCGTGCGGCGAATTTGCTTGAGTTCGTTGTGGAACCCGAGAATAGGATCAATCAGCTTCATGGTGGTCTCTTCCTGGATGGATGCCCGCCGGGTCGGGCAGGCGATTGTTTGCTGTCTGAGCAGCCCTACGTCTGTGCAATATTACCCTGCGCCGGCCTACCTGCAAAATTGCCAATTTAGAAAAATAATTTGTGCGACCATAAGCACTTGAATCCATCCTCACCAATGTGCAATTGAAAATAGACAGCATCATCATGGCCAGGAAGACGTTGAATAAATCCCCGTTTTGTGGCGGACCAGCGCAACCGTGCGACGCTGCCACCCGCAAAATCAGGGGCTGGGTCCCATTGATCTTGCTACACAAATTTCCACGTTTATTTAGCCAGCGCCTCCATAGCGCAAGGTTATTGTCAGCATCGATCAGACGCATCTCTCGTACTGCCTTTGCCCTGGTGGCGTCTGGCATGGTGGGTGCCTGTGCACAGCTTGGCTATTACACACAAGCTGTGCAGGGACACTTCGCCATGCTCTCGGAAGCCAAACCCATAGACCATTGGCTGGCCGACCCCGGTGTCGGAGATGACTTGAAGATGCGTCTCAAGCGCGTGCGTGCGATCCGCGCTTTTGCAGCCAAAGAACTCGGGCTGCCCGATAACGGCAGTTACACGAAGTACGCAGATCTCAAACGCAAATATGTTTTGTGGAATGTTGTCGCCACACCTGAACTCTCTCTCAAACCCGAACGCTGGTGCTTTCCCGTTGCGGGATGCGTTGACTATCGTGGCTATTACAGTCGCGAAGCTGCGCAGCGCTTCGCTGATAGCTTGAGTCGCCAAAATCTGGATGTGCGAGTAACGGGTGTGCCCGCATATTCGACACTGGGCTGGTTCAACGATCCTGTCTTGTCGACCTTCATCGAATATCCCGAGGCGGAGCTTGCGAGGCTGATTTTTCATGAGCTCGCGCATCAGGTGGCCTATGCGCCGGGTGATTCGCAATTCAATGAATCATTCGCCACAGCCGTAGAAGAAATCGGTGTAATGCGCTGGCTCGAAGCTAGAGGCGATGATGCTATGCGGGCACAATACATCGCCTATCAAGAGCGTAAAGAAGCATTCCTCTTGCTCCTGTCGACCTACGCGCATCAGCTCGAGGAAAACTTCAATCGTCCTGCCAGCGATGCCGAGAAAAGGCGACGCAAGGCCGAGATATTTGCAGACCTTCAGCAGCGCTATGAGCAAATAAAAGAGACTAAATGGGGCGGCTACACGGGCTATGACAGATGGTTTGGCGAGCGCATGACGAATGCGCATTTCGCGCTGATCTCCACTTACCATGATCTTGCGCCTGCATTCCGCGGCATGCTCACCAAGGAAAAACACCTGCCGACTTTTTATCAGTCGGTACGCAAACTGGCCCAGATGGATAAGGCAGCTCGACGCAAAGCCTTGTCTTCCTACCTGCCACCCCGCGTCCCGTACCCACCGCCGTCCCAGCATGTAGACGTCGAAACAACAGCCCTCCCAACTGCTGCGATGCAATAAAAGACAATTCAAAATTTATCGGCTAGGATGCCATGCACTCATCAACTGAAATTCCCCTCAGGGATCATCCGATCAGTTGTGCCGTACAAACGCACATACCACTCCGAGGTAAAGCATGGATAAATTCTGGCTAAAGTCCTACCCACCGGGCGTACCTGCCGAGATTGATTACACGCGTTATGGCTCACTGGTGCATTTGCTCGAAGAGGCATTCAGTAAATACGCGCAGCGAAATGCCTATGTGTGCATGGACCGTTTCATCACCTATGCCGACGTTGATCTGATGTCCAAAAAACTGGGCGCATGGTTGCAGGCCCAGGGGCTCAGCAAAGGGGCGCGCGTGGCGCTGATGATGCCCAATGTGTTGCAATATCCCGTAGCTATTGCTGCAGTACTGCGCGCTGGCTACGTAGTGGTGAATGTGAATCCACTCTATACAGCACGTGAACTCGAGCATCAGCTCAAGGACTCGGGTGCTGAGGCCATCATCGTTCTGGAAAACTTTGCTTCCGTTCTCGAAAAAGTCATCGTGCGAACGCAAGTCAAGGTCGCTGTAGTCGCAAGCATGGGCGATCTGCTGGGTGGCATCAAAGGCGGCATCGTCAATTTTGTCGTCCGAACAGTTAAAAGAATGGTGCCCGAATTTTCCTTGCCGAATGCCATTCGTTTCAACCGGGCACTCAGCGAAGGCGCATCACTCATACTGCATCCCGTTAAACTTGATCATGACAGCGTCGCCTTCCTGCAATACACCGGCGGCACCACGGGCGTTTCCAAGGGTGCGACGCTCAGTCATCGCAATGTCATCGCCAATCTTCTGCAAAACGAAGCCTGGCTGCAGCCCGCAATGGATAAACCGCCTCGCGTTGAAGCGCTGACTTTTGTCTGTGCATTACCGCTCTATCACATCTTCGCCCTCACCGTTTGCTGTCTAATGGGCACGCGTTTGGGAGGCATGAATATTCTGATTCCCAATCCGCGCGATATTCCCGGGCTGGTCAAGACTTTGTCGAAGTACAAATTCAATATGTTCCCGGCCGTGAATACACTCTACAACGGCCTACTGAATCATCCCGCGTTTGCAGGCCTTGATTTTTCGGGGCTGAAGTTGTGCAATGGTGGTGGCATGGCGGTGCAGCGTGCAGTTAATGATCGCTGGCAGCAGGTCACGGGTAAAAGCATCGTCGAGGGTTATGGTCTCTCCGAAACTGCGCCTGTCGCCACCGCCAATCCTGCAGATTCGTCAGAATTCACCGGCACGATAGGCTTGCCCATCTCATCCACCGATATCGCCATCCTTGACGACGACGGTAATGCACTCGCCGCCGGCGCCGTAGGTGAAATCGCCATTCGCGGACCGCAGGTCATGGAAGGCTACTGGCAACGTCCTGAAGAAACTGCGCGTGTCATGACTGCTGATGGATTTTTCCGCTCGGGAGATATCGGTTTCATGGATGAGCGCGGTTATGTCAGCATCGTCGACCGAAAGAAAGACATGGTGCTCGTCTCCGGCTTTAACGTGTACCCCAACGAAGTCGAAGGCGTGGTTGCCATGCACCCCGGCGTACTTGAATGCGCCGTAGTGGGTGTGCCTGATCCGGGTTCAGGCGAAGCGGTAAAGCTTTACGTCGTGCGTCGTGATCCTGACCTGACTGCTGAGAGTCTGATGGCGTATTGCCATGAGCAGCTCACGGGTTATAAGCGGCCGAAACATATCGAGTTTCGCGATGAACTGCCCAAGACCAATGTGGGCAAGATCCTGCGTCGTGAGCTACGCGACAGCAAGACCACATAAACAATCGAACTTTCACGGCAGCAGAGGCAAGGGCCTTGGGCGACGATTATCGTCCGTGGCCACATAGGTCAGCGTTGCTTCAGTGACTTTGACTACCTCGGCTTGCAAACGATTTCTTTCAGCATATACCTCGACGTTGACGGTGATGGAGGTGGTGCCGGTTTTTACTATTTTCGCGTAAAAAGACAGTAGGTCTCCAACAAACACCGGTTGTTTGAAGACGAAAGAATTCACTGCCACCGTACCCACCCGTCCATTTGCGCGTCGTACCGCAGGCAAGGCACCGGCGATATCGACTTGCGCCATGATCCATCCGCCAAACACATCACCGTGAATATTGGCATCTGCCGGCATCGGCATTACCCGTAGTGTCGGCATGCCCTCCGGCAGGCTGGAGCTTTCAGTTGCACTCATGCTTGTTCCCTGTGTTGATCCGTCATAACCGCTACAATCCTCGATTGCGCAAGCATAACGCAAGCAAGAGTACCCGCCCATCCTCGTCCGGCAGAATCCACGACCATCATGCGACACCACGCCAGCTCGTCCGCCGATGCGCCCGCCAATCAGAGTACCCGCAATGACTGGGGTACGCTCAAGACGCTGCTACCCTATCTATGGGCTTACAAGTGGCGTGTGATCTTTGCGCTGCTGTGTCTCGTACTCGCCAAATTCGCAAACGTGGCAGTGCCGCTTGTCCTCAAAGAGCTCATTGATGGTCTGACCATTACATCTGACAAGCCAGCATCCTTACTGATACTGCCCGCCGGGCTACTGCTTGTTTATGGTTTGCTGCGCCTCTCTACCACTGTATTCACCGAACTGCGCGAATTCTTTTTCGCAAAAGTCACTCAGCGTGCCGTTCGAACCGTCGCTCTCAAAGTCTTTCGTCATCTGCATGCGCTATCACTGCGTTTTCACCTGAATCGTCAGACCGGTGGCATTACCCGAGACATCGAGCGTGGTACGCGCGGCATTTCTTCGCTGGTGTCCTACACCTTGTTCAGCATATTGCCGACTGCGATTGAAATCACGCTGGTGCTTAGCTATCTGGCGCTGCAGTATGATGTCTGGTTTTCGGTTATCACCCTGGTTGCGCTTGTCACCTATGTGGCTTTCACGGTATTGGTTACGGAATGGCGAACCAATTTTCGCCGTACGATGAATGAATTGGATTCGAAAGCGAATACCCGCGCAATCGACTCATTGCTCAATTACGAAACTGTCAAATACTTCAGTAACGAAGAATACGAAGCTAGACGCTACGATGAAGGCTTGCAGCGTTACGAGCAAGCAGCGGTGCGTTCGCAGACTTCGCTGACGCTTTTGAATACGGGTCAATCGCTGATCATTGCCTCCGCAGTCACGCTCATCTTGTGGCGCGCCACGCTCGGCGTTATTGGCGGCACCATGACCCTAGGTGATCTGGTGTTGGTGAATGCCTTCATGATCCAGTTGTACATCCCCCTGAATTTTCTTGGTGTTATCTATCGAGAGATCAAGCAAAGTCTGGCTGACATGGAAAAAATGTTCACGCTGCTCGATCAGCATCGTGAAGTAGCCGACTCTTCGGGGGCGCGACCGCTGTCGATTCAACAAGCTGAACTGCGTTTTAGTCAGATTGATTTCAGCTACGAAAAAAATCGGCAAATCCTGTTCGATGTTGATTTCACCATCAGTGCTGGCACCACCACTGCCGTGGTGGGTCACAGTGGCTCCGGCAAATCCACACTCGCGCGGCTGCTGTTTCGTTTTTACGATGTCGACAAGGGTGCCATCCTGATCGATGGCCAGGATATTCGTGATGTCACCCAATCGTCCTTGCGCAGCGCAATCGGTATCGTGCCCCAAGATACGGTGCTCTTCAACGATACGATTGCCTACAACATCGCCTATGGCCGGCCAAACGCCAGTCAGCAAGATATTATCGCTGCCGCACGCGCGGCCTGTATTCACGAATTCATTGAAAGCCTTCCGGATGGCTATAACACCATGGTCGGCGAGCGCGGCTTGAAGCTCTCTGGCGGTGAAAAACAGCGTGTCGCCATCGCCCGTACCGTACTCAAAAATCCGGCCATCCTCGTATTCGACGAAGCCACATCGGCGCTGGATTCGCACGCCGAGCAGGCCATACAGGCGCAACTCAAGGATATCGCCCGTGATCGCACGACCCTGGTGATTGCGCATCGTCTGTCTACCATTGCCGATGCCACGCAGATTCTGGTCATGGCGCAGGGGCGCATCGTAGAGCGTGGATCGCACGCAGAATTACTGGCAAAACAGGGCCTTTATGCGGATATGTGGGAGCGTCAGCAAGCACCGCAGGACGAGTCTACCGCTGCCTCTGGCGCTGCCGCACCTCTCGATCGCACCGTTTTCAACATAAACCGGGTCTGAACGCCCGCAAAACTTTCAAGCGGCCACGGGCGATGGTCTTTTACAATGCGCAATCACACACAAAGCCCAGACCTATCGTCCACGCCATGAATCAAAGAACCCTGCTGACCGACAGCTTCCATGCGGCCGTCGGTGCCGTTGATCCACTCAAAATCGTCGCGGCACACCTGCCTGCGCCGCCCAAGGGCCGCACCCTCGTCGTCGGTGCCGGCAAAGCTGCTGCAAGCATGGCCAGAGCCGTTGAGCAGGTCTGGCCGGCCAGCTCGCCACTGGAGGGCTTGGTGGTCACACGCTATGCCCATGGCATGCCCACCGAGCGCATCCGCGTCCTGGAGGCTGGTCATCCGGTCCCCGACGGTGCTGGCGAGCAGGCCGCCGCCGAAATTCTCGCCTTGACTGCTGGCCTGACTCCGGATGATTTGCTGATCGCGCTGGTCTCGGGCGGTGGCTCCAGCCTGCTTTCGCTGCCGGTTGAAAGTGTGCCCATGGCTGACCTCAAGGCGGTCACGAACAGTCTGTTGCGGTCTGGTGCGCCTATCACCGAAATGAACATCGTCAGAAAGCATCTGTCGCGTGTGCAGGGTGGCCGACTGTCCGCTGCTTGCCGCGCGCCCGTGGTCACCCTCATCATCAGCGATGTCACGGGTGACGATCCGAGCGCGATCGCATCGGGCCCGACCTGCGCTGATCCGAGTACCTACGGCGATGCGCTCGATATCCTCAAACGCTTCCAGGTTGACGCGCCGACCTCAGTGCTCGCCCACCTGGAAGCCGGCGCAGCGGGCAAGATCGAAGAGACACCCAAGCCCGGCGACCCGTCGCTGGCGCATGTCACCAATACGGTGATTGGCACTCCGCATCAAAGCCTGCAGGCGGCTGCCGAATTCTTTCGTGCCCATCAGATTACGCCCGTCGTGTTGGGCGATACCGTCACTGGCGAGGCGACCGAAGTTGCCAAGGTCTATGCGGCGCTGGTGCGAGAAATTCGTGATCATCACCAGCCTTTCAGACCGCCGGTCGCATTGATCTCCGGTGGAGAGTGCACCGTTACTGTACGCGGCAATGGTCGCGGCGGCCGCTGTGTTGAATTCCTGACCTCGCTCGCCATCGAGCTCAATGGCATGCCCGAGGTCTACGCGCTCGCGGCTGACACCGATGGCATTGATGGCACCGAAGACAACGCCGGCGCGCTACTCTTCCCTGACACTGTAGCGCGTGCAACTGCCAAAGGTGTCAGCGCACAAAAAATGCTCGCAAATAACGACGGCTACAGTTATTTCGAGGCCATTGGTGATCTGCTGGTCACCGGCCCGACCCGCACCAACGTGAATGACTATCGTGTGATTCTGGTGCTGTAGACCACCTCCGTTGTTGAACTTTTTTCAGGACGCATCAAGCCATGTCCAGTGCAGCACCGATTGACACACTCACTCTGACCCGCCCCGACGACTGGCATCTGCATTTCCGTGATGGTGACGTGCTGCGCGATGTCGTGCCGCATACTGCTCGCCAGTTTGCGCGAGCAATCGTCATGCCCAATCTCAAGCCGCCGGTCACCACGACCGAGATGGCTGCTGCTTATCGGCAGCGCATCATCGCCGCACTTCCTCAGGGCACAAGCTTCGAGCCGCTGATGGTGCTCTATCTGACCGACAATACAACCCCCGATGAAATCCATCGCGCTGTAGGCAGCGGTATTGTTCACGGGGTCAAACTCTACCCGGCGGGTGCCACCACCAATTCAGATGCTGGCGTTACTGATATTCGTCGCTGCATGACCACGCTTGAAGCAATGCAAAAGCTGGGGCTACCTTTGCAGATTCATGGCGAGGTCACCGATAGTGATATTGATGTGTTCGATCGTGAAGCCGTTTTTATTGATCGTATACTGCAGCCGCTGCGACGTGATCTGCCGGAACTAAAAGTCGTCTTCGAGCACATCACCACGCGCGAAGCAGCCCACTATGTGCGCGATGCCGAAGGCGATATAGCTGCCACCATCACCGCGCATCACCTGCTTTACAACCGCAATGCGATTTTCAAAGGTGGCATACGGCCGCATTACTACTGCCTGCCCATTCTCAAGCGGCAAATTCACCGTCTCGCATTGATCGAAGCCGCAACGTCGGGGAATCCCCGGTTTTTTCTTGGCACCGATTCGGCGCCCCATCCCAAAGGTTTGAAAGAGCACGCCTGCGGCTGCGCCGGTTGTTATACCGCCTTGCATGCCATGGAGCTGTACGCGCAGGCTTTTGAAGAGGCTGGCTCGCTAGACAAGCTTGAAGGATTTGCGAGTTTTTACGGCCCGGATTTTTACCGATTACCACGCAACACCAGCACCGTTACTCTCCGCCGTCAGCCATGGACCGTGCCCGACGAACTACCCATGGCCGGAGCCTCTGTCGTTCCTCTGGACGCAGGCAGCCAGCTTCAGTGGGCATTTGTCTGAACACATCGTGTCGTTGGATGATATTGACTGGCAGCGACCCTGGCTCGCGCCATACAGAGAAACAGGACAGGCACTGATACGAAGCAGTGACTGGTTGCAGGCAGCGAATCAGATCGCCGGTGCGAATGATCTCAAGACCGCAAGCGGTTGTTCTCTTGTCTTCGTGCCGCAGCACGGTCTGCCTGCCGATCTGGCGTACGAAGCTCATATACACGCGACCGGTCAAATACCCACGCGTGACAATCTGCATGATTTCTTCAATACACTGATTTGGCTGCATTTCCCGCAGATTAAAAAAACGCTTAATGCCTTGCATGCCGCAAATACCTTGGCTGCATCGGCTGCTCGAGGTGTTGGTAGCGCAGGCATTTTGGGAACACGTGGTAGCGCGCGTGATGCGGCAACCTTGTTTGACGAAAACGCCGCGATTTTTATTTGTAGCGATACATACCTAGTCGATGCTTTGCGTCAGCATCAATGGTCATCTCTGTTGCAACGCTCGCCTGAAGATTTTTTTTCAAAGGTATCGGTGGTGCTATTCGGACATGCACTGATCGAGAAACTCGTTCAACCTTATAAAGCGATCACCGCCCATGTCTGGGCAACGGTGGTCGAGCCAGCGTGGTTTGCATTTGGCGACAAGCAGCGCAGTGAGGCTATGGATGGTGGTATTGCTGCTGCCATCAGCAACGGCTTTTCGTCCCGTGATTTTGCACATCTGCCCATATTGGGTGTGCCAGGGTGGTGGCCGGAGCAATCTGACGATTTTTATAACG